>Ga0302186_10002223_pt1 | contig 15134 bp, 17 predicted proteins | sample II_Bog_E1_2_FD_198782 | JGI IMG/M metagenome (GOLD analysis project Ga0302186, IMG submission 198782) | Peat permafrost microbial communities from Stordalen Mire near Abisko, Sweden - II_Bog_E1_1 | ecosystem: Environmental > Terrestrial > Soil > Wetlands > Peat | place: Sweden: Abisko... | reverse complement strand
TCTTCTGCTAAATATATAAAAGTGACCAATTATTTATTTGAATTTTTTTTATTAAAAATGGAGGCTGCTCAAATAAAAACCAAAAAAATAAACAATATATTTGATGGTTAAACAAAATTTCCTTTTTCTTTATCCTTTTTTTCAAGGGCTGCGAGTTCCATATCTTCGAATTTCGCCCTAAAATCTCGCTCAAAATTGTAGTCTGGGTTTTGGCTTCTAACTGAGCATTTCCAAAAGATCACCCAATAAAGCAACTTTGTATTTACATAATAAAATTTTAAGAATTTTATCAATTAAAAAAATAAAAAACGCACTTTGAAAAAGAATGCAATATATGAAAAAACTATCACTACAGTCTTTCCACTGTTTACTTCATTATCATAATAGGAATACCAATCCTTAAAGAAATTGAAATTTTAAAAAATGATCAATATATTGATGTTACGCTCGTAAAGAGGGCAAACCACACAATATCTACAATAACAGACAAAGCCATAATAATTAACCAACATCGCATGTAGAAATGATTGAATGTCGCACGGTCAGGCATTACAAAGGCGAAAAGTCCAAAGCTAAGAACAAGCTTATTGAAATCGTTAAACAAATAATTCAATTTTGTTAAAAATTACATCTGAAAAATTTGAACGCAAAAAACAAACAACAATTGTCAATAAGGCCAATATTATCGATGAATTATACAATAAATTTACACTATTGACTAATACAATTTTTAGAAAAAAAATGAATAATTAAGAGCAATTTTTACTTCCAAATTTCTTAAATATTCTCTCCAATCGATCTTCCAGCCTTTCTTCACATGATTTTGCCCAGAGACAGTGATAATTAGGTCCAAGCTGAGATAAAACATCTTGAAAACCAAGGAATTTGTAAATTATGGGTTATTTTACTGTTTTTGGGGGTTCTTTTTTCTTTTCAACAGGAAGCTCAAAGTAGTCTCTGAGGTTTTTGAGCTGAAACTCATATTTTTCTAATTGTTCGTGCAGATTCTTCATTTCATATTCAATTTTCTTCGATTCATCGGAATAAACTTTTTCCTTTTTTATCAAAAATTCTTTTTTTATCTTTATTTATGGAAAAAAAAAACCTGCGAAATCACGAGCTTCACTCGAAAATGAAGGAAGGATTGGAGCCTTTGGCCAGTTTTTGAAAGAATATTTTCAGTAAATTCCTGAAGGTTTTGGTTGTTTGTATCCATGTTGATCACACAACAGCCAATGAAATCTTTTTGAGATTCTCTTTCGTGATCATTAACAATAAGTTTGATTGCTGCAATCTTGCTCAAGTCATTTGAGGTGATGGGTCTATTTTAAGAAGAAAAAAAATTTAAAAATTAAAAACAATTTCATCCCAAAAAATCAAGACCCGGTAAATAATTTAAAATAACAAATATAGAAAACGAAAAAATGGAAAAAAAAAAAATATAGAAAACATTAATGATAATTAAAATAAAATTATTATTTATAAAAATTATAATAATACATCTTTAAAGGTTCATTCCAAAGAACTTTGAAATTGGTAATTGCCATTTCTTTGGTTCTATACTTGGAATTTTGGTCGATTTGGACATCCACATACACTAAACTATTCGTGGCACCATGTCCAGGAAAAAAATTTGAGGCTTCCAAAATATGCACCAATAAATATGATTCTTCATTAATGCTCTCTCTATAATTAAAGGATTCTTCCTCCTTTCTTTTTTTGTTTTCTTCAATGAAGGAATACAAATTGTTGATATTATTCTCAGTAGTTTGTATCAAATAACAGAGATTGTCTTCTACTTCCACGCAAATGTGAATGAAATTCTCGCAAGAACATTGATTAGCAAAATTCGACATATTTTTTGCGTTTCTTTCCTTGATGTCCTTCTTATTCTCTTCTATTAATCTTTTTCCGCACTAAAAACTTAACTTTATGATGTATAAAATAAAGATAAGACCTTTTGGTTCAAAAAATTGAATATGTCTTCAAAGGAAAATAACTGAGAAAGGTTTTTGGTGAATTCAAGGAAAAGCCGAGAAAGGAATTCTTTCCTTTCTCGAAGACTTTTGATTTGGAGGTTATAGGAGATTGCGTTCATTTGGAGGTTGGAGGGGACCACGTTTATCATTGGGACTAGTTCTGATTGTTTATTTATATCAAATTTCAAATATTTTATTTTTGATCATTTTTAATAAGTAGGGAGTTTTTTTACAAATGATTGGGATTTTTAACGCTTTTAGTAATTTTGAAATTTAAAAATCGCTTAAGTTTAAAAAAATTCAAAATTTACAAAATTTTGCAAAAATGAACGACCTTCAATTTTCTGATTTCACAGATCTGGAACTCATATCAAAGAGATGGAACGATATCACAAATGATTCAAACCCCATAGAAACTCAAAACATTAAAGAAGAACAATTATCAAAAATTCCCAAATTTCCAGAGGAAATTACAAAAACATCCCAAGAAATTAATACACTTAACATCAACTCCAGCAGTCAAAGCAAGCACTCTATTGATTTCAGAGAGCAGGAAACGAAATGGGAAGAAATAAAGCCAATTATTACCAAATCAAAGAATATTAATAAAGACAATAATAAAACACGAAATGCTTTCCCACAGATAATCGATGAGGATACGGAAAATTTCAGGATCAAGCTTGATCATTTGATCAATGTGTTTAAGAACGATGCTTTGGGCGAGTTTATGGCAATGAAGAAGTTCCTGCTGGAAAATCAAGTGAAAACTATTAAAAACGAGACTGAGAAATATTTAACGATGTATGAGGAAAAACATAATCAGGTAATTTTTTTTTCTAGATGGTTATTTTTTATTTGATAATTTGTTTTGAATAGCTTGAGAAAACAAATGAAAAATTGGCTGAGAAAATCAGCGAAAATGAAATTTTGACGAAAAGAGTGTTCGAGCTTTCAAATTTATGCGGAAAGAATAAAAACAAATGGAGAAATCATAAAATTTTATTTCATTATTTCCATCAACTTGCTTTATACCGCAAGCAGAAGCTTTTGAAAAAAAAAGTAGATTTTTTACATCCTAAAAAACTTTATTCAAACATTTTTAGCTTGAAAATATCTCAAAAAACAATTATTATAAAAGGATTTTAGTGTCTAGTCTTTCTAATTGGAAGTCAAATCTCCAGAAACTGAAGTTGGAGAATCAAAAAAAACAACTGTCAGAAAAATTTAATGAGGAATCCAATGAAATGGTCATAAAATTCAATAAAGAAAACGAACTTCTCACCAGAAGATTGCAAGAGACCCAAAAGACACTTGATGATATCAACATTTCAAAGGAAGAGATGCAGGAAAACTTAAAACGAGCCTTTATGAGGGGAGTTTGTGCTTTGAATTTTGAGGCAATGAATATTTTGCAAGATAAAAAAAAGACTGAAGAGGATTTGATTTCACAGACCAATGGGTTAACGAAGAAAATGTTGGATATCAATGAAAATTTGAATTTTAACTCATTGACGATAAATCCTTTGGAGAAATGCGAGAATTCTGAAAAAAGCTTGGAAGTCAACCAAGAGGAAAATGAAATCCAAGAGGAAATTCTTCCAAATAACAAAAAAATTGTTTATTTCCAAGCACCAAAGGTAACATTTTTATAAATTTTAAATCCTAAAATTTTTTTTTTAGATGGAATCCAAAGATCATAAATGGAGAGAAGCTCCTGTTGTGGGGATAAATAATTTCATCACAAAGACAGAAGATTATATTGAGAAAAAATCAATGAATTATATGAATGTTGAGAACTTTATAAAAGTTCCTGAACCTCAACAAGAAGTTAAAAGAATGATACAGGATGAAAGTTGTATTTTGAAAGAAATAGAAAACCTGCCACCTAAAATTAAACATAATGTCTTCATGCAAGAAGATGACAAAGAACAAGGGAAGGTGATTGTAGCAAATGCTTTCAATAAGAAAAAGACAGAAGTGAAGAAAGAAAGTGATAATTTGCAAAGTACATTATTTTTTTTTTCCGATTATTTAAGGTTAATTTTATGAATAGAAAAGAAAAGCATTTCCTTAAGCAATAATAATTTGAAAAGAGGAAAAATTTAATTAGTTGTTGAGTCTGTTTTATAAATTCTTAAAAATTTAAATTCATTAATATAACTTCCTTTCATTTTCCAATATGGATATTGATGATTACCACTTCAAATTTAAAATTGTCTTATTAGGTATCAAAACATTGCCCCCTTCAATTATCTGATAAAACTATATTAGGAGACAAAAGTGTTGGAAAAACGTCATTTCTTGATGGTACAAACATTTTTTTCTAAATATAAATCTTTATTTTATTATTCAGCTGTTACAAGTAGTTTCGGTAAAGTCGTTGAGGCAGAACAATCTGAAGAATTGAGCATTAAAGTTTTCTTTGATCATTTTTTTTGAATGTCCTTTGTTCTCATATAATTTTTATCAAAGAGTGTTGGATATATGGATGACAATACCCTATATAAAATAAATTATTGGGAATTGCCTGGCCATCATAAAAGTTCTGGATATTTTTTCCGTTATTGCCTCGGATCAACAGCTGCTGTTTATCTTTTTGATGGTAGAAAAAAAAACCTCTCATAATATTAAAATATAAAATATATTTTAGTCTCCAAAAGATCATCATTTGAAAAAATCGAGGCATGGATCAATGAAAATGAAAAATGTGAAATTCCAATAAAGCTGTTAGTTGGCAACAAAGTTACTTTTAAAACCATTCTCTCAGAAAAATTAATATTTTTTTCAGATTGATTTAATAAACAATTCAAAAAATTGCGTTTCCAAATCAGAAGCTGTTGGTTTGGCAAGGAAATATGGTATGGAATACTTTGAAGCATGGTAATGAAATTATTTTGTATAAATTTTTTAAATTATATAATTTTTTTTCCAAAAAAACAAAACAGCTCAATCGGAGATACTTCCGTAGCTCCTGTCTATGATTATTTATTCTCAACTATTGTGAACTCAATTCCCAATCCGCCAGCTCCTTTGAGTCTATTAGGAAAAGGGATCGTCTTGGGGAAGAGATTAATAAACTCCTCAAAATATCAACTCGTAAGAATAATTAATTTTTTATTTCACAAAAATTTTCTTTAGGCATTATGCGATATAGCTTCATTGTATGAATAATGAGTTTGTTAAAAAGATAAAATAATCAAAAAAATCAAATAATTTTTAAATTTCTTTTTTTAATCAACGTTCTAACATCATATATTTCAAAGAAGGAGAAAAAATAACATTTTATTAATAAAAGTCATTGAAATAAATTAATAAAAAAAACTATGGGAACCTGCTCTCAACATTGTATGAACCAAAACCAAATCGATAGCACCAAAGACGATCCTCCTGTTATTCTGAACGAAAATGATGCCAACCCCAACGTTTTTTCTTTTCTTTGTAAAAAAAAATTACCTTTTCAAATTTAGGACAGCACCATGAACCCTCCATCAAATGCGATCAATCCAGAGGAACACCGTCCAAAACTTGAATATGCAGTGATACATGAAACCGAAAACCTTTACCCAGACCTATTAAAGGAAAAACTGGATAGTTTGGGATTGTTCCATTTCGACAAAACTGATAATTTGCAGTTTACGGTCGCCCATTTCAAGGAAGAATACTTTATTCTTGAAACAAAGGCTACATATAAAGGCACATGGCTCAACGGCAGGCCTCAAGGTAAAGGAAAATTTTTTTACCCAGATGATACGTTATATGAGGGGTACGTGGAAGATGGTGTTCCCCACAAAAAAGGGAGGAAAATTTTTCCGAATGGGGATTATTATATAGGCGGATTTGAATTAGGGGAGTTTGAAGGAGGTGGTGAGTATCATCAGCACAAGGGGGTGAAATTGATAGGCAACTTTAAAAAGGGGGTGTTGAATGGAGAGGGGAAGGAGCAATGGCCGAATATGATAACATATAACGGTCAATTTAAAAATGGGAAGAAGCATGGCAAAGGGAAATTGGAATATCCAGTGGAAAAGAAGAAAAAGAAAAAGAAGAAAAATGATAAGGAAGAGCAAAATGACACAGAAGAGGAAAGAATAAAGGAAGAATATTATGAGGGAATGTTTGAAAATGGTGAGTTTAACGGTAATGGTGTGTACGTTTGGAGTGATGGCCGAAAATATGAAGGAGGGTTTAAACATGGTAAAATGAACGGTCATGGAGTTTTCACATGGAAGGATGAACGGAAATATGTTGGTTACTACTTAGATGATACTAAACATGGCTTGGGGGAATATAGTTGGCCTGATGGTAGAAGATGGAAGGGGGGTTGGAAGTTAGGGCTTCAACATGGAAGAGGGGTCTTGATTAAAACGGAAGCCAATGATACAGAGACAGTAAAGCGGGGGATTTGGATAGATGGAAAGTTTTCATCATGGTTGGATCCAATGGAAACCGAATGGCCTAAGGGGATTGACGAGGTGGATATGAATATATTTCAAAATGAAGATGAGGCAGAGGAAGAAGAAATTAAAAAGTCTGGCCTTGCTTTGATGGGAAAGATTGGAGATTTATTGGGCAAAGCACAGGATATGATTGAGTTCAAGTCAACGATTCAACCGAATTTGGATTATTATCTGAAGGAATATTGCAAAAATTATACCCAAATGCAACCTGATGGAACACCAAGAAATAATAAAAATAGGGACCCCAAAGACAATATTTTCATTAGGAAAAGCGGAGATGCTGCTGAAGACAACAATTGCAACATGAATGCAGTGAAAAATTTGAGCTTTAATAGTCAGGCTGATAAAAAGGATACTAGTGTAATTAGACAGGAAATTAGTGTGATTAAACAGGAAAACCCGTTAGAGATCATTAAGAGCGAAGTGAAAAAAACGGACCCCCCGATGGAAGATAAAAAAATTTTGGTAGAATCACAAAGCAAAATTTCTATGAATAAAGTTGAACCGGAAAATAATAAAGTTCAAAACCCGTTCGATATCAATAATATCGAAGTGAAAAAAACTGACCCTCCACAAGAAGATGAAAAAATTTTAGTCGAGCAAAAAAGCAGTCATCAAAAATTATTAGAAAAGAATAAAGTTGAACAAGAAAATAATAAAGTTCAAATTAATAACAATGATGTGGAGAGACAAATTAAAATGGATTCAAACAAAAATTTGGTCGAGCAGAAGAATGAAAACAAAGAACAAAAACAGCTAATAAAATTTGATTAACATTTTTTGGAATAGCAATTTTCTAATGATTTTTTTTCTAGGAAATAATCTAAAAAAATGAGAAAATTTGTCGTAAAAAATTTTAAAAAATAAAATTTTTTTTCTTAAATTTTCTATAGAAAAAAAAACAAAAAAATCTGTTGAAAAAATATATATTATTATTTTTTTTCAATAAGTTCATAAGAAATTGATTCCACTTCTATCAAATCCAAATTTCTTCCGGTCGTATCGTGTTTAATCTTTTTGCAGGCGAAGGCCGAAATAAAAGATAAAAAGCAAAAACAAAGAAAGCAGGAATAATTATCAACCTCATACAAAGGAAATAAAATCAAAGGCATAATAGAAGCTCCCATTCTCCCAACAGCGCAAGAGACTCCATATCCCAAAGTTCTATTTAAAGTACCATAACTTTCAGAAGTGAATGCGTAAAGAAAAGCAAAACACTCCTTCATAAAAAAGCGTGACACTGCAAAAGAGATTGCCATATGGTCTTTAGGTAAAAAATAACTAATTAGATTCAAAATCCCAGAAATTGAAAAGCAAATCATTAAGGAATTTTTCCTGCCGAACATGGGCTTGTCAATTAAGAACAATGTCAGAATCAATGATGGGGTCTCCCCCAAAATTGTAATCATCATTTGGTCAAGACCTTTCTGAGAAGTTCCGACTAAAAACGGTAAAATCACCAATTGTCCATAATACATGAAATTTATCGAGAACCATAAAACCAATAATCCAATTGTAGTGATGAAGTATTTTGAATTAAAAAGAGATTTGAGACTTGCTTTTTCCTCCATGTTGAAGGTATTTTTCTGGAAATCGATCAGAATTTTTTTTTCTTCTTCTTTCAAAATCTCCCCTTCCTTGTTGTTTTTTAAAATCATGAAATTTAACACTTCAAAAGCTTCTTCAAATCTTGACGCCGCCAAAAGAAATCTCGGTGATTCTTTGAGAAAAAAATAAGTGAACAGAAACACAGTCAAAGGAGTCAATGCACTAAACGCCATCATCCCCTTCCAATTGCCCGTATACATATTATCCAAAAATATATAAGCTATCATACAACCATATAATTTACCGAATGTTAGAAAAAAATTAATTGTGACCAACATTTTGCCTCTATATTTCAAAGGTGTGATCTCAGATATCATCGAGGTGGTCAAAGGTAAACTAAATCCGAAGATAAAACCATATATAAACCGAACTAGAATCATCGTATAAACATCATTGACTATCCAAAATAATAAAGAACATAAACATTGGATAAATGAGGAATGGACCAGGGAGTAGCGTCGACCATTATTATCTGCAATTCTTCCTGTGATGAATGCACCGAAACACATTCCCAAATAAAATACACTTGTCAAAATACTTATGGATGTGATTGATAGACCCCATTCTTCCTTTATAATGGGAGTGATCAGAGGCATCAAAACCAATTGAACACCATCGTCAAAATCCACAAGAGAAATCAAAATTAAGGAGATTATTTGGTATTTCCCATAACCGATTCTGTTATCCAAGATGTCATCAAAATTTTTTATCATTTATTTTATTTATTTTTGATTTTTGATAATAATTTATAGTTTGAGAGCGAACAGTTTTTTTCAAAACAAATCGAAAAAACAAACGCATTTTGTATTTAAAAAAACATTATAGACTATTATTTTAGGAAATTTTAAATTATAATTTTCAAGATTAGCAAAATGATCAGCCGACCTATTCTAATATTTCTCTTTCTTTTCTTCCTAGCTCTTCCGAGCACGGAACCCCATCAATTTGACGCCCCTCACCCAACTCCCAACACCAACCTGACCGTCAACTTCACTTTTGGAAATAAGGATTTAATGGAGACACACAAAAGATTCCGTAAAGAACACGGGATCCCTGATTTACCCTCTTTCTTAAATTCACACTCTTCCTCAAATTCCCATGATGATTATCACAGGAAAAGTGAAGATAACAAGAAAAACATGCACCACCAATTGAAGCATTTTCTGAAAACTCACCATTTGTTGGTAATTATTGTGTTGGTCATCATTAAAATTCTTATCATTGGCATCATCATCTACATCACGGTGAAATGTTGCATCAGATGCAATAGAAAAAGAAGGGAGTGCATCGAAAAAAAACAGGTCAGAAGGGCTCAAGCTCAAGGAATCAACTCAAGCCAGAATTTCTCAGAAGGGTCAGTTAATTCAGCACTATCAAGAGGCCCACAACCACCACCCCAAATGCCTTATAATTTCTACCCTATCAATGCTAACCAGATGCCACTTTATTATGGGGTACCAATCAACCCGAATGAGCAACAACAACAACACTATTATCCTCAACAGATACCACATGCAATTTACCCACAAGCTCAATACCCCCCTTTCAATCCAAATATGATGGGATTCATGCCACCACCACCACCCCCTCCACCTCCAATGAATCCTCCAATGAATTTTAATGGAAATTTCCAATCCTATCCTAACCAACAAATGATGTTTAGTCAAAGAGAAGAAGTTGGAAACAATAATATGAATTATCCCAAAATTTAAAGAGATTAAATAATATATACTTAAATAAAATTGAATTTAAGGTTAGTTTATGTTAATTAAGAACATTTTAAATTAAATCAAGATGGTTTGTATTGAAATTTTCTGTCCTGTATTAAAAATTTAGCATATTAAAAAAAAAATTCAATAATTTGTATTTTTGCTTTAATTTTAAAATAATGAGGGAATTTCAAATAAAAAGACCTTAATAAATTGGCTTTAATAACATTCAGAATTAAAATTTGGAATCATGTTTTACTATATCAAGAGTGTGGAAAAATGCATCACGTTGCAACCGAAAGACATCGGAATGAAGATCACTGACATCCTTTTTGAGCGGTTCCTATCCTTTATCATGACCCTTAATTTAAATAAAATAAAAGGCTCTGTATTCAAGTAGAAGGTTCTTGCAGTGCACAATATGGTTTTATCATTGCCATCTTAAGGTTTTAATTTCAAATTCATTAATGTCATAAGAATTTAGAGTTGAAGATAGCGGGGAAGGGGTGATTGATGATGGTGGTAATGTGGTCTTTGCTGTTAAATACAGTGCTTTGGCTTTCAAACCAGATGAAAATGAAGTGATGGATGGAGTGGTGAAGGAAATAATGAATGTTGATAAATTTAATCATCTGCTAAATATATAATACTTATTGTCTTAGAACGGGTTCAATGTATATGTGGGTCCAATGCAAGTGTTCATTTCGAAAACAGTAAAAAATTGAACTTAAGAGAATTGTGTAGTTTATTTGATAATAGAATATCCCGACGGAATTTGTTTATGGTGACTCTCCGGAAAAGAACTTTTCCGATAAAAAGAACAAGTAATGGATATTTATGTAATTTAAAGTGAAGAGTTTTAGGATTAAAGATGGTTCGATTGTAAGATTTAGGTTGAAAAGCACTATATTCAAAGGAAGCAATTTATATGGAGTTGGTACTATTGCTGACGATTATTTAGGGATATTCTCTAATTAATATTGTAATGAAATTTAGTTTTTTTACAAAAAAAAAATGGAATAACATTATTTTGAGTTTGTGAAATTGATGAACAAAATAAAATGTTTGAAAAATTCTCAGATCTTTTTATATTATTTGGAATTTCAATCAATTTAAATATCATTAATTTTTATTAGAGGCCCCAAAAGAGAACAATAATAAATAAAAAGTCAATTGGAATTATTTTAAGCAATTTCCATTATTTCTAATTAAATTATTTTTTACTAGTCTATATTATTTTATTTGTTAACAATAACTCATAAAATTTCTTAAAATGGGACTTTGTTTTTGTTCTCCAAAGAATTCATCTCCCCACCTTCAATCAATCCATTCCCACACTTTATCCTACAAAATTATGAAAGATGGCGAAAAAAACAATCAAATTAATAATACTACTGTGATTATTCCCAGTTATAAGACCGCAGACATTTTCACCTCTCCTCACAATTGCAGCGAAATTATTAGAGAGAGCGAAGAATCAGAAAAAGAAATCGTTCAGTTATCGCAAACTGAAATCTTAATAAAAGATGAAGGCGAGGAAATAAGCAATGATGAGGCAATGACTTCGAGGAAAACCTTAAGAATAGAAGATTTTGAGCTTTTGAGAGTTTTTAATTCGCAATCGAACAAATGATTTAATAACCTTTTTACAGGTGATAGGAAGAGGATCTTTTGGAAAAGTGATGCTCGTTGAAAAAAAAGACACAAGTATTATTATAACGGGGGGAGACTATGTGTTTTTATCAATTTTCTTTTAAGGAAAGCTTTATGCTATGAAGATTTTAAAGAAAGAGACCATTGAAAAGAGAAATCAGAAGATTCACACTAAAGCAGAAAGGAGGATTCTTGAAAATATGAACTGTTCGTTCATTGTACAGCTGAATTTCGCTTTTCAAACTGAGGAAAAGCTATATTTGGTGATGGAGTTCATGAGAGGAGGTAAAATTTTCAATAAAAATCTAAGTATAAAAAAAATGGTAGGCGAATTGTTTTATCATTTGAGAAAAAGCAAGAAGTTCAATGAAGAAAAAACAAAGTTTTATGCTGCAGAGATCATCTTGGCTTTAGAGTATTTGCATAAGAGAGATGTTATATATAGGTAAACAACAAAATTTTTGCATATATGTAAAATTAATTTAGAGATTTAAAGCCTGAAAATGTTCTTTTGAACAATGACGGGCATATAAAATTGGTCGATTTTGGACTCTCCAAAGTTGGAGTCACATGTTTTATAATAAAATTTATTGATTTCTTAAAAAATTGTAAAAGTTGGTGAAAAAGCTTATACATTTTGCGGAACACCTGAATATCTAGCGCCTGAAATTCTTTTAGGTCTCCCTTAAAAACTTTCTCTCAAAATTATATTTATTTATAGGAAAGGGACATGACAAATCAGCCGATTGGTGGAGTTTGGTAATTTTATGTTATCCTAGCCTAAAAATCTTAAAAAATAAAGAAAGGGATCTTTAATGTATGAGATGATGTCAGGAGCCCCTCCCTTTTATTCAAAAGACAAGACGCAAATGTTTAAAAATATTTTGGAAGTAAGCAACTTGTTCTTAAGTTTTTTTTTTATTTATAATTTAAATAGAAACCTATACCAATGAAGAGTTATTTTTCTTCCGAAGCCTCTTCAATTCTTCTTGGATTATTATGCTTGGATGTATATTTTAGAAGAAAATATATTAAATATAAATTATAATCTAAAAAGCCTCAAAAAAGACTAGGAGGGTCATTAGAAGACGCAAATGAAATAAAAAAACACCCATTTTTTGATAATCTTGATTGGAGTTTCGTACAGGAAAAAGCATATCAGCCTCCTTTCAGACCGAAGCTTAACGGAAAAAAGGATGTAGCAAATTTTGACAATGTAAAATTTTTTATTTTTAATTTTTAACTTAATTTTTAAAAAGATGTTCACAGAGGAAATTCCAAAGGACACTCCCGGAAATATCTTGAAAAATGACAATTATTCAAATTTTACTTATTTTCCAAAGTAAATTAGAGACTTGTGTTTTTTAAAAAAAATAAAATAAAGGGATATTTCATCGATTTATACACCAGGAATCGAAAACAGTGATGATCTTGTTGAAAATCCACAATTTGTGTTATTTAAAAAAGGGGAAAATTAATTTTTTTCTTCTGCGAAAGAAATGCTAATTAAATAATACAAAAAATGCAACTCATCATTGTTTTATCAGAGAAAACTTTTGTTAACTTTAATAAATTCATGACATTATTAATAATTTTTCTATTATTTTTTTATTAAAATTTTATGACCAAGTTTTTTAACAGAAAAACTTTTTTTTTTTTTCATCTCAAGATAAAATGCCAAAAAAAAATTATATTTTTTTCATTTTATAATCAAAACAAAATTATCACTTCGTTGTTTTTTAATAGTAATTCTGTACCTCGAAATTTCGTTTTTTCATATTTAAAAAAAAAAAAATCAATAAAAGAAAAAACTGTTGTGTCGTTAATCTAAATTTCCATTTTCCAATGCAAAGCAAAAAGAATGAATGCATGAAAGAAATAGGTATTTCCGTTCCATTCCCTCATTATTTATCTTCTCCCCTTTAGATGAACTCGTGGAAGAAATCCAGACTATGTGTAAAAAAAACATCCAATCCATAAAAAATCTCAAAAAGTATAACATTCCCAATATCGACTTGAAAATAGGAGAAATTCAACAACGATCCAACCGTTTTTTATCAATCAACTCCAATGACCTCAAATCTAAGAAGCTTCCTTTATCTAAACTCGACAAAATCAAAAATAAATGTGTGAATCATATAGATAAGCTCTTAAATCAAGAGAGGTACCTGCAGCAGATATCTTCCAAATGTTCCTTTTTGCAAGACAATTGCTATACATTAAAAGAAGATTCAGAAGAGGACAGTCTAGACAAAAGTGACACTCTAACATCCATAATGAAAGTTTCCAATGCGAACCTTTCACAATTGACAATTCCGGAAACTGAAAGCGACTTGTCAGATTCCCCGAATAAAAACGTTGATAATCTGAACATCAGCAAAAATGAAGTGCAGATCAGGCAAAGGCAAGAAAGTCCCAAGGTTTCAAAAAGGGAATATGATAATTTGTTTAACGAGCATATGAAAGCGTTAGAGACGATAAAAGAACTCAAAAGAAGGATTGTACAAAATAAAGAAGAGGAAAATTTGAACAGATTCAACGGGAAAAAAAACAACGAGCAGAAAGAGAACACTATAAAGAAAAATAATCAAAATGGGGTTTATTTTTCATTTTATTGTTTTTTGAAAGATTTTTAGAAACCGAACATAAATGAACAAAGGAGACTGCGAAATTGTTCGCAACATTTCAGCACTAATAGTACAAATACAGTGTCCCGAACTGAGATCTTGAACCCTTGCACGAGCCCCAAAAACAACATCAATAACACTAACTTCAAAAATAACAATTACGACAACACCTCAGATTTCGGTAACAACTACAATAACAAAGAATTATGGAGTTATGTCTTCCGACTTCAGAACACTTATTTGGAGGAAACCCACCAAAGCGAAAATCAAAAAAAGACACTTACCTACCAATTGGATCGACAGAACAAGATCGTGAAACAGTTGATGAAAGAAAAAAGTGAGAACGACTCGTATAAAGGATATTCTGCCATGGCGCAATATATGGAGGTCATGGACTCTAATGAAGTGTTGGAAATTATTAAAGGGGCCAAAGAATACAAGAATACCAAGGCATTACAAAGAAAAATGGAAGATATGAAGAAAGAGTACACTGAAAAGATTGATATACTGACGAAAGAAAAGCTAGAGCTTATGGAGGAAATAAATAATCTGAAGTCGGAACTAGACAACACGAAAAACGAAAGCATTTACTTCCAGCAGTTATTAAAAAATGTGGTTTTTGGTGATTTTTTTGTAGGTCGCATGAAAATGAAAAGGAGAAAAATGAGTTGGAGAAGGAAAAAATAGAAATTGAGCGAAATTTATTGGAAATCGAAGTAAAACAGATTTAATTTATTAATATTATTTCATTTTGGACACAGAGGAACAAATTGAAAACTGAAAAGGAAGAGTTGATGCGATTGAAGGAGTTGGTCAAATTGTCAGAAAATAGAGGGTACTTTAAAAAATAAATTTAAAGTTTAGCTAGATCCTGGGGCTTTTTTATTATAATCATAATAGAAATTAAACAATGTATTGTTATTATTGCATGTTTTAAGTTAAGCGATGGTCTTTTTGGACCTAAATCTCTAGAAAATTTATGATTTTGGAAAAGTTCATTTTTCTTATAAAAAAATAAATTTATAATTATTAAATTTTAAATTTTTTTTAAAAATAAATTTTTTAATGATAAATTTTCAAAAATTTTTGGGACTAGGACTA
>Ga0302186_10002221_pt1 | contig 15145 bp, 13 predicted proteins | sample II_Bog_E1_2_FD_198782 | JGI IMG/M metagenome (GOLD analysis project Ga0302186, IMG submission 198782) | Peat permafrost microbial communities from Stordalen Mire near Abisko, Sweden - II_Bog_E1_1 | ecosystem: Environmental > Terrestrial > Soil > Wetlands > Peat | place: Sweden: Abisko... | reverse complement strand
TGTAATTTTTTGCTTTTCTAAAAATTTTCATAAAAAAATTCAATAAAAAAAAAAAAAAAAAAAAAAATATTTAAATAAAAAATGTTTTTTTTTATTTTTTTTATTGGAAATGATAATTTTTTTAGAGATTGATCTTTAATTTATTGACCCAACGCTTTCATTAATGAAATTTATTAATAAATTAGAATTAGTCAATGAATGTAAAGAATGAGTGTCATTTTCTATTTCATATAATTTAAAGTAGCCCATTCCTTTTGCACTTAAAACTTTCCCTAATAAGATGCTGTCTTTTATATCAATAGTTTTATCATCTTTAGCATGAGCTACTATTATTCTTTTAAAATCATAAATATTCTTTCTTAATTCATTTTCATAATCAATCCCACACAATTTTAATATTCTTCCCAATGCAGGAGCCAAAAGAAGAGTATTTTTCTCCCAATATCCTCTAATCACACAAGCCAGAGCAACAGCCCCACCAAATGATGAGCCAATGAGAAGATCTGGGTTAAAATGTTCAATTTCTTGTTTTTGTATATTCACGCAAATTTCAAATATTTCGCTTACCACCTGTCGAAAAGTCTTTACCAATAAAAGTCCAGTGATAATGCCAATCACACCATCAACAATCAATAACCAATTTGATAACTTTAGGATGAGAAAGACAATTGTTGATATCAAACTAAGAATAAATGCTAGTGTTATTGGTTTTAATAAGAAGTTTCTAAGAATTCCATTCCGACGACTTAAATTCCATAAAGACAAGTTCATTGATGTTGATCGCACATTATAACCTTTATTCTTTAAGTATTGATATTTTTTTCCAAATGGACCTGCTTCTAAACCATGTATAAACAAAATTTTTAATTCTGAATACATTTGATTTTTTTAATTAAAAATTTGTTAAAAGCCTTTTTAATATTAATTTATCAATAGAAGAGGAGATGTAAAAAGTTTGCTAATATTTCAAATCTTTTCAAAAACTTCATTTCCTTTAATTCCTCCCATTTTTTCACAACTGCTCTATGTTGTTCCTTTTTTCTATTTCTCTTTTTTGCCTTGAGGGACATTCATCATATTCAATTATTGTTTAATATATTATTCAAACGTCAATCACCTTGGTATTTCTTCAATTTCATCATATTGGGAATAATGGCCTGGCAAAATGATTTCTTTTTGTTCGATCGTTATTATTGAGATATTTGAATTGCGCATTTTTGGATTTCGGCTCATTGATAAATATCCACTGAAAATTTCTTGGGGTCCAATTTCGTTTTCTACTTCATGCAAATCATCATCACCAGTTCCTCCTTTAAATTTATTAACCTTTTGTGGTCATTACCTTATCTTTACTATATCTAAATCAAAGGGTCTTGGTTTCAGGAGATTCTTTTCTAGAATCCTGGCAGGATATATTTCTCACATATATAAAGAAAACATTTTTTTATTCAATCAATAACAAAATTTTGCAAAAATTTCAGAATATAATTTCTTAAAAAATCAAAATGCTCCAAAATCAAAAAAATTATTTATAAAAATAATAAAATTATTTCTCAAGTTTTCCGAATTTTTTTGCTTTTCTAAAAATTAAATGAAATAAAAAACAAGAGATAAATCAAAATTTATTTCAAACAAACCCGAAAAACATTCACTAACTCAAAAATAAATAATGTTCCCTCCTGGCGGTTTTGGCAAGTCCCCTCCTGGTGGTTTTGGTAATCGTGGTCCAGGTGGTCCTCCTGGTGGTCCAGGTGGTCCAGGTGGTCCAGGTGTTCCAGGTGGTCCTCCTGGTGTTTTTCGCGGTCATCCAGGTGATTATGTTGGACCTCCAAGTGGTTATGGTGGACCAGCTGGTTATGGTGGTTCAGGTGGTTATGGAGGACCTGCTGGTTATGGTCCTGTTGGTTATGGCGGCCCTGCTGGTCCTTATGTGGGTCCACCTGGAGGCCCTGGGCCTTATCAAGGAAATGCATTTGGTGGCCAACCATTATATCCACCACAACAAGCGTTACCAAAACCTCCGATTGAAGGACCTGATTTCAGATATTTTCAAAGCGGAGAAGATTGGAAAGAGAGATTCCATTTGGAAGCTATTGTATTTATTTCGCCATTTTTAAATATTATATATATTATTGATGTAATTTTTTTAGGGCAGTCGCCAGTCTCCCCTGGACATCAAACTTGATCAATTGATTTTTGAGCATGGCTATGACATGAAATTAAAATTAACAAACAAAGAAGTTAAATGCTCAACTCAATTTATTCCGCATACCTTTCAGGTCAGAATATATTTGTTCATTTGTTAATTAAATTTAACAAAAAATAATCAAATAAAAAATAATTAGATTGTCCCAACATCTGAGCCAATTGCAGAAATTACATTGAGCAAAGAATATAAATCTCAAGTTTACGAATGTAATACCTTGCATTTTCACGCAAATAGTGAGCATAAAATCAACGGCAAAAAATATGACGCTGAAATGCATATGGTTTTTAAAGCTGCTGGCCCTAAAGTATTCCATGAAGAAATATGCGTAATTGGAGTATTCTTCAGAATTAATCCGATCAAAGCCTCAGAAGACAAAAGGGCAATTATTAAATCCATGAATCCCAGAATGGAAGGGGTTTTTATTTAATTATTCTTTATTTGAAACTTTAAAAAAAAAGGATTATTATTTGAATTTTCATGATCTCCTCAGCAAAATTTTGATGCCTAATCCAAAATTCTTCCATTATAAGGGCTCATTGACAACTCCTCCTTGCACTGAAACAGTTAATTGGTTTGTTCATCATCAAGCTGTTCATGTGTTGTACGAGGACTTGGAGCCATTCTTCGCAAGATGGATCAATGACGAATCATTTTCGAATGGAAAGGGCAATTGCAGACATTGTTTTCATTCAAAAGGCAGGGAGATTTGTATTGTGAAAGCTCATCATTAATCAATAATTATGATATTCATTAATAGAAGAAACATAAAAGAACTTTTTTTAAAAAAACCTTAATTCCTTTTAAGATTCAAAGTATTCAAGAAACAAATATTAAACCCAAAATCCCAAAAAATTTAAAAATTAAAAAAAAAATGGATCTTAATTATTCCGTTCCAATCACTTCCTCGAAAAATTGGGAATCATCCATCTACAGAAACCCAATATGTGAGAACAGTCTCATTGCAGGCCCACCAAATGCGAACAGCTTGCGTGATGTAATCCTTCAAAGTGAAAAAAAATTCAATAACAAAAATTATCTTGGCACCAAACAAGCAGATGGTCACTATCATTGGCAAACATATCAAGAGGTGATTGATTCAGCTCGGGCGTTTGGAAGCGCTTTGATATGTCAAAATCTGATACCCTCGTTACATGAATATAAAAACTATAACTTGAAGATTTTGGGGGTTTATTCCAAAAATCGCGCGGAATACATTATCGCTGATATTGCTGGGATTTTGTTCGATATCACTTCGGTGCCAATTTACGATACATTAGGATCTGATGCCATTGATTACATATTGGATCAAACCAAAATGAGCACTTTGTTGTGCACCAAAGAAAATGTGCAGAAATTAGTTAAAAATGGAAAGTATGGGCAGATTAAAACAATTATTTGTTTTGAGGAAATCACCGAAGAAAACATTTTAAGAGAGTTCCAACAAAGAAAAATCTCACATTATTCTTTCCAAGACCTTGTTGATTTTGGAAAACAACATTTACAAGAGAATGCCCCCTCACCAACCGAAAACTCAATTTATGTAATATCATATACCAGTGGAACCACAGGAAACCCCAAAGGTGCCATGATGACCCACAGAAACTTCCTTTCTCTCATCTCAGTATCAACCTATGCAATTACAATCGATCCAGAAGATATCTACCTTTCAATTCTTCCAATGGCTCATGTTTTCGAGAGACTGGTGATCATTGGACTTACTTTTAATGGGAGTTCAATAGGGTTTTTCAATGGAGACCCTTCAAAAATAAAGGAAGATTTTATTTCTCTCAGACCGACTTTAATGGCAACAGTGCCTCGACTTCTCAACAGATTCTATGAAAATATTCAAACGAATATTGCAGGCTTGACAGGATGCAAAAAATGGTTGGTGAATAAGGCAGTTGCCACCAAATTAGAAAACCTTAAGAGAAACAACACCATCACTCATTGTTGCTATGATAAATTGGTATTCAAGAAAATGCGTGCTGCTTTCGGAGGTCGCTTGCGACTTCTTCTAGTGGGTTCAGCACCGACATCAGTCGAGGTCTTAAATTTCCTCAAAATTGCATTATGCGTTCCTATCATAGAAGGATATGGTCAAACAGAATCCACAGGCGCTTCATTTTCAACCAAGTCCCTAGATCATATTGGATCAGGCACTGCAGGTGGTCCAACTGTGAATACTGAATTTAAGTTAGTTGATATTCCCGAGATGAATTATAGTTCAAAAGACATGGATGAAAACTGCGTACCCGCTCCTCGAGGGGAAATGTGCATTCGTGGACCGGGGGTTTTCCCAGGATATTACAAAGATGAAGAAAAGACGAAAGAGGCAATTGATGAGGATGGATGGCTACATACAGGTGATGTGGTTCTTTTAAAGAGAAATGGTTCTATAAAGATCATTGATAGGAAGAAGAATATCTTTAAGTTGTCACAAGGAGAATATATTGCACCAGAAAAGCTGGAAATGGCATTTGCCAAATGTCCTTGTGTCAGTGAGATTTTTGTTTGGGGAGATTCGCTTCAGTCTTTTTTGGTGGCGATTGTTGTTCCAAACATGGAATATTTAAACAATATTGCAAATGAGAAAAAAATCAAAATGGATAATGAAGACCTCCTTCGAAACAAAAATATAAAAATAATTATCCTTGAGGAATTAAAAGAGTGCGGAAAAAAGAACAAGTTTTCTTCCTTTGAATTAATCAAAAATGTTTTCTTGGAAAAAAACTCATTTGCCAACAAAGATCTCTTGACAACAACTTTTAAAATGAAAAGAAATGAAGCGAGGAAACTTTATGAGCAAAAGATCAAGGAAATGTATCAAGAAGGAGTGCTAATTTAGATTTATTTCTAATATTTAATTTTTTGAAAAAAATGAATATAGAAAATTTGAACCAAAAAAAATATTTTTGAACTTAATTTTGCAAAAATTGCTATCCTAAAATAAAAAAAAATAAATAAATTCAATAGTATTTTTATTTTTCAAAAACCTATCACGAACTTTCATGATTAAAACCCTCATATTAGTCTTATATATATCATTAATTATGGCAAATTACTAACTAAAGTACATTTGAAAATAGAATTTTGTAAAATAAAGGGCAGAAAGCTTTGACAATTTGAAATTTGTAATTTCAAATTGTCATCGCTGAGATTTTGAAATATATTCAAAAACAATAGAAATCAAAATTTCAGCTTTGTTCGAAATTTGTAATCTTCATAAATTTATTTGTTTTCAGATTATTTAAACTTCTAAGGTATAAAAAAAGTAGTATTTTTTTCAGCACTTTTAGATTTAAAACTAGCAATTATCGTGAAACTTAATTGTTTATAATGAGGGCATGATTTCAAAAATAATGTAGAGCAAAAAACAAAAACAGAAGATTTAATTATAATTTTATTTGAAATAAATTATTGTTATTTTGCTTGTCTAATGAACACACTCTATTCTGTTCAAATCCGCTCATCTAAAAAGGGAGAGTCCGGAATTTTTCGCCACCCTTTGTCCGAAAACCAACTTATGGCTGGTCCTGAAAATATGAACAGTTTAAAGGATTTGATTCTTTCAGCAAAACATAAATATGCAGGTAAAAACTATATTGGTACAAGACAGAGCGATGGGAATTATACCTGGTTGTCTTATGAAGATGCCATTGATCAAGCTCAGGCCTTTGGGGCTGCCTTATTTTCCAAAAATATGGTTCCAACAATCAAAGAATACAAAAACTATGAGGTGAAGTTTTTGGGTGTCTATTCAAAAAACAGAGCAGAATATCTCATCACCGATATGGCATCAATTCTTTACGGTATAACCACAGTCCCTATTTACGATACTCTTGGACCAGAGGCCCTTGACTTCATCCTGAATCAAACAAAGATGACTATAATGGTGATCACCAAAGAGAATGTTCAGAAATTGATTCAAAATGGTAATTTTGGTAATGTCAAGACTTTGGTTTGTTTTGAGGATATCACCGACGAAAAAACTTTAAAGGACTTGGCTGCAAAGAAAGTCACTTGGATCAGTTTCAAAGAACTTATCAATTATGGAAAAGGTTTAAGAGTCGAATTTGCTAATTCCAATAAAAATTCATTGTATGTGGTTTCTTATACAAGCGGAACGACTGGAAATCCAAAAGGGGCAATGATGAGTCATGGCAATTTCCTCTCAGTGATTATGGCTGGAATAAATGGAATGGATTTCACACCAGAAGATGTTTTTTTATCATATCTTCCCATGGCTCATGTCTTTGAAAGGTTGTTAGTATTTTCTTTAATTTATAGTGGATGTTCCATTGGTTATTTCAATGGAGATCCTATAAAATTGAAGGATGATTTTGTTGCTTTGAAACCAACAATAATAATCTCAGTTCCTCGAGTGTTAAACAAATTTTATGACGCCTTCAAGTCTAATATTGCGGCTCTCACAGGTTGCAAGAGTTGGTTGGTGAACAAAGCAGTAGCAGCTAAATTGGAAAGACTCAAAAATTCAAATACAGTTACGCATTGTTGTTACGACCGATTGGTTTTCAAAAAAATGAAAGAAGCTTTGGGCGGAAGATTAAAATGGATAGTGACTGGTTCCGCCCCTGCTACCAAGGAAGTGCTAGATTTTTTAAAAATAGCTTTATGCATCCCTATACAAGAAGGATATGGTCAAACTGAGTCAACGGGGGCATCATTTGTTATGAGGAACACAGATCATAATGGTTCTGGATGCATTGGTGGACCAACAGTGAATACCGAATTCAAAATAGCAGACATTCCAGAAATGAATTATAAATCGTGTGATTTGGATGAAAAAGGGAAGCCCACACCAAGAGGAGAAATGTGCATTAGAGGTCCCGCGGTTTTTTTGGGTTATTATAAAGATGATGAGAAAACAAAGGAGGCACTAGATGAAGAAGGATGGTTGAGGACCGGAGATGTGGTTCTTTTGCAAACAAATGGGTCAATCAAGATTATTGATAGAAAAAAGAATATCTTTAAATTATCTCAAGGAGAATACGTTGCCCCTGAGAAGCTGGAAACCGTGTTCAAGACCAGCAGTTGCGTGAATGAAATATTTGTTTATGGAGACTCATATGAGTCATTTTTGGTGGCGATACTTGTTCCGAAATTGGATATTTTGAAGAAATGGGCTGAAGAGAAAAAAATATATGGAAGTGATGAGGATTTGCTTAGAAACAAGGAAATAAAATTGATGGTTTTGGAGGAATTGAAAAATGATGGAAAGAAAAGGAAATTTGCTTCTTTTGAATTGATCAAAAATATATATTTAGAAAAAAATTCATTTGCTTCCAAGGATTTGTTGACAACCACATTTAAGATGAGGAGAAATGAAGGAAAAAAGGCCTATGAAAAAGTCCTTGCTGAAATGTACAAAGAAGGACCTTTGTTTTAGAAAAGCAAAGAATTATTAAGAAAATATTTAGTTATTTTAGAAAATTGAAATTTTGAAATCCTTTGGAAATTAGAGGAAAAAAAAATTAAAAAAAAATGTAATTTTAATACCAAAATCTCATTTCGCATTTCAGGTAAAAAATAATCATTTTTTTCGATGGTTTTTTTTATATATATTAGCAATATTTTTTAACCTTTTATAATAAGAAGTAGACTTTTTTTTAATTTTTTTTTTCGCTTAAGTCCTCTAGGTAAAAAAACACAATAACTTCTCATAAAAAAGAAAAAACCATCACAAAAACCATCACAAAAACACTTTGAAAACACAAAAAACAAAATAATTTTGAACTTCTAATAAAAATTTTCGATATATAAAATTATAAATATTGTAATTGTGAGTTTTTTTTTTTATATATAAATAAAAAACTTCCAAAAAAACAAAAATTCATGATCTATTCTGTCCTTATTTTGGAGCAAAAACCAGGAGAAACTTCAGTTTGTCGCAATCCGGAGACAGCCAAAAATGGATTGGTTAACACAGTCAATGATTACAAGAATCTAAAGGATTTGATCATTGGTTCCAAAGAGAAATATGCAAAGCTGAATTTATTAGGAACAAAATCAAGGAGTATAGCTGGTTTGAGAGGAGTCAAGAAATGGATTGCAAATAAAGCCATTGTGTAAACAATTTAAGAACCTCCAATAAAATCACACATTACAAATATGACAGATTAGTCTTTAAGAAATTCAGAGATGCAAATTTATGATCATAGGATCTGCCCTACTTTAAAGGAAGTGGGCTGGTTGATATGTGCATTAGACTACAAAATGGATCCATCAAAGTCATTCACAGAAAGAAAAACAATCTTTAAATTATCGCAAGGAGAATACATCGCTCCTGAAAAATTAGAGGGTGTTAAAAGACATGTCCTTCATTGAGTGAGATCTTTGTCTGGGGAGACTCTTTCAATCTTTTTTGGTAACAATTGTTGTTGCTGAAGTGACTGTTCTCAAAAGATGAGCTGATGAAAAAGACATCAAATATAGCAATGAAGATGAACTGAACTATACATCAACAAGGAGATCAAACAAATGCTTGAAGAATTGAAGTTAGCAGGTAAAAGCAAACAATTCACTACATTGGAATTAATCAGAAATGGAAGAGACATGATGCCAAAATATATTACCAAATATAAAGAAGGAATGATGAACTAAGGATGAAGAAATTCTTATAATAAATATTTTATATTAAGAAGGAAAAACTTCCTTAAAAAAATTTGCCTTTAATTTAAAAAACAAACAGAAAAAATTGAATTCACTCTATAATTACGAATACTATGTAATTATATATATAAATATCTTGAAGTATTTTGCAAGAACAGAAAAAATTATCAAATTAATTAAAAAAAGGAGTCTTTGTTTTATTTTTTTAGAGAATGTCCCATAAAAGCTATTCAAAAATGCGTCAAACTCTTGACTCTTTTCAAAAGGACTATTGCAAAAACCAAAACAAAACTGACATTGACGATGATGATCCCCAAACTCCTTCAAAAACCTTATCTTACAACACTTCCAATTCCAATCAAATGACCTCATCTTCAATGAAACCAATTTTGAAGCAAACAACTTCTAGAAAGAAAAACAAAAAATCGCAAATTTCTGATGATTCTTATTCAAAAAAAAACGCCCATTTCAAAAAACCTCTGAAGGAGATCTATGTGGTGGAAAACTATAAAGAATATAATATTGATGTTTCGGAAGAAGGAAGCTCTTGGTTTTGTGGATTTTCGTGTTTTTTCCAGAAGAAGAAGATTTTGAAATAACGACTGCTGAAATTTCATAAATGAAAGTTAGAATTCTCGGTTTTCCTTTTCTTTAACTCATTAATTTTACTTATTTTTTATACGTTCAACCGTGAGATTTCTTTTAATATTTGACTATTTGGTGTGCGCTTTGTAAAAATAAATGAAAAAAGAAGGGGAATATTTTTTTTGAAAAATTCAATTTTTTTGCATATCATTTTTTTTCAAGTTAAAATTCTTTAAAAATTCAAAATACTTTTGATTTTTATATTTTTCTTTTAAAATTCTTTTATTGTTTTTCTTTCAATTTCTTATAAAGACCTTCATTTTCCTTTTTAATTTCCTGCAAATCCAGCTGCATTTTTTCTAAATTCCCCTTATAATTCTTGGTATTGAGGACATCGATTTTTACTTCCAATTGTTTGGATTCGACTTTTTTTTTCCCTTGTTCTAATAGATTCTTCATGGTGGTATCAATGACCTGCTTATAATCTTGATACATTTTCTGAATTTGTTGAGTGACTTTTTCCGATTTCTTGAAATCCATCATCATCATGTTTTCGATTTCAGTGAATTGTCTTTGCATGGATTGTTGATAAAATTCGATGGAGGTTTCTAATTCTTTAACTTCCACATTGATTTTCCCGAAATCATTTTTTTGTTTCTTGAAATTGGCATTGATGTCATTGATTTTCTTGATATAAAGCTGTCGGTTCACATCTTTTTGGGTTTTCGAGAATTCCATTTGGAGACTTTCGACTTGGGTGTTATTACTACGGATGTCATTGCATAATTTCTCATAATCCTCATCGTATTGCTTCAATTTGTCTCGAATTTGGTTGAATTTCTCCCTTTTATTCTCAACTTGTTCCTCAAAATCGTGAATGGCTTTTCGCATTTCTTCACGATGAGTTTCCCATTCTGTCTCGATTTGCTCAATTTCCTTTTCCAGATCACGGTTTTCCGAATCCTGATCCTTTTCTCCTTTTTCCTGGACTTCCAAATTTCGTAGGAAATTATGAAGATTCTCTGCTTTTTTCTGAAGATCCCGATAAAAATCCTTCATTTTCTGGATTTCTTCCTCGATTCGTACATTGTCTTCTTCATAGAATTGCCGTTTCTGATCAATTTTCTCAATTTTCTTGTCTTGATCATCAAGCTTAGATCTCAATCCTTCCAATTCTTCTTTATTTTTCTATTTTTTGTTGATTTTTAGATTTAAAATAAAAATCTAACCATTTTTATTGTTTCTATATCAGTTTCCAAATTTCTCAACTTATTCAAAACCTCATTTCCTCCTGTCTGATTGCTCATTTCTGGAGAATTATTCGAAATATTACCAATTTCAGCTTGTTTTCCCATCGCTTTGCCACTCATTCCTTCTTCTCCTTCATTGCCATATTCTCCTTCCTTCAAGCCTCCAATTTCTTGTCCTCCAGATCCTAAAACTGAAACAGCAGTTTCCTCTTTATACACCAACTCTAAATTGAACATCGTTTGGGCTGGAATTGTTGTTTCCAATAATTCAAGCTCCTGTTGCAATTCTTCTTCCTCTTCCTTTTGTTTTTTTTTCAACATTTTCGCTGTTTTGTTGAGATTTTTCAAATTTTCCCATTCCTCCTCATTTCCTGCAAAGATATTTTCCAAATCTCTTAATTCCTTCTCCTTCGGCTTTCGTCTTCTCGCAATAAAAAGCTTATCATCTAGACTTGTCCTTTCTTCTCTTTTTTTGGCCGCCTCCAAAAGCAAAATCTTTCGACTTAAAGATCCTACAATCCCAACGTTTTTCCGAATTCCTCCTTCATAACCCTCTAGAACCAAATGAGTTTTGAAACGTTCTGGATGTAGAAGATCCACTAAATTCTCCAAAGATCGGAAATTGTTGAATCTACGACTTGAGATCAGAGGATGCAACCATTCTTCCTTCAAAAATGATTTGACTTTCGTTTGACGAGATTTCTCTTTTGCCTCTTGAATCTTATCATTCAAAGATTCATATTTAGAGCCTCCACCTTCTTCCTCTGCGTTGCTTGCCTCCTTGCTTACAATGAAAACCAAGATTTTTCGTAAATCACTTAAAGTGGGATTCAATAAGGCATTACAATCAGTGCGGAAACCGTAGCTTTTCTGTCAGGAAATTTATAGAAAAAATAGAAATATTGGAAATTTACATTTAATTCATCGACTATTTTTGTAGCGATTCTTAACTTTTGAGATGAGTCTTTAAAATGAAACTTTTTTAGTTCGAAACCCATTCTTTCAAAGAAAACGAGGATAATTTGCAAAAGATCATCTCCTGTAATTTTGGCCAAAGCTGTTATATTGTTTAAAGGGCTTTTGAAGACAAAAAAATATGGAGTTTATAAAGATGAAAAGATTAAGAGACTAGGCATATGATTTCAAATTTTCAATGATAAATTTGTCCGAGTCCTCTTCCATGGTTTTTATCGAGTTTTTTATTGTGATTTTTAAGTTTTTTCTATAATTTAAAAAAATAATCAAAAATTATGATCAATCTATATCAGCAAGCAATTCAAGAAGAGGAGGCTGAAACTAGTGGCGCCCAAATAATCCCATCAATTTTAGTCAGAATTCAGGAAAAAATAGATTGTGAAATGATGATGGCTCAAAAATACAAACAAAATGCAAAACTGAAGGAAAATTCTCATTTACAAAATGTGAGCAAACGATTTAACGATTTTCTTGAAAGAACATCAAAATTTGAGACTATTAAATCCCGCAAAATTTTACAAAATACACAGATTACCAAGGAGAAAGAATTAAAGGAATGCAGCTTTAAGCCCAAAACAAAACAATATAGAAAACCCAAAGAAAATACCCCAAAATGTGAAATAATTTATCAAGGAAAAAGACATAAACTACAACCGTAAATTTAAATAATCGTTGAGTTTATTTTTTCCTTCATATTTTCTTTGTATATTTTCATGCAAATAAAATTTTTAACATAAAATATTTCTTTTTAAATTGAATAAAATTTCTTCTATTCTAGCCTTTAAATATTCCTTTCTTTCTTCTCCCATCAAAAGGTTATGATCCAATTCTCCAATAAATTTGACGACCAGTTGTAACAATGTGAAATAATATCCACTAACACTTGCCAAAACATTATTCGTGCTAAATTTCTCGATCATTTTCAATTGTGAATGTAAATCAACACAATGACTTTGACCCACTACATATAAAAGGATCGAAAAGAGGTACCTTTGGTCCAAAGCATCCGATTCACTTCCAGCTTCTGAGAACGAATTGATGGTTTTCATGATTTGTGAAATCATCATCAAGATCCTTTTCATTTTATGAATCGGAGATCGTAATTCGCTGAGGTCCTCTAATATTTTTATGGCATCTGAATAAGGCTTGGTTTTGGCACCAGCAATGATAAAATCAACATTTGTTTTTGTAAGGAATTCTTTTTCGTTTTCTTGTTTTGGTGTTTCCAAGTTTTTTGGTAAAATTTTTCTTTTGTAATGATAAGTGGGGAGATTACTATGAGAACTAGAAGTTTTTTCCTCACTATTCAAACGTCTGGATTCAATCTGCAAAGGAGTTCCTGTTATTTGGCCTAAAGTCTTTTTCGGCTGATTATTTAAATCATCAAAAGAATTAAAACGCTCCAAAGAAAAATCATCTTCTTCTTGTTTGAATGAATGAAAGCTTTCAAACTCAGCTGGCCTTTTAAAATTATCTTGAAAGCAGAAAGTTCTATTTGGAGTTTCAAACTCACTGGAAAAACTAAAAAAGGTCAAATCGATTTGTGAATTCTTTTTAGGTTTATGCGACTTTTTGATCTGTATTTCTCCAGAGACACAGAATTTATTTGGAATGAGATAATCACTTATTTGAAAGGAATCTCGAAGGTTGATGATCATCTGGAATTTTTGCTCTAAATTTTGATCTAATGCTTTTTGCATAAAAAAGATGATTTGATAGATTTTATCATAAGAAAAAATGAGAGATGTCATAAAATTAATGAAATTGTCTTTTGAAAATGCCTGCAACTTTCCATTGTTAGAGACTTTCTGTATTTGATAATAAAGCATGAGGGTCTCAACATAAACTCTGATAAATTGCTGCAAATGGTCGATTGCGTTTTTATGAGATTGCTCCAATGATTTCCTTTCAAGACCTTTGGTATTTTCCAAGATCAAAACTTTCTTATAGTTTTGATAGAACCAATCGGTGAATTCCACTAATAAATATCCCAAATGATGATTTTGTGTTTCCTTGAGATGCCTCTCGATAACATTGCTGATCAACTTATATAATGTCACTCCATCTTCATTCCTTCTGGGAAGAGTGCTAATAAAACTATTGTTTTCATAATTTGACAAAAACCCTTTTTTATTTTCTTCAAGATCGACACTTGGAGTTTGATTTAAAGACACAGGATTTAGAGCTTGTTGACTTTGGGAAATTGTCAGGATTGCGATTAAATATTGTTGTCTAGGGCAAGGACATTTAAAACTCTTGAGTTTTGATGCCATTTTTTTAGCCCATGTATGTTTTTTTTGAAGAGATTTTGATTGACTCAGAAAATGCTTGAGCCATAGATCGTTATCAATCTCTTGCATTGCGACTTCACTGTTCTTTACTGAAATAATCTGAGCAGGAGCACCGGTTGAGTTACATAATGAACATGAAGAGAGTGTGTTTCCCATATTTTATAGATATTGTTTTAATAAATAATTTATTTATTGTTATTGAATATAGAAAAATATGATTTAATTTTGTCAAAAACCTCATAACGAATTTTGCCCATTATGCTTGAAAACAAAAAATGAAAATATAATTAATATTATTTGCTCTTTATTAATTTTTTGGGTAAATTGGTTTAGTTTCCATTATGGATTTAAGGACCCTTTTTTATTTTTAAAAAAAAAATTATTTTTTTTTTTAAAATCTATCAAAATAAGACTTTTTTTACAAATTATGAAAAATATATTGATAAATTTTAGAAAAATAAATTTCAAAAAAGAAAAAAAATCCAAAAGAAATAAATTATGTATATTTTTGATTTTCAGAAAAAATTGTTTTTAAAAAATAAAAAAGGATCCTTAAATCTATAATGATGCCCCAAGGGCACAATTATACCAATTTACCATTTTTTGTTTTAAATTTTTTAAGATTAATAATAATTATTTTCTTAACGTTTTTTGCTTGGAAACATTAAAACAGTTTTGCTTTTTTCATGCGTTTTTTCTTTAAATTCTTTGATATTAGAAAGAACTATCTTTGGAGAATTCATTGTTTTCATTTTGGGGCTAGTTAAAAAAACTGTTGCCGAAGATTTCAATCCCAAGCCTGAATGAAGTGAAAAGCTTGCTTTCATTTTTGTTTCACTGTTTTTTTCAAAACTTTCTCTTGCAAATCCAATTACAGATTTTTTGCTTTTTATCTCAGTGCTTGGACTTAAATTAATAAAGGAGTTTTTTTTTGTTGTTAGGTTTATGAATGAGGCTTCAATTTCTCCTAACTTACAATTTTTTGCGCTTTTTCCATATCGTTTTTTGAGAGATTTCCAACAATTTAAAGATATGATTTGGGCTTTATAAGGAAAACTCTCTTCTCTTAAGGAATCTTCTAAGGCCCGAACAATCCTTTTGCAGATACAAAAAAAAGTCTCCATTTGAATTTCGGTTGAAAGAACTTCATTTTTCAACACTTTAAGAATTTCTTCTTGAATAATATTTAAAATATTCAGTTTCAT
>Ga0302186_10002219_pt1 | contig 15151 bp, 7 predicted proteins | sample II_Bog_E1_2_FD_198782 | JGI IMG/M metagenome (GOLD analysis project Ga0302186, IMG submission 198782) | Peat permafrost microbial communities from Stordalen Mire near Abisko, Sweden - II_Bog_E1_1 | ecosystem: Environmental > Terrestrial > Soil > Wetlands > Peat | place: Sweden: Abisko, Stordalen... | reverse complement strand
TTAATGCCTGTTGCCGTAATTATTTCTTCCATTTTCTCGGAAGCAATAAAGTGCCCGGCTAATTTATTGGCATACGAAAGCGAAAAAACAAGCTGCCTTTCTTCCACCGGAATAGGATATACATCCTGCACGGTTGAAACCGTAATTTTTTTATTCTCTTCCTGCATTAAATTAATGGCACGCATCAGGGCATATAGTGTGGCATTCGCATCGGTGCCTCTCTCAAAACGAAAAGAAGCATCGGTATGAAGTCCATGGTTTCTGGCAGTTTTACGGATATGGGCAGCATCAAAGCAAGCGCTTTCCAAAAATATATTCTTAGTGCTTTCCGTTACACCGGAGTCTTTGCCTCCATAAACTCCTGCTATACACATAGCCTCGCTATCGTTACAAATAAGCAGATCTTCTTGTTTCAGTTTCCTCTCAATTCCATCCAAGGTTACAATGGTTTCACCCGGTTTGGCTTTACGCACCACTATCCTATTCCCTTTTATCTTGTCGGCATCAAATGCGTGAAGGGGCTGGCCGGTTTCAAACATCACGAAATTGGTAATATCTACTATATTATTGATTGGGCGCAACCCGATGGCAGATAAATAATTCTTCAACCATTGAGGAGATTCTTTCACTTCTATCCCGCTTATTCCCGCACCGGTATATCGCTTACAGGCCTCCGGACTTTGTATATGAATATCTGTCTCGCTTATCCCCAGTTTGAAACCTATTTGGCTAGGTTGGCCACCGGAAGTATTTTTATTTCCTATATCATATACTTCCTGGGGTGTTACGTTGAGTTTATTTTGTTCCTTTTTATGAATATTGATTGCCGCCACTAAATCACGTGCTACTCCAATATGCGAAAGAGCATCAGCACGGTTAGGAGTGACTCCGATCTCAAAAACAGAATCGGAATATATTTGAAAATATTCGGAGGCCGGCATACCAATTGTAGTATCGGGAGGCAAAATCATTATTCCCGCATGAGAAGAACCAAGGCCAATCTCATCTTCGGCACATATCATGCCCTCAGAGGATTCGCCCCTTATTTTGCTTTTTTTAATAGTAAATGGTTCGCCTTGGGCAGGATGCAGTATAGCACCTTCCGTTGCCACAATCACCTTTTGTCCGGCAGCCACATTGGGGGCACCGCAAACTATATTCAATATTTTATCCATTCCCACATTCACAGTGGTAAGTGAAAGTTTATCGGCATTAGGGTGCTTTACGCAAGTCTTTACTTCCCCAATCACCAAGCCATTTAATCCGCCTTTTATAGATTCAAACGGCTCAATGTGCTCTACCTCCAAGCCAGCTTCCGTAAGGAGTTTCCCCACTTCAGACGGCGGAAGTTCCGTTGCAGCATATTTCCTTAACCAGTTATACGATATCTTCATTGCCTTTCAAATCAGTATGCAAAAGTAAACTGTTATAAGAAATGGTGAAAAAAAACATTAGGAAAGACCCAAAGGGTCATCCATGTTCTCCATTTCCCCGGTAATTACACCTTGCGCCTCTAAAAATTTAGTTTTTGTAAACATCAACCCCAGCATCATAATAAGGCTGGAGACAATAATAACGTAATACAGAATACCATTATTAAATGCGGAAGATACAAAACGGACGGGGATACTGTAAAAAAGCACCACAGTCACCAATCCTCTCGGCGCAATAAAAAGCTCAGGGATAAGATGTGTCTTCGAAATAAATGAAAGGAAAATAAAACGTGCAAGAAGTATACATGCTATTATAGCCGAACCTGTGATAATTACATCCAGTGATATGATGGAATTAAGGTTCATGGCATATCCAAACAGAATAAAGAAAAAAGTACGTATAAGAAAAGCCGATTCGGCAGTCAGCAGTTTCAGGTCGGCTGTTACGGAAGACATTTTATCCAGATGGAGAACTTGTGCCAGTTTGCCTTTAATGAAATATTTGTTGTTATTCAGCATAATTCCAAATACCAATATCAAAAGCAGGGAAGGGAGCTGAAATATTTTCCCGACAGAATAAATCAATATTAGAATGGCAAAAATGAGAAATGATTTTGTTTTTGTAGTAATACGGTTAAGCATAAATACCAGAAGCGCAGAGCTAATAAATGAGATAATAATGATGTATAAAATATTCAGGAAAAAATCCCTGAAAGATTCAGTGGACAAAGCATTATCAAGAATGGCAAAATTGAAAACCATAATTCCGATAATATCAGAAAAGGTAGATTCATACACAATAAATTCCTTTTTGTGTGCAGCCAGATCAGTAACTGACGGAATGGCTATTGCGCTGCTAATAACCCCCATAGGGATGGAATAAACGATTGCATTACGAACAGGCAAGGCCAGGTAATAATGCAGTACAAGGTAAATCAACCCGCAGGTTGCAGCCAATATGAGTATTGCCGAAAGAATTGATTTACCCACCAAAGGAATCTTTTTCCGTGTTACTTCCAAATCAAGTGAACCTTCCAGCACTATCATGATAAGTCCTATATCACCAAAAAGATTAAGAAAAAAAGGAACGCCGCTTAGTTGAATGGCGAATTGATCACCCAGAATCTTTAACCCCACACCGGTTGCAAGAAGCAGGATAACAGATGGAATCTTTACATACTTCGCAATTATATTGTAAAGATAGGATAGGATTACTAAGGCACTGAGGGTAATAAGTATATTGTTGCTGTCAGCCATTGCTACAAAGGTACAAAATGAATTGTAAATATTCCCTTCACAGTGAATATCAAATTTCTTTTACCGATATATGAACGTTTGCAGTTCTTCCTTTATCATCCGTGCAGGAGATCTTCAAACGTCCGTCATCAGGCTTAAAGAATACCGCATCATCCGGTTTTGACCTGGCAATGTACTTGTCGTTCACATACCAATAAACCTGGCTAACATCATTGGAAGCGCTGCATTTAAGCTTCAATTCATGGCTTTCGTCTTTCATCAGCAAATACTCCGTTCCATTAACAGGATATTCTATAGAAAGTGAATTGTCACTTACAACCCTGGTACAATTGGGGTTGTGCTCCGGTATTTTTTGATACGGTATATGATACAATTCAAAATAGGCAATCATCTCGGGGGGATAATCAGGGTAAAGCTTCTCCTTATATCCCTTAGCCGGAAGACAGGTTTTACAATAAGAATACTTTTCCTTTTGATCAACGTAAACAAGTTGCATATGGTCGCATGTTTCGGTGGAAGAAACGCCGGGAATATAGTAATCTAAAACCTGATTGGGACAATACGTACCGGGAATTTTTCCTGTTTCCGTACATACCCAACGCACACCCAGTCCCTTAGGAAACTTAAGCCAGTTAAAATTATTGTAAACACTAAGGGTGCTGAATATTTTAGTCATGAGCGGAACGGCACAACTGGCGCCACTCAACTCGGGTGACTCGGCATCGTTAAAATTACCAACCCAAACACCTACCGTATATTTATCATCATAGCCAACGCACCACCCGTCGCGATGACCGTAAGAGGTACCTGTCTTCCAGGCAATCTTTGGGAAATCTTCCGCACCTTCCATATTTGCCGGTACATCGTAACGCGACATCTCTGTTAAGATATGAGAAATCATAAAGGCGGCATTTTCTGAAAAAAGTTGAAAGGACTTACCATCCGGCTGGTCTTTGGTCCATCGCAAAGGAGAAAAATTGCCATTGTTTGCAAGTGCAACATACAACCCGGCTAATTCCCAAAGTTTTAACCCGCAACCACCCAATACCAGGGACAAGCCCAATTTCTTCTCCTGGTTTACCAAGGAATGGCAGCCTCCGTTTTCAAGCAAACCGATATAAGCATTCACATCCATTTTCGATAACATTTTAACCGCCGGAACATTGAGTGAGTTTAGCAAAGCATCTTCCACGGTAACCTTTCCTTTAAAAGTAAGGTCGTAATCATGTGGTTGGTATCCATCGTAATTGCAAGGCACATCATATAGAATTGTTTTCGGTGTTGCTATCCCTTCATCAAAAGACATGGCGTAAAGAAAAGGTTTCAGCGCGCTACCCGGAGAACGCAGTGCGTTAGCTCCATCCACTTGTCCCTGGTTTTTTATATCGTTAAAATCAGCAGAGCCTATATAGGCTACCACAGCATGGTCTTTATTGCGTATTACAATTGCGGACGCATTGGTGATATTCCATAATGCAAGCTTTTGAACAAAGTCGGATACTACCTGCTGTGTGCGTTTTTGCGTATTAAAATCTATATTGGTTTGAATATAGTCCTTATCTTTCATTTGCTTTACCATACGGTTACACAGGTGTGGTGCATTGCGGGGCATGGCGCCTCTTTTGGCAACAAGGGGCTCTGTCAAAGCCTGGTCTATTTCCGATTGTTTGTACAGATGGGCTTTAGCAAAACGTTTTAACCATTTGTCGCGTTCAATTATGATAGTAGGATTATTTATTCCCAGCTTAAAATGATTCGGATTATTGGGAACTATCATCAGTGTGGCAATTTCAGCTGGACTTAAATCAACCGGGTTTTTATGAAGATACACTAAGGATGCTGCTTTAAGCCCCTCCACATTACCACCGTATGGAAGCAGATTGAAATACATCTCCAGAATTTCCTGCTTCGAAAAATGCTTTTCCAATTGCAGCGCCCTGAAAATTTCTTTGAATTTATTGATAAAAGTTCGCGGCTCGGGATTTAACATACGTGCCACCTGCATGGTTATGGTAGATGCTCCCGATACTACTTTCCTTGCCCGTATATCTTGAAAAAATGCGCGCGTAAGTGCAATCAGATTAATACCCGGATGATAATAAAAATATTTATCCTCTTTAAAGATAAAAGCTTTTTTTAGCCCTTCCGGAATATCTTCCCTCCGTATTTTAATTCTCCATTTTTCATCCTTGCTCAAATAGGCAGAAAGCACTGAGCCATCCGATGACACCACAACGGTAGAATATTCCAGCCGTTGCAGGGGAACAGGAAAAAGCCGGTCAAAAAGCAAAAATAGAAGAACGAATGAAACAGCAACTCCGGCAAAAACAAGCAGGAACCTTTTCAGGAACCTGCGTGTAAATAACCTTCTCAGCTTCTCAATTAAGAACTTCATAGCCTATGAAAGGAATTTCTTTACTGAACCTCTACATGCCCGCTGCCATTGTATGAGTGATAGGATCCATCATACATAGCATCTGCCGCCACAGGCCCCATTACGTATTTACCTTTTGCAACCACCCTTACTAAATAGTAATAGTCCTGTGGTTTAGCCGTAACATTGGTAAAGTAGGTAACCCTGTCATCCCGAATATCCATATAGTCCGGTTCTGCTTTGTCTTTAATCCAAGAGAACTCCCTTTCCGGGTTCAGGCGCGGGTTTTCAATTTCAAAGCAAGCCGGTATAACATCTGTAATAGCAACGTTATCAATGTCACTATTGTCAAGCGATTGCACACTCACCTTTACAACTATTAATTGGTTTTCCTTAAAATGAAGGTCTGCTATTTCATTTCCTTGCGTATTGTAGAAGGTCTTACGTACTTTCATATAACTGTCCTCTTCTTTAAACTTATTTCCGGAAGGGATACCCTGTGTTTCATAATAGTAGTAAACGTAGCCATTGCCCTGTGAGCGCACTTCCACTTTCTTATTGCTTATATCTTGTTTCACGGTAAAGCTTACATCATTCGGACCGAGTTCACCTACTTTAACTCCATTGATCCAGAGTGAAGCTGTGGCATTTGATTTCAGCGCATTTTCCGAAAATTTGCCAAGCGCAATAAGAGCAAATGCCTCTTCCTGAGTAGAAAGCCATTCGTTTTTCTTCAATTCCTCCGAGATATGTTTGGCAAGAATCGGAATCTGTGCATTATCCGGTTGCGCTTGCAACAAAGTAGCCAACGAAATGGACTCATCCCTGATATAAGAACCGAAGTTGCCTGTCAAAGAACGAGTTGCTCTTTCACCTGAAAATCCTGAGGGAAGCAGTGATGAGAAAGCTTTCTTATCTCCGGTAAGCGCATACGAAGCTGCCAGCATATACTTGCTGTCAAGGGTAAGCAGTTCAGGGGCACCTTTAAAATAATTCATAACCGAAACATCCGGGTTACCCGCCAAGGCAAGCACATACAGAGAATAGAACGTCTCTTCAGGCGCAACTGTTCTTGTCCTTAAAACATCTTGAGAATCGTAATATGTATAGGTTTGTTCGGCTTTCTCATTTAACTGAGATTTTACGTATTGTTCCAGATTATTGACGACAGAATTGTCAACTTCATAGCCTGATTTTTTAGCCTCCAGCAGAAAATGCAAGCCATACACCGAACACCACCAGTTTACATTATCTTCTCCGGGCCAATAGGACAAACCTCCGTTATATTGCTGGGAAGCATAAATCTTCTTTATCGCTTCGGTAATAATATACGTAGGATTGTAACGTTGATTCACTTCTTTTTGTCCCAATGCTTTCATCAAAGCAGAATAATAAAGAACCGGGAATGCAGTGGAGACAGTTTGCTCCATGCAACCATAAGGATAATCTAGTAACTCATCCAAGTGCTTGGTAAATTGTGCCAATGGCGATTTACTTACCATGATATAACCTTTGGTGGTACCGGCAATAAAGTCCGTTGAAGAAGTCACCACAGAATTGTCTCCACCTTTCACAACACCTCCGTCAGATACTTTTTCAAGCGGTGTAGGCGGCCTCACCGGAAGCTCTTCATGGTCGGTAAATGTTTCATGCAAGGCTTTAACGGCAATATTCAGCGTACCGGCATCTAATCCTGGCAGGGCAGTAAGGTCATACGTTACCGTTCTTTCCGAATGCGCGGGGATTTGGATGGTTTGTGTTGCAGAACCTGTAATCTTTAAAGGTCCGCCCACATTTACCGTAGCCACTGCATTTGCATTGGTACCGGTAGTATTGGTAAGAATAACATTCAACTGGTTTTCGTCATCGGGACTCATAAAACGGGGCAACGATGTAGAAATAACAATTGGATCGGCAACAATCATATTTTTTTCATTGCTGCCAAACTTCTCCCCTTTATAAGCTACAGCCTCAAGGCGTATAGATCCTGAAAAATCAGGAATATGGAAAGTAAATGAGCATTCTCCGCTACCGTTGGCTTTAAGCGGTCCACTCCAATAGGCAACCGGATGAACACGCTTACCTTTGGAAGGTGGCAAACGGCCTTCCATGGCAGCATCCCCAGCCATGCTTGATATGAAAGACAGTTCAGGCAGCACCAGCGGATAGAGATCATACGTCTTTACTTCCAATGCCCTCATGGCATAAAAATAAGCATACGGGTCAGGCGTTTTGAAGTTTGTAATTAACAATGTTCCTTCATCTACCGCACCAATGGTAACCTCGGAATTAGGCAATGTTTTAACGGTAACTGTTTGGTCAACTTTAGAGCGTGAATTATCGGCAGCCAAAATTTTCACATCCAATTTATTATCGGGTTCGTCTACTTTTATCGGTTGGAAACCTCTTGCCACTGTAAGTGGAATGGAATTATCACTGAGGTTGCGAATCAAAGTTGCGCATACATACATACCCGGCAAATCTCCCTTAGAGATAGGTATTTTCAGGCTGGCTGCTTTGTGGTCCGTCTCTACGTAATATTTCTCCAATACTTCATTTTGCTCAACCGTTACAACCATTTTTCCATCAAACGGACAAGTAAATAAGATATTCGCCGTTTCACCCGGTTTATAATTATTCTTGTCGGATTTTATATCAATATTGCCTTCCTTGGAAACCTGGAATGAATTGTAATTCGTGGATGAGGAGCCATAGGCATAGAAATATTGTGTAACATAAGATTCACTGCCTGCATCGGAAGAAATACGTATTTCATATTCCCCTGATTCTTGCGGAGTATAGCTCACAAAAGAATTAGTGCCCGACATATCCATATTCTTAAAGTATACGGTCTTAGTTCTTTCCTGCGATTCGTAATGGGTTCCGGAGTAATTATGTGTTAGAACCGTTTCATAATAATGCTTAATGATTGAAACATAGCCGTGAGAACTGATGGGACTACCTTTCTTGTCTGTAGCCACTATGCCGATATCCAACTGCTTATTTACGGAAACCCAGGTATCGAAATTCTTGATACCGTAAAAAGTATTTTGTGTGAATATCTTAAAGTCCTCTGAACGATTAACGGGCCTTCCTGTTTCATCAAAAACCGAGACAATAGCTCTGCCTGTAAGCATTCCAATATTCTTATCTTCGGGCAATTGAAATGAAACATTGGCATGTCCTTTGTCATCGGTTGTCCCGTTATCGGTAAGCTGGGTAAAATTGGTGGTAGCAGGCCTTACAATATTGAACGTATAACCCGGTAAGTTATCCGGACTAAAATACCCGAAGTTTATATCACAAGTCGCTTCATAGTTTTTATTGGATGCCGGAGGTCCGAACAATTCCATTGCTTGCACGCCTATCTTTGCTGTGCTACCACTTTCAAATTCCTGCTTGTCCATTTGCAAATCCACTTTAATACGCTGCGGCATGAACTCTTCTACCATGAAGGAATAGCTGTTCAGCATCACATCATTGCCCGAATACATTTCAAGTGTATACGATCCTGTCATAGCTGCCGAAGGAACCGAGAAGTTTATGGCGCATGATCCCTGATCATCCAGCTTGCCTTTTATTTCCTGCAATTGTCTTCCATTGGGCATTTTTACTTTAAACTTCACAGGAACACCTTTTACAGTCTCCCAACTGAAAGTGCGCACTATGGAATTAATATTGATGGTATCTCCGGGACGGTATATATCGCGGTTGCTATAAATAAATACATCATAGGGTACATTATTGGTAGTCTTTCCGCCCACATCAAACTTGGAGACTTCAACACCATCATAAGCAAGAGACATGAAGTTAAAATCTGAGCCATTACGAGCAGTTACGGCAACCACATCATTACCCGGAAATTTCGTTTTATCATAAGCAAAAGTGGCCACGCCATCGTTATCCGTTTCGGCTGTATAAATATTTTGATTGTTATTGCTGATAAAGGAAACTTTTACGCCCCCCATTTTTTCCGCATTCACAAGAGAATGGCAAAAAACAGTTATGTTTTTTTCTCCTTTTTTAACTATCATGCCAATGTCGGAAACCACAAGCAGCTTTCTGTCCTGAACCCAAGGTTTCTTTTTATCCTGAACCGTGACCAGGTAAATTCCCTTGCGGCTTGCATCATAATTCAAGTCGGATAGATTAATATTCAACAAGGAGGTACCGCCGCTTTTAGGCAAGGTAGATGTATTGAATTCTCTGGAAACCATCACGTCACCGTAATCCGGATTGGCGGAATAATCATCTATATAATGGTAATTATCATCTCCTTCACTTTCATCATCTCCATTACCGGTGCTCTGGTCATCATCTCCCTGGCTGCTGAATGACTGGTAGCTTTTCCCGTCCTTTAAATAAAAGAGGATGTTATTTTCATACACTTTATAAATGGAGAACTTAACCTGGGGCACACTCACTATCTGCATGGCAAGGTTGCGATTACCCTGCGATGACAGATAAATGCTGTTTTTATCTGTAAAGCCTATATATGGCGGTGGATTACCAAACCTGATTGTGGTATGATAGTCTGTCTTCAGTTCCTTTCCGAATATGCTTTTTAACCGGGCGGAAATAGTTAATGTATAATCGGCCTTTCCGGAAAAATCACCGCTGATAAAGAAGCCGTTTGACTGATTCGTTATTTTAACTTTTACCTGAGGAGAAATAGTGATAAACTGATCTATATCGTTATCAGCAAGAGGCTGTGATGTTTGTACAGATATATAGGACTCTCCGTTTTCGAAAACGGGTAAAGCATTTATCACTTCAAAATCATCCTGGGGAGGAATTTGAGATGTATACTCCAATGATTTATCGGTAACTTTCTGGCTGCCCACACAGGCAAGCCCTTTATCAACACTTACTGCTAGCTGGCATGGATAGGTAATTCCGTCCTGAGGTTTAAAAATAAGCTTTACCTGTTTATTATTATCTGCAGATACAAGTTCGGGCTGAACAACACTGCCACCGACTGTTAATTTAAGTTTTTGTAAAACAGAAGGAGGAGAAACGGCGTAGTTGAAATCAATATTTACACCCACAAATATACCGAGTGCCGCGTTTCCATCCTTTATGGTCCAAAAGGTTTCAATATTATCTATTTTCAGGTATGGAGTATGAAACAGTATTGGCTTATCATCAATTCCCACGCTCATTTTTAAGTGACTAATAAGCTTTTTAGTTAAAAGCACTTTATAGTCGGTATTTGGTAAAAATGCTTCGGAAGGCGAAAACGAAAGTTGGTTTGGCGACAGCCACTCATATACGCCCCTAACAGCAGGTTGAATATCCAGGTATGTGGTACTGTCCCATTTATGCATAAGCGAGTCTGTAACAAGGTCTTTATTAAATGTAAAGACAATAGCTTGCTGGGTTTGAACTTCTCCATCGGGGAAGTTCACTTCTTTTACTTTTAATTTATTGGAATTACATCCGCTGATAAGAAATGCAAAAATGGCAGCAGGCAAAAGAAGGCGGGGAAAACGTTTCATAGTTGGGCTAGTTTTAGGTAAAAATATTAAAGCCTAAAATTATATATTTTCCACTCACAATCAACTTTTATTTAATGTGCTGAAAATCACATTAACCGGGAATATTCCATTTAATCGAGAAAAATCACTTACCCAACACAACCAATAGGTGATATTTGTCGTCTAATTAAGCAAAGGATAGTTTTTGGATATATCGGATAAAGAACTAATTAAAGGCTGCCTGGAAGGCTCGCCTGCATTTCAGCAACTGTTTTACAAGCGTTTTGCCTCTAAAATGCTGTTTGTATGTTGCCGCTATACAACAAATCGGGAGGAGGGTGAAGATATATTGCAGGAAGGTTTTATTACGATATTTAATAAACTATCCCAGTTTAAATCGGAAGGTTCTTTAGAAGGATGGGTTCGCAGAATAATGGTAAATAAAGCTATTGAGCATTACCGGAAAACATCAAAAGTTTTTCCCTTGCTTGATATTGAAAATGTGCAGGATGAATTGGTAGATGTAAATGATGTGCAGAGTAATATAAACTCTGCCGAACTTATGGAAATGATACAAAGTCTTCCGCCTATGTACAAAATGGTGTTCAACTTGTATATATTTGAGGATATGAACCATAAAGAAATTGCAGAGCAACTGGGAATAGTTGAAGGTACATCCAAATCAAACCTGTTTCATGCACGCATGTTATTAAGGAAAAAGTTAAACCACAGCTTAATTGCTGCCAAAAAAAATGATTACCATGAGCGACAATTATAATGATAAAGATATTGAAAAACTGATTTTTGGAGGCGGGCTTGGCAACGGAGCCATAGAGCCTTCTGAAAGGTTTTGGAAGAAAGCTTACGAAGATATTCTTCAAAGAGAGAACAGTACCAATCTGAAGCGTATTTCAGGATGGAGGAATGCTTTCTATGCCATGACAACAGCCTCGTTAATCCTGGCATCCTACATCATTTATATGCATATTGAGGTGAATTCTATTCAGCAACAAATTACAAAAATTGAAAGCACCCCTGTAAACACTTCACAACAAAGTGCAAGCCAAAACGCTTTAAGCAATACAACAGAAAACAGATCTGTTAGCACGGAAGTAAGTACTAGAAGCCAAAGTAATAATGGCAAACAGCACAATGAAACTGCTATAGCTTCTGCAACCGGAATATTCACAAATACTAATAACAAACAGAATAGAAGAACTTATTCTGTATACACTAATTCTTCTGCCGGTGTTAAGGCATCTTCTATGCCTCAAATTATAGCTGCAAATTCAACTATACATAATATAAATAGCCCCACACCCGCACTAAATAGCCAAACGACAGTTATAAATAACGCAGGGAGACCCTCCCCTTCTGTTGAGAATATAAGCTCAGTTGCAAATACCCCTCAGCCCGGAATAAACAATTCAACATCTGCTTTAAACAAAAAAAGTAATAACGAACTTATAGCCGAAGCAACCAAAACCCCTATTACAGGCACAAATACTCCTCAGACAAATAACGCTAATTCATCTCAGAAAACAGGATCTGATATCCAGAATTCAAAGGTTGCATTGACCAATAAAAAGACAGATTCTGCCGCTAAAACTTCTATTTTAGATTCTACCAATTCGATTTACACACCTAAAAAACAAATCACATTGGCCGGGATATTATCCAAGCTATCGGTATCTGCATTTTATGCCCCAGGCATTACAGAGGATTTCCTGAATGATAAAAATAACGATCCGACTAATACAATAACTGCTACAGGACTAAAAACACAACAAGACGGTGATGGTACATATGCCATTGGATTGCATTTAGCTTACGACATTTCCAACAGATGGTCCATTCAAGCAGGAGTTTATTACAGCCAATACACTTACAATATAAAACCTACTATCATTTACCCTCAGCAAGAAGAAAATGGACAAGTAGGATACGCTGTTACTACAAGTTCAGGCACTGTTTTTCTGCCAAATTCAGCAGTTCCAGCGCATATAGGAGACAGTATAAAAGTAAATGGCAACTCCGGACGAGGATATATTGGTATTCCATTACAAGTCAAATATAAATTTGTAGCCGGAACAAGATTCAATTTTTATATTGATGGAGGACTTTGTTTAAATATAGCCAAGGATATGCAAACCACTATCCATTGGGAGAATACTGCATTGCAGGAAGGTGACTTAACTTTAGAAAGCATTTACGGTTTAAACAGTATACAGTATTGTTACAATTTTGGTTTCGGCGCATCCTATCTTATAGGAAAAGGACTTTCTATATATACAGAACCCTTTATGAATGGCTCCTTTACATCCGTTAATAAAAATGCCCCTGTAATAATTTATCCTTATTTCTTTGGATTAGCCGTCGGTTTGACTTATCATTTTTAAACATTTACCTGTTCAGAAACAGCCCCAAAAAATTACAACTTGCTGTTTTTCTTCCGCTTTATTAAAATAGGCTTGTATCTCTATATGAACCTTCATATTAGGGCAATATTTGGGAAACACTATTGTAAGTGTTTTGCCCTGAGAATATTTTTCAGCTTACGCAACCTTTCTATCGAACTTCCCTTCTATCTGAGTGAGGAACTTTACAATAAATAATTAAAATGGGATTAAGTAATAAAAAATGTCTTTTCCTGGTGCAAGGCGAGGGCCGCGGACACATGACCCAATCCATTTCCATGAAACAATTAGTGGAAAATTCCGGAATGAAAGTAAGTGAAGTGCTTATCGGCAAAAGCAAACAACGTAAAATACCTTCATTTTATTACGACAGGATCAATGCGCCTGTTACTCTTATTGAAAGCCCTAATATGGCTACCGATAAAAATAAAAAGGCTATAAAACCCCTCCCCTCTTTACTTGGGATACTTATACGATTACCCAAGTTCATTTATAGCTTACTCATTATACGCCGAAAAATTAAAGAACATAAACCGGATATAATAATCAACTTTTACGAACCACTTGCAGGTCTTTATTACCTGCTGTTTCGTCCCAATATTCCAATGATCTGCATAGGACATCATTACATGTTTAATCATCCCGAATTTAAAATGCCGGAAGGAAATTTTCTCGCCCGAATCGGACTTAAATTATATACCGGGTTGATTTCCATTGGCGCCAAGAAAAAATTGGCACTTTCATTCTATCCTTTCAGTGATTACAAGAAAAAATCGATTTACGCGGTTCCTCCCTTATTGAGAGATGAAGTATTGAACCAACCCGTAACACATGGCGATTACCTGCTTGTTTATCTCTTAAATGCCGGGTATATGGACGATATCATCAAGTGGCACAATAAAAATCCGGATGTTAAATTACATTGCTTTGTAGATAATAAAGATGTGATTGATTGCGTGGAATATGACTCTACTTTATCCTTTCATCAGATAAACGATAAAAAATTTCTCGAGATGATGGCCCATTCAAAAGGACTGGTTAGCACATCGGGTTTTGAATCGGTATGCGAGGCCATGTATTTAGGCAAACCCGTATTCATGGTGCCTGTAGAAGGGCATTATGAACAATTTTGCAATTCCCGGGATGCCGCCAAAGCAGGAGCCGGAATATACGGCACCTCATTTGAATTGGACCACTTCTTAACCTATATTTCTGATTTCTATAAAGATAACAGCCAGTTTAAGGAATGGACCAAACAATCGCATTTGTTAACACTTAAACATATTCATAGTGTGCTGCACGAAAATGATAATGTAAGGCAAATGCCTCCATATACAATCTTTACAAAAAAGGTTGCCTATAATTCCTAAAACAACAGGATGGATAAATTGCAGGAGCTGAATAATTTTATAGTGCAATATGGATATATTGCCATTTTCTTATTTGTTTTTTTACAGGAAATCGGCATTCCAAACCCAATAACAAACGAATTAGTACTTATGTTCTCCGGCTACCTGGCTTATACCGGTGTTTTGAATATTGGTAAAGTAATTATTACTGCTGTATCTGCCGATTTTATTGGAACAAGCATATTGTATTTTGCTTTTTACGCTTTGAGTAAGCATTATCTTTATAAAAATACACCCCGATGGCTTACCAAACTTGTTGCTAAACTTGAAAACCTAAAACAACGAATAGATGAAGGTAAAAAGTGGGGTATATTCATAGGCAGGCTTACTCCTTTTATCAGAGGTTATGTTTCAGTAGCAGCAGGAACACTGCAAATAAAACCTAAGGTATTTTCAACTACAGTTCTATTATCTGCTATTATATGGAGCGGAGGGCTTGTTCTTGCCGGAAAGTTACTAGGCCCCTATTGGAACCAACTCGCACAAAAAGTTGGTGGATTTGAATTTGCTCTACTTATCATACTTTTAGTTGTTGCCCTTGTTTTCGTCGGAAAATATGTTGCCCGGCGAGAACTTAGTAAAGAAACCAAAGGAATCTAAATTTAACCCGTAACTGTCAATTTCGTTCCAACTAACGTACAAGTATATTTCTTAACTCCTATAGTTGCTGGACCCTGCACTACATTGCCGTTTTCATCAAAAATGGAGCCATGACAGGGGCATGGAAATTGATTTGTGCCATTAAAGGAGATAGTACATCCTGCATGCGGGCATACATCGTACA
>Ga0302186_10002216_pt1 | contig 15159 bp, 8 predicted proteins | sample II_Bog_E1_2_FD_198782 | JGI IMG/M metagenome (GOLD analysis project Ga0302186, IMG submission 198782) | Peat permafrost microbial communities from Stordalen Mire near Abisko, Sweden - II_Bog_E1_1 | ecosystem: Environmental > Terrestrial > Soil > Wetlands > Peat | place: Sweden: Abisko, Stordalen... | reverse complement strand
ATATACCAAAAAAAACAAATTTTTGAAAGTCAACCGTTTGATGATCGATTTCATTGATTTTCGGATAAAAGATGACCAAAATATTCCTCAATCCAACGTCGGCAATCTTCATGTTCCAGAATTTATAAATTTAGCTGTTCGACTTTATTTCGACAATAGTGTAAAAGACAATAAATCAAATAACAATTTTGGAATTGTCACGAGAAATTTCTTAAACATTCTATTGAAACCAAAAATAAACTTAACTTGGCCTATTATTTTTCAGAATCCGATCTTAAAAATTGATAAAAATTTAACAAAATCAAGCGATGCGGAGATTTGGAAAATCAATAAAAAAAGAGACCTACAAATAAATATTGATTTAGTGAAATTTTTTGAGAAAAATGAAGGAGAGCAAGAATACAAAAATAAAGAAGAAGGGAAGAGGAGCTTGGCTAGTAGCGATGAAGAAAGCAAGGAACAGCCAACTGAGAGACAGGAAAGCGAAGAAGAAGAAAATGAAAATAGTGAAGACCTATCCGAACAAATGCAATTGACAGAAAAAGAGATTTTGGAAAACTTTTTAATAATTCTTAAGAAAAAAGATCTACAATATATAGACTTCAAAGATCTTACTTTTTCTCGACAAAATTTCCTTGGCAAAGGAGGATCAGGATGTGTTTATAAAGGAGTCTACTTGAAATCAGAAGTCGCCATTAAAGAATATAGAAATTACAATTTATATGACTCTCACCATAATGAAAATAATATGAAGCTATTGGAGGAACTTTTAAAAACTAAAAGTCTTTCTTTCCCCAGAGTCAATCAATGTTATGGAGTTTCGGTAAAGGAAGATGGAATGATCTATACTGTCCATGAACTCGCAGAATGTTCATTAAAAAAAAAGCTAAAATCTGTTAATCTTTCATTGGAAGAAAAACATAATATCACGAATGAGATTTTGGAAATTATGTTAGATTTGGCGAAAAACAAGATCATTCATAGAGATCTCAAACCTGATAACTTTTTGATCACAAAAAAGGGTGAAGTCCAAATTTGTGATTTCGGAACTATCAGACAATTAAAACATACAATCACACAGACATATGACCTGGCTTGCACACCAAAATATGCTCCTCCTGAATTTTTTGAAAATGAAATAAGAGTTGGGTTATTTTCTGATATATGGTCTTTGGGGATCATTTTATACCGAATTTATTATGGGAAAGATTTATGGGGCAATTTAAAGAAAGAAATAATCATAGAGCATCTGAAAGCAAAAAAATTACCAAAAATTGATTTTGATTTGAAAGTGCCCACTGAAATAAATGAAATAATTCAGAAAGCTTTGGATTTTGATGGCGAAAAAAGAATCACAATTTCTGAAATTAGAAAGAAATTCATGGGCTGTCTTTTTGTAAAAGTGGACAGAGTCATTAAAACTATTCAGACTAAATTCGGAGAGTATACTGTGACCACCATGAGAAAAATCTGCAATGATAAACTATACATTTTCAAAGAATTCAAGGCAGATTCGCCAAATCAATTGAAACCCTTGATGGATTTCTTAGAAGAGTATGAAACTTTTCAGGAAATCAAAGAAAATAATTATTTCTTGTTATCAATAAAAGAGAAGATCTTTATAAACAAGCCCAAGCCAAAACTGATAATTATACAAGGAGATAAGAGATCTTATAAATTATCACGATCTAGAAGAAGAAAAATGAAAGAACTCGATATTTTGGTAGTTTTGAGGGAAATTGCCAAGCTATATTCTTTAATTCTCAAATCTCCGTTTAAGAATTCCCTCTTCAATTGTGATTTCTTGAAAGGTCTCTGTTCAAAAAACATTTATTATTATTATCCGAAAAATAAGCCAACGAAACTTAAAAAAGAATTTTTAAAAGTAGATTTTCTTGATTTCCACGACGAAAATTCTATGAAGAAAAAAGTAAAAAGCCGCCATGCCTATGAATTTTGTGTTTTAATAATTGAACTCTTGTTTAATGCAACTTTGAACCCAGGACCTAAAACCGAAGCTTCTCCAATGCAAATAAAAGACCTATTACAGAAAAAAGTTGGGCCTTTTCTAAGGACTTTGTTTGTGACAACGATTTTTAACATTTCTGATGAAACGATCCTTGATGAGACAAAATTTTGGAAGCTTCTTTTATCGAATCCAATCTTGAATCAAGACCTAAAGAGATTGAATGATTTTAAGGAATGGAAGATCGAACCTCTATTTAAGAAAAAGTTTGAAATTTTTCAGGTTTACAAGTTTAAAACAAAATCTAACAACAATGGTATGGATAAATCTGAAAAAGAAGAAAACAATTTATCAGAAAATAAAGGAAATTCGCAAAAAAAACCAGATTTAACTGAAGAAGAAATGTTGATGAAATTTCATTCGTTGGTTCAAGAAAAAGGTTTGAAAGAGATAAATTTCAAGGATCTTTCTTTTGCAAATTCAAAACAACTTGGCATAGGAGGTTCAGGACGTGTTCATAAAGGAGCCTATTTGGAAACAGATGTCGCCATTAAAGAATATATCAAATGTAATTTATTTGAGCAAGAATTTGAGGAAAATAATCGGAGTCTTTTGGAAGAGCTTCAGAAAATAGAAAAGCTTTGTTTTCCGAAAGTTAATAAATGTTATGGAATTTGTGTGAATGAAAAGGGTACATTCTTTACTGTTCACGAATTGGCAGAATGCTCATTAGAACAAAAACTTAAAGTTGGAAAGCTTTCGATTGAAAAAAAACATAAAATAACTAGCCAAATATTGGAAATTATGTTGAATTTGGCAAAATCAACATAGTTCATCGAGACATAAAACCGGATAACTTCTTAATCACAAAGCAAAAGCTCTTTTTTATCAAATACTCAAGTTTTTAAGAAGTACTTACTTTCAGATAAAAAAACATATTTATATCAAAAAGGAGGAAGAATTTTTTTTGTTGGGTTGGATTTATGATAATTTAGAGTTATTAGCCCAAAAAAACCTAGAAAAATCAGCATATATTGAAAAATCTAAGGAGTATTATAGGGCAGATCCAAAGAAATTTGTCATCAAAACAATTTTAAGAAAATTGCCTGAGAAAGCTGATTCTCAGCCATTGATCTCTTCAGAAGATTACAATTTATTAATTTAATATAAGAAAAACTTTAATCAGTTTTAAGTTTATTAAATTATAAACAAGACGATTTAATTGAGCAGAGAGTTAGACAAATTAGAACATATATTAAAAAACCTGAGTTTATTACCTTGAAATTCAATTTTAATCCTCATAAAATCTATCGGGATTATTTATTTTTATTTTTTATTTAGAGTGTTTCCAGATTTTTTTAAAGAAAATTTTTTCTTTAAATCCAAAATTATATTGCACAGAGAAAGAGCTTTGAAATAAAAAACAAATAAAATGAATCGAATGAACGTTCTTTCCAATCAAATTTCCCCTCTTGAAGGAGAACTATCGATTTCCTACACTAATTCAAATCCCTCATTTCTTAAAAAAGTGAAGAATGGCATCCCACAGCTCGTAATTCCAATTTGGTTGGTTTCTCCCTTTTTCTGTCTTTACAAGTTATTTAATGGCACCTTCGACACCAAATTAAATTTGCTTCTTATCCTTCTTTATCAATATTGGTTCCATCGAAAAACCAAAATTTTGCGGCAAATCTTTGGTAGTTTCAAATATTACGAATTTTTTGACGGATTCCAAGTAATTATTGAAGACACGGAGGCCATGTTAAAGCCCTCTGAATCTCTTTTCCCTTTCCATCCTCATGGGATTCTTTGCACTGGTATGAATGCCACCGCTCAAAGTCATTCATTTTTCAGAAAAGCTGAGGTTGTGGGAACTCAATTAGCTGGAGATTATCCTTGGGGAGGTCTGATAATGAAGTTTTATGGGATCGAAGGAGCATACCCTGAGAATTTTAACAGGTTGATGAAGGAAAAGAAGAATATAATGTTTGTTCCTGGGGGATTTGAAGAAGCAACCATTACTGTTTATGGAAAAGATCGGGTATTTATAAAGCATAGGAAAGGGTTTATAAAACTGGCTCTGGAATATGGATATACAGTCTATCCTTGTTATATTTTTGGAGAGACTAAGCTTTATTATACACACACAAATGAAAAAATAGGATTATTTTTGAATAAATTCAAACTGCCTGGGTTGATGGCTTATTCGAAAAATTTGTTGTTGCCGAATGAGAATGTGAAATTATTTACTGTTGTGGGGAAAGGGATAAGTATGCCCGTAATTCCGAATCCGACGCAAGAACATGTCGATAAGTTTCATGCTTTGTATATCGAGAAGTTGGTGGAGGTTTATGATAGATGGAAGGGGGTGTGTGGAGGAGAAGACAAGTTAGAAATATTGTAAGAAGAAGAAGAATTAATACTTTGATTAAAATAGAAAAATCTTCTTTCTAAAAAATAAAACAGAAAAACATAGTAAAAATTTAAGTTTTTGCACAGAAAATTCAACATACAAATATTTTTTAAATGAAATAAAATTTTTTGTGGCATATCTCAAAAAAATGTATTTAAATAACAAATGTAGTTTAGTTTTTCTAATTATCAATCATACCTTAATAAGTTTTCTAAATCATACTTTAATATATATATTCTTTTTCTTTGATGACTTTGAATTCAATCTTTCTTTCCTTTATTTGTTTCTCAAAGGAACTTCTAACATATTTGTAATAATTTGTAGAATGTTCAAAAGGTAAGATCCAAAACACCAGACATTCTGCAACATTTAATAACCACCCCAACGTGATTGCCCCAAGATAGATTACTAAATCTAAATAAGTTTTCGGGTATAACCATATTCTGGGTGTGTAATATAATTTCATAAATATTGGTAATACCCAAAGCAAAGCTAAACATAAGACACCAATTGGAGCAAGAATCAACCTTATTAATGCATTATACCTATGTTTAAAAAATGAGGAAGTAACAGCTCCATGCTCAGACTCTTCAAACCAATGGAATATCAAGAGATTTGACCAAAATTCCCCCAGAGTCATTTGAGCAATCCACATTCCATTTCCAAATGAGGTTTCGACATTTCCTAATATATTTTCAGAAAGCCATTGAGGGGTTTTCAATAACACCAGTTTTAACACTTTCTTCCAAAATTTGTATTTTTGTGCAGCAGGATGATCTTTCATAATGAGTGTATGGAGTTTTGCATGTTGATCTTCTTGTTGTTTCAGAAAGTCAATTTCCTTTGCGTAAGACATAACACCACAATCTAATGGGACTGATACCACCAAATATTCATCACATAATTCTTGAGCAAAAATATTTTCTGATTTGTGGGCATACCAATCTTGTTTTGTTTCTTTAATTTCTGAAAAACTTCGAAGATATAAAACAGCTGGATGAGATTTTTTCAATGGTCGAATAAATTTTTCGACAAGGAATAAGACTATTCCAAAAATGGCAATCAAAAGCAGAAACATAAAATTTTTCGATTGAAATTTTCAGATGTTTTTCTAAATTTTCTCGAAAAATCAGCAATGCGATGCCTTTACTGTTGAGAAATTATTTTTAATTAAAATTAATATAATGCAATTTAAAATCTCATTCTATTCATACTTCTTTTAAGAAAGTCAATAATTGCTTTTTACTTTTAAAAAAATTGAGTTAAAGAAAAACAACATTTTTTTTTTTTAAATGATTTAGCGGGACGCGCCCCATTTTATTAAAAAAAAAAGTTTTTAATTATTTTCATGATAATTTTTTTTTAAAAATCAAAAATTTATTTATTTTTGTTATTTGACAAAAATCGTAAATAAGAATGTTCTTTTATCCTTAAAAATTCCCTTCTCAATCTCGTAAAACATCTGAAATCTTTATTATCTCCCATTTTTTCATTGTTCTTATATAAAATGAGGCCGTTTTCCAAAAAATTTGAATATTGAGGAAATAGAATTAGCAAAATTTCAAATTCCTCTTGTGATAGGTGTTTACTATTAATATATGTATTTATCGTATCATGTGCGGCTCTTAAATTGTCCCAAAATTTCTTTCTTTCATCAAAATTTTCGTTCAAATTCTTTGATGCTTTTAACTCACTTTGTTTATGGTCAATTAACGGGACAATATGTGTTTTTTCCTCTTCATCATCTACATTCTCATCGCCATTTTTCTCATTCCAAACTTTTTCCTTTTTATTGATTTTTTTTTCTTCTTTTTCTTTTAGTTTTTCTTCTTCACTGCTTTCGCCATCTTTTATTCGGAACTGATAAACCTGAAACTTTTCAAATTTTTTCTTTAATAAAGTTGTAATATTCCATTTAAGCAAATCATTATTTCTTTCAAGATCCTGATTCAGGATTGGATTGGATAATAAATGTGTCCATTGTTCCGTCTCATCCAAAGTCGATTTTTCTTTCAAGGAGAAAATTGCTTGTACAAACAAAATCCTCAAACATGGTCCCACTTTCGTCTTTAATAAATCTTTTATTGATACTGATATGGCTTCAGTTTTTGGTCCTGGCTTTAAAGCAGCATTAAACAAAAGCTCAATGATCAAGCCACAAAAAGTAAAAGCATGACTTTTTTCTTCATTTAGTTCGGATTGTGAGTTTTGTTTTAGAAATTGCGAATTCACAGAATAAGCAAGGGATTGTTTAGGCTTTTCTTGAATGAAATCAAGGACATCGACTTTTAATTTCTCTCTTTTAAGTTTGATGGATTTATTTTTCAGATTTGATGGATAATAAAAAATGTTCTTGGAGTTGAGACCTTGCAGGAAATCGCATTTGAAGAGAGAGTTCTTAAACTGAGATTTAATAATAAAAGAATAAAGTTTGGCTATTTCTCTCAAAACCACAAAAATGTCGAGTTCTTTCATCTTTCTTCTTCGAAATCTAGACAATTTAAAAGATCTTAAATCTCTTTGAATTATGATTAATCTCCATCCATCGCTATCCAAGTTTTTTGTTAAGATCTTCTCTTTCATTGATAATAAGTAATAATTGATTTCGTTGATTTCCTGAAAAGCATCATATTCATCCAAGAACTCGATCAAGGGTTTCAATTGTTTTTTGGAATCAGCCTTAAATTCTTTGAAAATATAGAGTTTTTGATCGGTGGTTTTGCGCATGCAGCTCATAGTATAAATTCCGAACCTTGTGGAGAAAGTATGAATGTTTTCAATATGAACATATTCCTTTACAACGCTTGAATAATTGGAAGGTTCATGATTTAGTTGAGGAGAAGTCATAATTTATGAAAGAACTTTGAATTTAATAAATTTTTATTCAATGCCAAATCAAATTAATATTGTGTCATAGAATGAATTCTATATAAATTTTGGAAAAAGTGTTGCTTTTTTCGTCTTTGTTTAAAAACTTTTTGTTTTTTTTCATTAATTTAATTTTTTAAATAAAAAATTATTTTTTTTCTTCTCAATCATAAATTTTTCGCAAATAATTTATCTCCTTATCAAATAGTTTCATAATTATCAGAATCTTTCTTTTCATTTGCCTCAAAATCTACAAATTCTTCATCCATTTCAAAATTTTTGAAAATGCTTTCTTTTTTCTCGATTTTCAGCTCTTTTTCTTCTTCATTTTCTTCTTCATTTTTCTCCTTTTTTTCCTCTTCAATGATTTCACTTTCTTTTTTATCCAAATTAGAAATTTTAAATTTCTTCTTAACGTTCTTCGCTTCTTCCTCATTTTCTATTTTTTCTTCCTCTTTTTCTTTTTTGACACTTTCACCATTTTCCATATTTTGCACATCAATATTTTGGACTTTGTCTATTTCTGAATCTACGAGGTTATTGTCTATTGTAGTTTTGGGACGATAAACTTGTTTTTCTGTCTTTTCATCCTCATTAGTCATAAATCCTGAACCTTTTATATTTGAAGCATAGCCGCTATGTTTTATCTCACTGACATAATTCGGATCAAACCAATTACATTGAATTTCATGATCAATTTCTGTTATTTTCCATATTTCATCGGAATTGTTGTTTTTTGACAAGAATATATCCATTTTGAGGATTGGATGTTGAAAAATGTCATCCCATCTCAAATTGTTCTCAGGATTGAAAAGACAATTCAAGAAATTCCGCGAAATCACTCCAAGGTCCCTGTTTTCTTGAAGCCTCTTGGCTTCAATCTTTAGCATTTGGAAATAACTGCCACTTTCTTCATTGGAAGGTTCTTTGATTTTTCCTCCGATCAACAATTTCAAGACCAATTGCTTGAAACTCGAAATATGAAGATTTTCAATATTTTGATCAGGAAATTCGTCATCTTTTCGTAAGAATTCCAAAAAATCTATTTTAATCTTCCATTTCTTGAGTCCTTCTTTGGGTGTTTTCTTATAATAGCTTATATTTTCAAATGCTATAGGCTTGATTCCCAATTTTCTATCAAGGAAAAATTTGGCGAAATCTTCATTATCTTTCACTAGTAAATGATAAAACCTGTTAATTTCCCTTAAGACAAGATAAACATCCATTTCATTAAACGAATGTTCTTCGATTTTCTTTCTAAGACTAAGTTGATAGTAATCTTTTTGAACTATATAATATTTTTCAGCATTAGGGTCCTTATAAATTGCTTTTATTTTCAGAAGTCCGCAATTTCTTTTATAAGAGCTTTGGAAATTCTGGAATTCATCAAGGAAAGCCTTTAATATTTTGCAATTTTCTTTAGACGGCTGTATACATTTAACAGTGAAGGCGTTCTTTTTGATTTCTGAGGTTAGAAGTGAGGAGTTCTTCAAGGGAGGTGAATAAGTGGTGATTACTCCAAATTTATACTCATAGGGCGGCATCTCGTATTTATCATTGAGATTGAATTTTTGCTTTAGTTCATCGATGTCCTCATTGAATTTTAAGGCCATTTTCTGATTTTGATTTAGGTAGCTATAATTTGTTTATTTGAATTTCAAATTTATTTTTTTTCTATATTTTTTTTTATTTCACTATTAATTAGGACATCAAAGCAAATTCTTTAAACAAAGTGCTCAAAATGCTTAAGTTTAGAAAAACAGTTGGAAAGAAGCTATATTCCTCAAGAAGGTCCCACACTTCCTTTAAAAGCAGAGAAAAACACCTGAGAATGAAAATCATCAAAATAAAGAAATCCCCTATAAAACGAGCTACTACCAAAAAAAAAAACAGGAAAAAAGTCCTCAAAAATTGCATATTTTTAACTGAAAAAAAGCTGAAATATTTTCAAAGAAAACTCCGGAAATTAAAGAAAATTTATCAGGATAAAAGCTTTACAAATTTTTCAAAAACGAGGCCTTTCAAAGAACGAATCAATAAAAGAAGAGAGATTATAAACGTTTCTCCGTTACAAAAAGAAGCTGTTTTGAAAATCGGATAATTTCAAAGATTGTTGATTTATTTTTTAGATTAACTCCGACAAAAGGAAGATCTTTATTATGAAAAGCTCGAAAAAAAACGACCAGATTTTAAAGGAATTGAGGAGCAAAGCTTTGACCTTACAATGCCGAAAAGTTAGCAGTAATTCATCTGTTTTTAGAGAAAGTTCGAGAATTGTAATTTTTGAAAAAATCAATAAATCTTTCTTTTTTCGAAACAAAATGTTAAATTACGAAAATGGGAAACAAAGATATCAAACCATCTGTGGAAGCAGTTGATCTCATGTTTCAAAGTGTACAACTCGTAGCTTCAGATTATAAATGCAGCTCTGATACAGTGTTTGAGATAACATTTTGTTTCAAATCCCTGTTTAAAGGCTTGAAAACACATCTTGTTCATTTCTGTGCCCTCAGCAATGTCTCAGCCTTCCTCATTAAAACCAAAAAAAAATTTGAGGGAACTTTCATTACTGAAGCACAAATTTCAGGATCTCTCTCAAATATTTGCAAATTTGCCAATCTCATTAACGAGAATGATTATGTTCGGATTGCATTCATCAGAGTGGAGAAATTTAATTTTTTTGCGCATTTTTGGGCAGCAGATGCATTAGTTGTCATAAGGCGAGGGGTCAGCGAATGGAGGATTCAGAATGAGGAGGAACACAAACAGGATAACACTACTATTTCATCAGGGGCTCCATCACCATTTGTTTCATCTTTTAAATGGGAGAAAACAGTTCCTCGAAAATCTTTTCTCATTTTGTGTTCCCAATGGGACTTTTATAAGAATGATTCGGTGTTAGCAGGTTATAAGCCAATTGAAGTGGTGATGTGTGAGTTATATTACGGGAAAAGCGCTGAAATTCTTGAACAAATTTCAACAACAACAGAGAATAATAGGAGTGAGATTCTTGAAATAAAAACAAAGATAACCAAAATGGAGAATGAGATGACCAAAATGGAGAATGACATTGCCCAAATATTGGAATTATTAAAAGTAAGTTTTTAATTATTTAATAATGCTTTTTAAATTTGATAGGGAATGGCCGTGAAAAAATGAAAAGGAACAAATTAGAGAAAAATTGATTAAATAAACAAAACTAAAAAATTAACCAAAATAAATACAATGGAAAATGATTTAAAAATACAAAGATTAAGAAATATGAAAATATAAAAAAATTGAATATAAAATAAATATCTCAACAATTTTTTCGCTATAGATTTTTAAGCTATTGACAAATTTTTTCTATAGAAAAATTTAGCTTGGTGTCCTTTAGTATTTATACTATTTTGTTCGATCATAAACCAAATGTTGTTTTCAAAAAATAATAAATAAATATTTGTTTTTCTCTTTTTTTTTTCCAAACATTTTTCAAAAATTACAATCAAATTTTGACATTTTTCATTTTAAGCAAAAATTATCAATAATTTTAAATTTTGCTTAAACAAAACAAAAATAACAGTTTTTATATTTTAGCTCATTTATATGCAGCGGCAATCTCCACAACCCATTTTCTTTTCCTGTTGCAGATTATTATTTTTAAGACTTAAAGTAGGTGGCACGCTGTTATTTTCATGATCTTCGAGAATGATGGGGTCCTGATTATTCCTGGGGTTTGAATAATGAGAATTTATCGGTTTTACTTGTGTTTTCTTGATGATTTCTGGTTTTTTGTTTTCCTGCTTAATGATTCCAATTTTGCTGCCGCTGATGCCATTATCAAGTGCATCTTCTGGATTTAAATTTTCCTCATCCTTCGGTATTTTGTTTTTGTTCTCAAAGTTTTTATCGATTTCTTCGAATTTGTTTGTCACAACATTGAATTTCCCGCCAACTTTGTAATTTTTAGGGTTTACCTTCGTAGTTTTTTCAATGTCTATGGGTTCTTTCATTTCTTCTGAATCCTTTTTCGCGTTTTTCTTTTCAATGAATGATTCTTTCCTTTTATCCTCTTCCTTGATCTTCCAAAATTCTAAGTTCGGAGTCACTTCATAATCCACTTTAAATAATGGATGTTTTAAAATTTCCTTCCATTTGCAATTATCCCCTAGCAATCTCATTAAATTCCTTCCGCATACTCCAATTTTATTGCCCAAAGGCATGAATAATTCTCTGATCATGTTTTCTAATTCCTTCAAATGAAAAGTGGTTGCATCCAATTTTCCTTCAGATTCCACCTTATTTTCAAACATCAACATATCCATTTTGAACTTATATCGAGTCAAGCCTTCATTGGGCACTCTTCTATAATAAAACATGAGTTCTGGATCAAGTTTTTTCAAAGGGAATTGGTTTTCCACAAATTCTTTAAACATGTCCTCTTGTTTCATTTGAAAGTAAAATTTTATGATTTGCTTCACTAAAATGAAGGTTTCTAATTCGCTGAGTTCCTTTTTGAATTCCATCAATGATTTCCCATAATTCCTTTGCACCAAATATAAGGAATCATCATGTTTATAAACAGAATGAAGACGCAAAAGACCTTCGATTAAGGTGTTATTTTGCAGGTCGAGGAATTTCCCAAGGAAAGATTCAAAAAATGTCAGATTTTCTGAACTTTTGAAGGTCAGCTTTTTGAGAAAGTAGGATTTGGGAGTTTCATCAGCTTTTTCATCATCTGTTTTTTTTTTTATCATCTCCATTTTGGAGATTTCAAAGGAAAGAAGCGAGTTTTGGAAGGAGGTTTGGGGAGTTGGGCTTTTAAAGAGAGTATCTAATTCCGTGATTTTCTCAGAGATTTTGACATAGTTCATTGATTGTGATTTCGATTTCTCAAAGACAAATAGAGGTTTCTTTTTTCAAAAAGGTATTAATTTTATTTTGGAGTTTTTTTTACGATTTTCTGATAAAAAACTAATAAAATTTTAAAAAAGTGAGACGTTTCTTTATGCCTTTAAGCGTTTTTTTCTCCCTTTTATCAATTCTTATTTATGTTAATCGTATGTTTATCCTCCTTTTTTGGTCTTCTGGCATGTAAAGAAAGGCGCCCCCCCCTTCTTTTTTTCATCTGTTTTTTTGGAAACGTTCGATTGCTCATCTTTAAGAGGCTCTGTTTTTCCACCTTCACCCTCTATGTTTTTCAACAAAGGACTTTTACCTTTCTTTTCACCTTTCTTTATGGATGGGGTCAGCGTCAGTTGAGGAGGGATCTCCATTGTATGTCCCAATTCTTTCTTTTCCTCAAATTTGTTTGTAATCCGATCAGCGTTTTCAATTTTCCAAAGAGTTAAATCAGGAATAATATCGTAATCTGCTTTGAACATGGGATGGGTCAAAAATTTTCTCCAAAGTAAATTTTCACCATCAATTTTCCGCAGAAGGTTCCGAGAACACGGTCCCAATTTCTTCACTTTGCCAAAATATTTTTGTATTAAGAGTTCCAATTCCTTCAGATGGAAAGTCGTTTTATCACATTTCTCTAAAGACATGTTGGGATCAAAAGCCATCATATCTATCTTCAGGATATATCGTTGGTCCTCAGAACTGCCTTTGACAGTCTTATGATTTTTCTCATAGAAGAAAATCAGATCGGTGCTGAGCCTTTTCAATGGAACTGAAAGCCCCACAAATGATTCAAAAATGTCCTCTTGTTTCATTTGGTAATAGAACTTGATGATGGTCCTTAATAAATTAAAAATGTCGATCTCATTCCAGGTGAAATTCTTATTGTTTTCCTGGTCAGAAAGAAGGTGCAAATGGTCTTTTTGAACCAAAATTATGGTGTTTTCTTTTTGGAAGGTTTCATGTACCTTGAGGAATCCTTTGATTTTTGCAGTCTTTTGAAATTGACGAAGTTTCATAAGAAATTCCTCGAATTCTAGCAATTTTTCCTTATTATGGAACGTGATCGTTTTTATAAGATAAGAGGATTTCAATGAATTGCCATTAGGAGGCAAATCCACCTTGTAAAGCTCATAGGAAAGCAACTCATTATTAATGTGATTTTTGATGAGCGATGGCTTAATATAATTTTTATATGTTTTTTCATAGATTGAATAGTCGTTGAACTGAGGCTCAGCCATTTTTTTCCAATTCCAACTCCAATAAAAATTAAATAATATATATAGAACTCTTCCTTATTTAATTATTTAAATAAAACTCAGAAATCCTTTTGAAAAAAAGCCCCTTTCAATAAAATCACATCCATCATCAAATCAATCAAAAAAATTATTGAATATTTCATTTCTATCATAACCCCAAAAAATGGTCCGTTTCGAGAATCTCATCTACGAGCAACTCGTTAACATCAAACTTCTTGGTCGTTCTCGTGTCCTTACGACCCCTCACAAATGGTATAACGAGCCCCGTTATGATTCCATCCTCGCTGCTACCCATCGAGTCCTAAACAAAGGAATCTTGGCCCCTATCTATCGTCTTTTGGAGCCCCTTTTGGCTAAAGCGACTTATCAATGGATTCGAGACATCGCTCTTCAAAGAGGTCTTGCAATGGAAGATTTCTTTCTGTACAAGGATCGAGAATTGAGAAGATGCTATTTGTTTGAAACTGTGCAAAGACAGGCCTGTCATCCCTATCAATGGCTCTTATTCAAAAAGAGAAGAGCCAGATATTACAAGGTTGAAAGAGCCTTACGAGGATGTTATGCGCCAGAATATGTGCGTCAGGAAGCTGAAAGTCGACTTCTTGCTGACACTGTGAAGAATAGAGATGAATGGCAGGAATTCATGTACAATAACTATGTTTCAGATATGACTCCATGCACTCGACCTTCAGTCATCCCGAAATTGATCCCTCTGGAAGTCTTCAACCAATACAAATTGTTCAGCAATGATGGGTGGGAACGCTATTTCTTCAATGAGATCAACTACAACAGTTTCTCAGAAAAAGAAGTGAAAGAAGCCAAAAATGGATTTTGGAAATTCCAAATCAATGACCCTGTCAGCAAAAAAAATTTCGAAGATGATGTTAATAGATTCATCAAATTATACCCAGGAGCAGTAGTTAAAGAAGGAGAAAAGTTCGATTTCGAAGGATTTTATTCGAAAGTGGCTGCTGGAGACCAAAATTCAATTGAACAGAGCGCTGTGCAAAAACTCACTAGAGGACTTAGGGAAGCTGTTGTGGACAAGAAGGAAAAGAAACATAAGAAGAAATTAGGAGTGGTGATCGCTAGCGATTGGGTCAAATCAGCCAGGAAGTCGTTGTTTTTGAATTAAGGAAAGAAACGAAAAGTAAAGGATTTTTTATGAAAAACGAATTCGAAAAAAGTTAAAGAAAAAATTTTAAAAAGTTTAAATTTTAGAAGAGAAATCGGGTTTTTTATGGGTTTTGTTGGTAATGTATTCTTTCTTTCTTAACAAAAGAAAAAGAAGATTCTCATGGTGTGGGATGAGTCATTTTTCATTTGAATTTTTTTTTTTTTAATATATTAAAAAAAAAAATATTAAAAAGTTTCAATTTTGTTTTTATTTATGCTCTTGGAATTGTTAAATTTTAGAAGAAAAATAGGTTTTTTATTACTTTGGGTTTTGTTGGTAATGTATTCTTTCTTTGCTTAACAATAGAAAAAGAAAATTCTGGTATGTAAATTTGTTATAATTTTTTTATAAATATTAAAAAAAATAAAAAAAGGATAATTTTTTTTCTGTAATTTATCTTAAAAATATAAAAATTTCTTAAAACTATAAAAATTTCTTAAAAATATTAATTAATTAAAAAAAAAAAAAAATTGAATTTTTTTTTAATAAAAAAAAATAAAAGCATTACGTTTCTGATTTTATTCAGACTTTGATTCCAAAATTATTTTAATTATTAAATAAATTAGAAGAGGTTTATCCGAATTTTTTTTTATGA
>Ga0302186_10002215_pt1 | contig 15168 bp, 21 predicted proteins | sample II_Bog_E1_2_FD_198782 | JGI IMG/M metagenome (GOLD analysis project Ga0302186, IMG submission 198782) | Peat permafrost microbial communities from Stordalen Mire near Abisko, Sweden - II_Bog_E1_1 | ecosystem: Environmental > Terrestrial > Soil > Wetlands > Peat | place: Sweden: Abisko... | reverse complement strand
TTTTCATTATTATTAAATTTATTAAATTTATCTTTATATTTTTCTATTTAGTAAATTCTTTTTTTTTTTTGTATTGAAAAAATATTTCAATATCCAAATTTTTTTTATGAAATAAAATCTCTTGATTTTTTAAAGGAGTTCATCAGTTTTTTTAACATAATGAAAATAATAGATTTCTATTTGTTATCCCCCATGTAAAGTTGATATAAATCCAACATTATCATTGTTTTTAATGATGGCTTCTTCCTTTCCTTCAAGCTCCCAATCGGTGTCATTTATTAAAACGAGAATTCCCGGGCGTCTAATTAAAATTCGAATAAAAAAGCAATGTTGAAATTTCATTACAAAGAGTCTCCTGCCATGAAAAATTCTGGTTTATCTTTAACATAATTAGTTTTCAAAAAAAAAATAAAATCTTTGATTTTTATTTCGTCTTTCTCGGGAATTTCAACTTTAAATTGTTTTTGCTTGCTAAAACAAAGATCTAAACCCCCACTAAATTTGTGTTAATATGAATAGCAAGTTAAGGAAACCTGAGCTCAACTAGAACGAGCATCTATTCGATTCGATTTTTTTTTAATTAAAATTTATAAATTCCTTCAAAATTTAATTAAAGTCCCAGCCCTTTAAATATCATCTTTGATTTTTACGAGACTCATTCCTCCAACTGAAAGGATATAAAATGTGAAAACCACCAATAGCATAACCTTGGAAAAATTAATTTGTATTTGGATAAAATGATAAAAAAACTTCAAAAGTCAATTTTTTGATTTTAAATCGATAAAAAAGCAAAAAGAATATCAAACAAAGCCCTCCCACAAGTATGGTATAGTCCATTGAGCTTTTTTTGATTTCTTCTACATAAACCTATTTGTTTTTAATTAAACTAAATGAATATTTCTAATTTAAAAAATACCTTCAAAAAATTATCTTCTTTATTTTTCAAATAATGAGTTAAATCTTCATCGAATGTTTCACTTATGTAAATATAATGCATGGTTTCTGGTGTTTCAATCAGATCAAGTACCCAATCTTCCAAATTCACAATATTTGACAAATAGGAAATTTTTTTATTATTTGGTAAAAGAGCAAAGCCTTTCAAATCTTCTAAAATGAAGTCTTCATTTTTTTCTTGAACAGTTTTTAAATTTCTTTTAAATTTGACATGGAAATCGAAATCAATCCAAACAAATTGAAAGGTTGAATAAAAAGGAAATCCAGGCTTTTGATTTTGAATATTTTCTGCTACTTTCGGGACATGATCTGAAATTAAATGGAAGATTCTTTTTTCAAAAAGATTGTTTTTGGTTTCATTTTGAGATTTTATTAGGAAAATGCACACATAAGGGAGATCATAAATTCCTCTTAAAAATTTAAGAATTCAAAACTCATAACTTTTTACTCTATTGAAATTCTCCCTTCATCATGTTGACAATATTCCCGAAAATTATCTTTATAAATTTCAGGTATCGTTAAGAATTTGGAGAAGTCTAGAAGTTGCTTGAAAATTCGAGCATTCAAATTTTCATTAAAGGAGAATTCCACTCTCTCCCTTTTTGTTGTTTGGAAATTATAATAAAATATTGCCACATCAGTTTTTTTCTTGTTGAGATATTTTTTTATCTAAAAAATAAAGATTTGTTTCATATTGAAAATTGTGGATTTTACTTCTTGTATATCTCGATAATTGGAAGAGTAGAAATTCATCCAAGAATTGTGCTTTTTTTAATTAAATTTGACTTGAATTAAAAATAATATTACAATAAAAGCATAATATTTGAATTCTATTGGCATAATTGAAGATCTCATGATATACAAAAATTCTGGGGTTTTTAAATCTGTATAATTGGTCTGTTCGTAAACTTTTCTGAATCTTTCAGGGGACAAATATTTGAATTTGGACACAATCACATGAAGTAAAAATTTTCTCATATCTTTGATTTTTTTTTTTTTAAGATCAGAAAAATAAACAAAAGTACTGTTCATAAAATCTCTGCTCAAAATGAAAATTTCACTATCATATCCTTTCACCATTGACAAAATTGTAGGTAAGAAAACGATATTGATAGGCAAATGTTTCAAGAGGCTCCGATGAGTTCCAATATTAATTCTTCCAAATTTCACTGTATTTGCATACTCTTCTGCAATTTCGTCCCACAAAGGACCGATTTGTTCACACCAAGGATTGGCGTCTTCATAAATTTGGATTATCCAAACATCATTTGTCTCCAAAACCAGTCTTGCAAAATTGGCCTCTGTTAGTGAAATTGTTTTTGATTTAATCGGTGCTATGACTCCCATCAGCTTTTTTTTTTTATTATCAATAAATATCAAAAACACGGAAGTTTACTTCATCATAGCTTCTTCTTTTTTCTTCATTGCCTAATACTTCATAAGCTTGCACTAGTTCTTGGAATTTCTCTTGGCAGGGATTTCCACAATCTGGGTTTTTGTCTGGATGCCAAAGAACGGCCATTTTTTTGTATTGTTGTCTTATTTCAGCTGTTGAGGCAGATGAATCAATTTCCAAAACTTCATAAAAATCCTAAATTTTTCAATTTTTAATGAAAAGCCTAATTTTAAAACACCTTAAAATTTTCTTTGTTGTTGAACATGTAACGAGCATATTTTGTGTATTTCTCTTCATAATATCTGGAAAAACTCACCATAAAAAAGAAAATAGCGATGATGACCAAGAGCCACACTTGATCCCAGACTACATTTTTCAGATTTTGAGCACTTATTTCTCTTAAAAATTATAAGGAGTAAATTTCTTGTAAGCTTGAATTACTGGTCGTTTTGGCCTTCTTCTTGTTTTTTCTTTTCTTTTTTGTTTTTTTTCAGTTTGGCTTTCCGATTTTTTTCTTTTGGTTTTTCAGTTTGGTGAACTTCTTCTTCTCCTTCACTGGATTCATTTTCACTTATTTCTTCTTCTAACTCTTCTTCAGAATCTTCTGTAAGTGAAAAGGAATCAGAAGGAGTTGGATTTTCTTTTTCTTTTTTCTCAATTTTTTTTTTATTTTCTTTTTTTTCTTGATGCTTTTCTGTATGTTTTTTATTTTGATCTTTTTCCTCTGGTTGACTATTCTCACATTTTTTTCCTAAATTTGGTGGTTAATCAATCAAACTTTAAAAAATGAATATACTGTGTTTTTTTGTGATATTTTTTGGAGCTTCCTGACTAGGTTCATTGGAGCCGAAAAATTTTGATTGTTTCTGAGAATTTCCTTTTTGGGATTCTATTTCTTTATTTTGAGTTTCTTGGATAAAACATAAATATAAAAGGGTTTGAGTAGTTATGTTATTTATTCAATAAATCTCACGCTTTTTGTTGTTTTTTTTTGATTTTTGAACTTCTCCGATTTCAAAGAGATTTTTTTTAGTTGGTTTTTTCGTTTCTTCCTCATCGTCGGAAAGCACAGCCAACTTTTCTTTTAATTTTTCCAACTTCTTTTCATGCTCATCATCATTAAATTCTTATTTTTTTATTCCTCATTTTAATATTGTGCAAGTGACTTAATATTAGGTACCTTGGTCAAGTTTTTTTTTCGCTTTTTTGCTCATTATATATTTTTTTAATTAATATCTTTTTTTTCCACAATTTTATATATTTCTATATATATAAATGAAAATCTTGTTATTTTTTTTTATATATTCTTCTTAACAACTTGGATTATATTTCATTTTCGTTCAAAATCATATTTGGAATTCCATTGACAATCGGATAACGCCTTTTACAGTTGTCACATACCAATTCTCCCTCAATGATATGAGTCTAAAAAAATAAAATATATGTATTCTTATGTCATATAAAAAAAAAAAAACTTCCATGATAATTCGATGAAGCTCCTTCAGAAACTTTTCATCTTCTTGTTTGTCTTTTGTCAATTCAGCAGGAAATTTGTCATTTCCAAGCTGAATTTATTTTTTAAGAATAAATATAAATTTAAATCTACCAATGTGACGGTCTTGTATAGGGCAGCCCAATCCAGTTTCGGAATAAGTCTTAATAATGCTTCTTTTTTGAATTCACTTTCTATAATTTGTGATTTAGTTGGCATTATTATCAAAGGATAGTTGTTCTTGTCACAGGTTTTCACGTTACAAATCAATAGATTATGAGCGAGCAGTCTCATTTTTCTTGTTTTCTCTTTTTTAAATTATTTTTATATATATATATATGTATTTTTTGTTATAAGAGTTTAAATTAAATTTTGTTTTGAATTAGGAAATTTGATCATGAAATTAGAAAAAGAAGAACCTGAAAAAAATGAAAATGCTTTGCCAACACAAATTAATTATACGAAAACGCTTAACACTGAATCAGAAAACTTAAATACGTTTAAAGTGTTTGATGATATAGGTTTGACTGAAGCAAAACAGCTTAAGGAAGAAGAAAAATTACAAAAAAAAATAGATGAATTGCAAGAACTCAATGAATTAAACGAAATACATGACAATTTGGAGATGAATTTCTCCAAATTCACTTTTTTGTCCATTTTCATTTTCTATTTTTTTTAAATATTTTATAGATCTCTAATCATGAATTGTTTGTGCGTGATTACCTTTATTTTGGAATATCAGATGGGGGACGTTTCATATACATATCAGGCTTTTCAAAGCTTGTTTTATAAGAGAAATATTATGATAGCAAACAACAGCCTTGTTTATATCGATATCTTGAACCATGAAGCATCTCCTTTCAGGATTAAAGACAATTTTATCCAAACAAGATTAATGGATTACCTTTACAATCCTGACAATGTTACTTTAGATTATACTCTCTTTTGGCCCAACAAAACGGTTACGAGTAATGACTCAAACAACTATTACTTATTATACAAGAATAAATACTTGGGTATGACCTTTCAGACATTTGATTTTGTAGATGATTTAAGTGATTCAGATCAATCTCTTTTTAATAACATTTATGATACCTTGGAAGAAGCTCTCAATGGAACACTTCCACCACTTGATTATTATGGTTTTCTTAATGTTAGAGATTGCATTTTTCATCCTTTTTCGGAAACTGAAAAGAATCAATATTTATTTGAGGATCCAACCACATTATCAAAAACACTATTTATTCCTGCGAACATAAATAAATGCGATGCTTTAAACATAGCTTTTCTAGAAAACGATATGATTGACAATAGTATTCAAGCAATGATTGCAAATTTATATTTTATGAACCCAGTCACCCAAATAATTTTTAACTATCAAATTGGATTCTCAAGAAAATTTACATATGGTAAAAATATTCTGAAAAAGTTTTATTAAATTTTAATCAGATGTTTTCGAGGTTTCTACAGATGTGAAGGCGGGATTTCTGACAGACTCTAATTATAATTTGATCTTATCTATAAGATGTGTTTATTTTGCATTAATTGTTATTAGCTTTCTCCAATTAATTTTTTGTGTTGAAATAAATAATTAATATTATTTTATAAAATTTCTTTTTAATTAAATTAGGATCTCATTCCAAGATTAGAAAGATTTGTAAAATTTCTCATTCTAGATATCACCATGTAAATTTTCTTTTATAAGACTAAATCATTATTAATACAGAGGCTATATTGCTTATTTACTGTCATTAGTGATGGCCATGGTTTTTTTCTTCTTTTGGTTCTATTTCCTGGTGAAATATCAAATAAATTTTCAGAAAAAGTAAAAACTGTTATTAAAAAAAAATCATTATTAATTATGATAAGATTTTCCTATCAATATTCTGACATTGTTGAAGCTCAAAATTTTATTGATGAATCATCTACAGTGCTAAATCTTTCAATGATTTTAATAGTCATTATTGTGCTTCATTCATTACATGACTTAAAAAAAATTCTGCCTTCATTTGGGGTGCTATTTGACACTATAAACCAAGCAAAATATGATTTATTTATATTTTTTCAAGTATCTAAATTAATTTTTTTGTAATTCAATAATTAATCTTAAAGGTGACATTCCTTGCCATTATTTGTTTTAGTCTATCGCTTAATTTAATGTTCGGATATTTATCTAGTACTGTAAAGAACTTAGAAAGTGCATTTTATTTCTTTGTTTGTCAGGTATTTTTTTTTATCAATGATCGATGAAAAATTTATAGTTTTTTCGCATCCGAGGAATATCGAACTTTCCACGAAATCCATTCACAATGGCTGATTTGTACATTTCGATTATCTATACAATCAATTTTGAGTTTTTTCTTCGTTTATTGCTGATTTCCATAATTGTTTCCAATTACATGCTTTTGAGAGAAAAATTGCAAAGCATCACTGAAGCTTTGGCGGAAATGACGGCAGACAAATCCAAAGAAATTACAAAAAAATGGTTAAATTGGATTATTTTTATGTTTCTAACTCATTCTGAAAGGTTGAATCTTATTTTTATGAAACGTCCTCCTGGAATGGAGAATAATCATACAGCTCTGGAAATTCTAAGATATAATTTGGAAAAATTAAACATTAAAGTTTATAAATCACAATCCTCACCCTATAAAAATTTATTAGTGGTTAGAACATTTTGGCCTTGCTGGTGCATCTGACAACTTAATGACTAGAGATGAGAAAATTCGAATGTTGAAAGATTATAAGGATAAAGTAGCGATTAACAAAAATGTGAAAATTGAAGTAAAAAATTTAAATCTGAAAAAATTGGAAATAAAAAATAGGAGATGCGAAGAGTGAGAAGTGAAAAATCATATTCAAAAATGAAGGTTTTGTTTTTCAATTTCATTTCCTTCATTTTGCTTGTCACAATAAATGAAACAAATTATATCCAAACCGATGTATAGAAATTATAAAATTCGCTTTTTTAGTATCCTAAAATCTAGCTGAGAATTCTGCCAATTGGTTTGAACTTATTGCAAGAGAAAGAATTTGGAACATTCACAAACCAAATATTTGCCAAAAAATTTAACCTAACAAATGACAAAAATTTTATCATGAATTTAACTAATCCAATATTCTTCGAGGAATTTGGTGAAAGCCTTTTCAATGTAATAAATCTCTTTAGTAAATGATATTAATTTTTAATTTGAAATGAAAAGACAAGTTTGCCCAATATGGTGAATTTAACATATGAAATTAATGAAGCAGAAATGGAATATGCAAACAATAATTCCAACACTGATAATCCTTTTTCATCTACAACCCTTAACACAGATAAAGCTTTTAAGCCTTATGGAAATCCAATAATTAGACTTTTCTTCAGATTTTTTCAGCCACTTCCATATTCAGTGCTTATTGGCAATAATATTTCTTTTTATTTGAGCCATTATAACTCTCTGATGCCATTGGATGGGCTGGGAACGCCTTATGAAATAATCAATATAAATGATCTGAAAGTCATTTTTAAAAAGAAAAAATATATTTATTTTCTCTAAACTTTTAAAAACATTTAGATTGAAAATTTTAAGAATACCAACTTTACCAATACCATTGATGGTTTTGCATCTTACGTTTATTTCAATGCTAATATGACTAACTTTTATGAAAATTTTCTACCATTAATTGATTCATTTGTAAGATATCCAAAAAAACATTTTATAATTTCTTTTAGACTGGACTCATGGGTTTCCAATCTATTTTAGAGATTGAATTCTATAAAAAATATCTATTCAGCAAAAACTACCTTACATTCAATCCGGGTGGGGGAATTGATATAGGCTCAACTTCCGAAGTAAGTTGTATGAATTACATTCGATAAATTTGCTTAAGATTCTGCTCAGAGACCAATTTACATTAAATTATCTAAAATATGTTATTTCATTGCAATTTACTCAATTTATGTTTACACTTTACTTGGGATTAAAAACATTCAGAAAGTTTAAAAAAAAATGGAAAAATAATGTGGAAAAGGTTTTTAAATTCTCAGTTTTTAAACTATATTTCATAAAAAGACACCTTATATCAAAACTTTGAAAGGAAATTGTGTCAATTATTACCTTTTCAATTTAGATGTGAAAGTTGCAATGAAAGTATCCTATAAATATTAAATTATAAATAATGTTTTTTAAGAAAATGAGTGGTTGGGAATTTTTCTCAGTTTTATTGAAAAGACTTTTTCAATATTTGCATAGATTCAATTCATCTCTATATGACTTTCTTTCTTATTCAGATAATTGGTTTGACATAGCAACTCAAGTGATCACATTTATAACCATAGGTCTATGGATACAAATCACATATTTTACTGATTTTGTTGACCAGATCAACAATTCAACATTAGATTTTCAGAAAGATAGCTTTGATGAATTTGAAAAACTTGCATCTGATCTTGCGAATTTTCAAGAGTATCAATCGTTCTTGATATATATGACTGGTTCAAAGCTATTGACTTTTTTCCTCATGCCTAAAAGAACCTATATGCTGATTGAAATGTTGATAATGGGAGGAACATATATTATATTTTTTATGGTCCTTTACTTTCTAGTAAATTTCTAAAAAAAATCAGCTTTTTAAAATTTAGATGTAGATAATTTTATCTGCAACTACTTTGGCTTATTTCATAACTTTTGGAAGAATAGTCGAATATGACTCATGGGAAAAAAGTTTTTTACAAATTTCACTGTCTTCATTAAACCAAATGAGACCAAGTCTCATCTTTAATTATGAAACTAGTTCGATTCTTTTCTTGATTGGATTTTCGGTAATGTTAAAAATTCAAAAATTTAGACATTTTATTCATATAAAGTTGACAATGATTGTTGGCAATTTTATTTTTGTTGCTATTTTAAATGGTGAATATTGTACTTCGATGAAACTGGAAGATGAAAATGTTACAAATATTATATTTTTAATTTTAATTTAATTTCAATATTTCAAGAAAAATAAAATGAGAACATTTAGTGAAACTTTATATGATGGTTTGGCGAACAGAATAAAAAAAATTAAAACCAAACAAGAAGTTAATAATTTAAATAATATTTTTATTTATTTGAATCCTAGATTTATTTTATTCACTGCCAAACCAAAATCACCAATGCAAAGAACAAATATAAAAAGCCATTTTATTATTATTTGAGTTATCAAAATGAATTGCTGGCTAAAATTAAAATTTTTATTCTAACATGGATTTCATATGCCTTTAAGGACCCCAAAATTAAAATGGAAGAGGAAGCAATTCACTCAAATAAAAAAGGAAAAAACTTTGGAGAAATCTTGGATGCTGTAATCTATGGGGATAATCACTCCAAAAAAAAAGATCTTTTCGTTCACCTTCCAAATCTCATTTATTTTGGGAAAAATAAAAAACCTGAAAATTTCGGAATTATCGACGAGGAAAACATTAGCACAGAACAAAAAAAATCAATGAATATTTGGATGCACATCCTCAATATTAACTTGAAGAAAACCACTTTCAAAAAACTTTCTCTTCATAGTTTGGAGAACTATGAATATAATGATGTAAGGGGTTTGTGAGATAATTCCATAATTTTTTTAAATAGGCTTATTTGGATTTGTATGAAAGTTATACCAAAAAGATGAAAAAAGAGTTATACCAAAAAGATGAAGACAAAGATTACCTTCTTGCGATGGAAGAACTCTTCAATTCGTGCAAAAATGAAATTAGTAATTTTCAATCAAAAATTCTTGGAAATAATTTTGTAAACCTATTAAAAATTTAATGCTAAAATGAAATAATTTTTAGAGTGAAAGTTTTAGATTTTTAAAAGACGTATCACATTGTTTCCATCTTTTTACAATCGATTATTTGAAATATTCAGCCAAAGTTCAAATTTCTGAAAGTCCCCAGAACCTAATTAAAAAGCAAAAAACTGTGGATAGATTAAGGGAAATCCATAATACTGTGAGCATAAAATCCGGAGCAAGCCCTCCAAAAACAATGGTCCGACTCCCTGATCGATTTGAGTAAACCTTTTTAAATTAAATTCAATAGTAAAAATCTTGCTTCAGTATCAATTTTGAAATGATAAATCGCAAAAACGATCCAGACAAAACGTTTGATATTCATCAATTCTTAAAGGAATTACCCAAAATTCCACTCTCTTTTATTGCGAAGGATAAACATTTTCTAAATTTTTTTACTAAATTTGAGCCTTTTATCCAAATTTGGAACTCTTTGAATTCCTCATCAAAGTAATAATATTAAAATATGATAAAAAATTCTAAATAACTTTTAGAATAAATTTGTGGTATGGATTGAAAAAAAAATCTCAATGGTTCAAATTTTTGCCAGTTGAGCACATTATGCTAATATGGAATATGATGACTTGGCCGAAAGAACCTTTCATGCTTTTAAAGAGCATTTTGCCAAATTCACAATATTTAGGCTTTTATTAGATTTTTTTTTTTGCTATATAAAATGTTTAAAGATGTTGATGTTACAAATGAAACATTGGAAATTTTATGGATTCTAATATGTTATAATTATAATAAGTAAAAATATTATAAATTTATATAGTTAAATATGGAAAAACCAAGAATCCGGATAAAGGAAAAGTGGAAGGCGTTTTTGACAAAAAGGAAACGGAAGGCCAAGATTTATTTCAAGAAAATGAATATTTTATTAGCAGTTTTGATTCAAAATCACATAATATCAATCACTATCATCTCGAATTAATCCAAAGTATTTTTTTATATTGAGGTTCTTTTAATTAATGATCAATAATTCTAGATTTAGTAAGAGGAAAAAATCCAAAGAAATTACAGAAAGCGAAAACTCATCATAATCCAAGCAAAAAATATGAGATTTTAAAAAGTAAAAATAAGATTTGAATTCCATTTACCTTTTAAATATTGAAGATAATTATTATTCACATGATAAATTGGTTTTTTGGATTATGACACCTATAGAAGAAAAAATAGTGATTTTCAAATGAAAAATAATATTAATTTTTTTTTTTTAGATTATGATATTCAATTCTCCTAGTGCAACTCTGTCGGAAATTATGGTGATTATAATTTATGGCACTCAATATTATATTAATAAATTTATGTTTAAGATTTACATGTTCATTGAAGAAGTCTACGATGACGTCCTAAAATTAACCACCATAGAAAATCAACTTAATAAAAGAAATGATGAGAAACTTTTCAAACATTATTCTAAATTTTCTGAGTAAACTATTTCTGAAAAGTTAATGATTTTTTTTTTTATCTTAGGTATTTGAGCTTGCTATTTACTTTTTTTTCACTAAAGGATGATAAAGAAAAAGAAAAAGAAGAATTTCAGTTTGTTTTTATCATTTTTCCATTTCATCACTTTTAATTATAGAATGGTGAAAGATTTAGAAGTAGAAATCCAAATTTCCGAAAAAGCTCTACGGAAAGAACTCGAAAAAGTGATTTTATTAAAGAAATCCATCAGACAAAGGAGAAAAAATAATAAATAAATCAAAAGTTTCAATAAATAAAAATTAGAAAATTTAGAGTAAAAAAAGAACTCAAAATTTAGCTTCAATAAAATCCTAAATAATTGTGTTGTTCAAAAATTTGAATTTAAAACTTGAATTTATTTTAAATTGCATTTTTATGGAAAACAGCGATAATATTCAAGTGATTGTGCGAGTTCGTCCTCTAAATTTGCGAGAAAAAGTGGAAAATCAAAAATCTTGTTTGCGTTATTCTGAAGATAACAATCAAACAATTTTTTTAGATTGCAAACCAGACCCCAAAATCTTTTTCTTTGATTTGATTGCCAATGAAAAAATGTCTCAATCAGAGTTATTTCAACAATTGGGAAAACCAATTAGTCTTTCTGCACTTGAGGGTTATAATGTTTGTTTATTTGCCTATGGTCAAACAGGAGCTGGTAAAACCTATACAATGCAAGGAAATTTAGAGAGTCTTGATGATAAGGGACTCCAGCCACGGATTTTCGATCAAATTTTCATGTTGATAAACAAAATGAAGAAAGATTCTGCTGAATTTTTAGTGAAATGCAGCTATATGGAAGTCTACAATGAACAGATCATGGATCTAGTAAATAATATAAGGGGAAAAATAATTTTCTTTTTTAGTTAAGTAGTTCGAATGTTAATTTACAAATAAGAGAGGATCTCAAAAAAGGGACATACGTCGAAGGATTACATGAAGAAATAGTGGCTTCAAGCGAGGAAATCAATGAAGTTCTCATCAAAGGTTCAACCAATCGGCACATTAGTTCCACTAACATGAATAACGAGAGTTCGAGATCACATGCATTATTTTCCATGATCATTGAAAGCAAAGTAAATAATACTACGAAAGGTTTATAGATAATACTTTTATTAGAAAATTCACAATGGAGTTGTAAATATCAGAGAATCAAAAATCCATTTCGTCGATCTTGCTGGATCTGAAAGACAAAAACAAACAATGGCCATAGGGGAAAGATTAAAAGAAGCCAATAATATTAACAAATCGTTGACTGTCTTGGGACAAGTTATTAATTGTCTGGTTGAAAACTCACAAGGAAAATCAAGACATATTCCCTATAGAGATTCGAAATTGACATTCATTCTAAAGGACTCTTTGGGAGGAAATTCCAAAACTTACATGATCGCAGCAATAAGTTCAGCTTCTAATGCATTTGCTGAAACTTTATCAACTTTGAAATTCGCACAAAGGGCAAAAATGATTAAAAACAAAGCTCTCATAAATGAAGAGTCATCTGGAAATCTTGAAATGTTGAAAAAGGAGCTGAAGAGACTGAAAGATGAGCTTTTGACTGCCACCAAACTCATAAACGATATGGAGCAAAAACAAAATGAACTTAAGGATGTCAATCAAATTTTTCAAGCAAAATTAACTCCAAATTATGAAATCCTCCTCGAAAAAACCCAAAAAGTTCAACCCTCGAGATGCAAAATTATATCGATTACAAAAAATCAGGTTGAGAATGAAAAAGTATTGGAATTTGAAACTTCGTGGAAAGAAAATTTAAGAGAACTTCGAGGAAAATTCCAAGAAATTGAAGAAAGATCTGAAGAAATTACCGAAAAACAAGAAAAAATGAATTCAATGCTTTATGTTTGCGCTCAAAACGAAATGAACTATAGGATGATTATAAAACTATCGAATTTAAGATTATCAAGACCGAACAATAGCTTAAACAATTGCACTAATGACAGCCTGCTTCAAGAAATTATGAATTTAAAAGAAGAAAACTTCAGGCTGAACGAAATATTGGACAATTCAGTGAAATTAATTTCTTTCAATCAGAAAAAAACAAGTCCTAAAAACAAAATACATTTATTTAACCTCTTGAGTGAAAACAAGATATTGCTGGAGACTATGTCAAAGCAAATAGAAACCAAGCTAATTCAACAAAAAAGGCATTTGAACGAAACAAATGGAGCTGGAAATGATTTCGAAATGAGAAATTATAATGAGTTCAAACAAATATTCGAAAACACAATACAAGAAAACACAATGTATCTTCACAAATAATCGCAGTAAATATTTTATATTTTGATTTTTGAAAGATTGAAACAACGAGAAGCGAATTTACAACAGGAGAATGAAACACTTTATTATAAGCAAAGTCTTGATATTGAAAAAATTGTAAGTTTAGAAGAGAAAAACCAGGAATTAAAAATAGAAGTTGAGAATTTCAAAGCTCAATTTGATTTTCTTTCTCATGAATTGGAAGAAAAAAAGAAGAAAGAGTTAGATGCTTATTCTCAAAATCTTGCAAATATCAACAAAGTTCTGACCTCCTCTAAAACTCTCATCATTGCTTTGAAGGAAGACAATGAAAAAACTAAAGCAGCATTTAAAAATTTGAATGATGATTACCAAACCTTAACTTGCAAAAATTCTCGTCTAATAAAATCCCAAGATGATATGAATTATAAATTCAATATAATCAATGTTTAATTTTTTAAAATATATTCTAAAGCGTCAATTTTAGCAAAATTACAAAATCACTGAAGAAAAATTAAGACTTTCTGAATTAGAAAAAAAGAAAATGTTGGATTCATTGCAAGAGTAAAAAAAATTAAAGAATCTTTAAATTTTTAAAAACATTAATTCATTTTCCAGATCCTATGAACAAAATTTGGTTCTCAAAGAAGAAAGAAAAAATTTGGATTTTGAGCTTTCATCTTTAAAAACTGATTATAATGAAATCAATAAAATCAACGCGTCTTTGATAGGACATAAGTAATATTTTTTCATTTTTGTTTGTTATTTAGTTTTTTGAAAAGTAACCCAGAACAAAAGATCAAGCATATAACTAAGTTGAAAGAAGAAAATAATAAACTCAAGGAAGAAAAAATAAAACTATTTGAGACGATAGAAAAAATGAATTGTAAAATATCCGAAATTGGAAAAGAAACAAAAGCAAAGGATTCAAAAAAGCGGAATTTAATTTCAGAAAACAATGACAATGTATTTAAATTTTAATTTGAAAAAGTCTATTAAAAGTAATAAAAATAAAGGAATATCCAAATTTAGCATCCATATTTGTTCAAAACCTCATAAAATTGTTGAAAAATGATGTTTTTTTTGAAAATTTGGAACAAATAAAATTTATTGATAATGAAAATATCGAAAGTGGAGATTTCGGTAAATTATTTGAATTTCTTCAGCATTTCCTACAAAGTTATAATGTAAATTTATTCTTTTTTGTCTTTTTGTGAAATGAAAGTTAGTCACTTAAAGATGATCTCAAACAAAACAAAATTGATATGGAAATTTTACTTTCAAAATACAAAATTTTACAGTTGGAAAGTGAAATTCAAAAAAATAATCCAAAAGATTTTCATAAAAATGACAAAGATTTTGAACACCAAAAAGATGGTTTGTTTTTAATGTTCCATGGTGAAAATGAGGAGAGAAAGATGCAAAATGAGGAAGAAAATTTGAAAAAAAAATTTGAAAGAAAAAAGGAATTTTGCTTCACGGATCAACCAAAAAAGAGGATGAAATTTTCTAATCAGTTATTTTGAATTTTTGTGAAATTTTGTGTTCCTAAGTGTTTTAGTGTTAATTCATCAAAAAACTAAAATCAATTTTCCTTCCTATTTTTTGATTTTTTTAACTAATTTTTCTTTACCGTATTTTCTTTATATTTTGAGCAATCCCAAAAAAAAAATTCTTTAAAAAAATCTCATTTCTAAATTTCTTAAAAATTTTTTTTCAAAAAAATCAAAAAATCTCAAAATTAAAAAAAATAAAAAAAATATATATTTTGTTTTTATTTAGAGCTTTATTTCGCTAAGCT
>Ga0302186_10002213_pt1 | contig 15177 bp, 16 predicted proteins | sample II_Bog_E1_2_FD_198782 | JGI IMG/M metagenome (GOLD analysis project Ga0302186, IMG submission 198782) | Peat permafrost microbial communities from Stordalen Mire near Abisko, Sweden - II_Bog_E1_1 | ecosystem: Environmental > Terrestrial > Soil > Wetlands > Peat | place: Sweden: Abisko... | reverse complement strand
AACCAACAACATTTTTATTGCTTTTTAAAATAAATTTATATATTTTTTTAATTATTTTAAATTTACCTATTATTTTTATAATAAAATTTCTTATAGAAATAATTTTATACTAAATTACTTATAGAAATAAATTTTTTTTTTTTCATTTTTTTTTTAAGTTTTTTCTAATTTTTGAAATTTTTCAATATAATTTATATTTTTAAATTTCATAAATGTTTTTTAAATACGATCTGTCAGTTTCATTTACTTCGCTTTTTGGTTTTTTGCAGCGACGGCAGCAAACACAGCAAATTACAAATACAACAGCAAGAACAACACTGACAATGGGAACAACTATTCTAATAATTGTGTCATCATTTGGAGATGGACTTATTACATTTGTTTCATATAGGTCGTTTCGCCGGTACTTATAGAGATTTAAACAAACTGCATAACAAGTCGCTCCATAATTATTATAACATTTGCATTTATTTTTTTCAGGATATACATCCCAATATTCTTCAGGTTCAGTTTCCTGTTTTGAAAGATATCCACACCCAATCGCTATCTCTTCCTCAGAACAACTGACTTCAAAATGTTTTGTTCCGTAATTTGAAATCAATTTATAATTATAATTTTCTTCTAAATTCCCTTTTTTTGGTACGCAAAACGCCTGACATTTATAACTCCAAGAGCTATAACATCGACAAGTTGTGATATTTAACACATAGCTTGCAGGAAATTTCTCTAAATTCGGTTTATTATAAAAAGAAGTTAAATCTAAACCACATCCTGAAACATAATATCCTAAAGGACAAGAGACATCAGTTTCTCCATCGGTTCTGTTTGATTCCTCAACATAGATTTCTTCCTTTCTGAAAGCATCAGTGCATACCCCATAACAGTGAGCACCCCGAGAATCATAGCATATTCCTTGATGAGAATCTTGCTTATAATAATAAAGCTGATTAGATTTCCCTTGATTTGGGACATCGCCATAGTTTCTTCTAAATCCGATTCCCAGTAAAGCTTTAGGACATGAGATTATGCTCTGTCCAGCTGCAGAATTATTTTGAACGAAAGAGGTAAAGAGTTTAATATCAGGTTTAGGCCCGTCCTTGCAACTAATTCCTCCTATTGATTCACAATACCCGAAATATAAATCATTAAGTTTGACTTTGATTTTTTCCAAGTCAGCAGGGTTAATAGAAGGAAAGTTTTTTTGAGTCAACAGTTCTGTAATTGGTTTCAATTCATATTCGATTGGAGAAGGTGTTTCGGCGGAAGATCTAGCCCATGAATCCAAATCTCCATCTCTTGGGGGATAAGCTCCTACAGAATATTGATCACTTTTATTTCTTTTTGTTTCAAAATTACTCACATATTTGTTAGAGTATTCAGTTGAGATTGAAATATTCAAAAATTTAGCAAGGGAGCCATTTGCAGCTACATTCAAATTAAAATCGTTGCTAGTTAATTGTTCATAATTATGTCTTGAAAAACTGCTCTCAATATAGAATTTGGCACCTAATCTCTGAGTAAGGAAGAAATGGGTTCCAAATTCGCTAAAAAACTCTAAATATTTATCCTCATTTTCGTTAATCAAGTCTGTGACGGCTTCTTTGAAATTCTTCGAAATCGGCAAAGCCAAATGTTTATCGACTGAAATTGTGAATTCCATGCATTTGAGTTCTGTTATGATATACATGAATGCATCTGTCTCAGTAGTTTTAGACACTCTTTTATAATCTGCCGAAGCTGAAAACGTTCCTTCATACTTTATATCACCAAAAATCGAAAATTTAAGCATTGAAGTATAAGACTCTTCTCCAGAGACTGAAAAGGTCTTAGTAGAAAAAGAACAGGCTCTTTGTTGAAACCCGTTAATTTTATCAGGAAGCAAATAAGAGCTCCTAGTTTATTTTCAGTGTAGTTTATATCAAAAAGAGGCGAATTTCTGAAGCCAGGATCTAAGCCTGTCGAAGGATTGGGATTTCCTTTGAAAATGTTATAACCATTCTGTATGCTTTCAATGTTAGGAATTCGCTTTTGGGACTTTATTAGGGAAAATATGAAAAGGACAAAAACTATGATTTTTTTCATTTTGTTGTGACTTTTAAAAATCAAATCTTTTGAAAAAATTAGGCATTTCAAACTTTGAATTCGAGAAATTTGAAGAAAACTAAAAATTTCTATATATATATAGAATTTTTATTTCTCTATATTCTCTATATATATAGAATTAATTATATTCTCTATATATATAGAATTAATTATTAATTTTTTCTCTATATTGGTTTTTTTTCGAAACTTTTTTTTTTTTTTGCGTTATGGGGTCGTCCCATAGGCTTTAAATAACTTTAAAATCATTTTTTTGGATAAAATTGGATTTTTTTTGATATTGTGAAGGAATGAAAGCACCTTTCGCTACTAGATTTTTGTAGATCCCATTTGATTTTGTACTAAAATTGTTCCCAAGAGTTCTTAAGCAGAGGATGGATCTATTCATTTTGATTTATTTAATTTTTATTAAAAATAAGGAAAATTTTGAAAAATTTTTTTGGTTTTTTAAATAACTAATGTCTTTTTTTTTTATAACTGTTTTTTCTTATTTAGGGATACATGCATTACATTATGCTATTTAGGTAAAAAAATACATGAGAGTTTTATACGCTTTGAGTAATTATTTTTACTTTTTAATTCTTTTGATCATTTATATTTTTGTCCATTTTTTCCTTTTTTATCAAAATCATTATTTTTTTCTGATTTCTCATTAAGGGGCTCATCAGCAGCTTCATTTGGATTATCTGGGGAATATTTATATTCAATGAGATCTAATTCTTTTTTTAAAATGAATAAATTAATGATCTTTTTTGAAAAAATACTATCATTTCCGTTCTTATCAACATTTGATTGGAAATTTTCTTTTCCATCATTTTTGTTTTTGGCAAAAAGTGCATTTTTCAAATTTTTAAATCCGATCATAACACTTGTGATATTATCCAATGTTTTATGCATGAGAGCTTCTTTCATTAGATTTTCAATTGCCCTTGCAGAAAATTCATGAACGTTTTTATATTTATGCAAAGAAGTGGTTTCCCAAAGACCCTTCATCGCTTCTTTGTTGGTCAAACGATCAAATATTCCATCACCTTCAGAATTCAATGAAATATAAATTGATAGTTTCATTAATTACATCCCAACATAATAAAATCATGCTCCTCAGAAATTTTAAATGATTTTATATCAGGCTCCGCAATGATCACATTTGGGTTCCCACCGTAAGCTTTTATCTTCGCTTCGCCATCACCGAAAGTTCTTGAAACCTTGAAATTTTTTTTTCTTTCTTTGTTTGAATTTTATAATTTTTTTACGGAGAGTCTGCCAGGAAGAACTCTAAACGGTCCAAATATAGTTTTAGGTGCATTACCTTGGATCTGCATTGTTTGAGATTGACTTCTGTTATTTACAATTTTGTATTATTTTAATTAACTTAAAAAAAAAATTACTGATAGATTTGGCCTCCAGCTTCAATAATTCTGACTTTTTCTTCCTCCTGTTCAGGTTTATGGTCCTTTGATAAAGGAATTATCTTATTTCCTTTTTCTTGGCTCAAAACGGCACGACTGTCACCGACATTAGCCACATAACACATGTCATCTAGAAAATACAAAAATTTATAAATTTTTGTTAAAATAATAATATTGGTGTTACCTACAATTAAAACTACAATTGCACATGAACCAGACTTATCTAAAATTCCCCCACTTTTGCTTTGAGCATAATCTAAAAAGGTTTTCTCAGCGAGTTGAAAACCCTTCTTTATTGCCATTTTGGGATTTCCTGGGAAATTTTGATCTTTAACCACCTTGGATTAAAATCAGTTTAGCTTTTATAACAAATGGAAAATTTTCTTACATAATGATGCAAGTTGTCTCTAAGGAATTCAGCACATTTGGTGCCACCATGACCATCATATATTGCGAAAAAAGAACACAAAGGCCAAACCACATCCTTTTTGTTCGGAGGTTTCATGATATTGAGAATGATGGCAACTCGGTCCTCATTATAATTTCTCACCAAGCCTTGATGTGTATTAGCAGCATATGCTTTGACAATACCATTTTTTTTGCTTGATGATTTGGAAGGTTCCATTGTGGGCAAGTATTCTGGATTTAGAAGTTGATTTGGTGAAAATAACAACGAAGTGGCGATGTTAGCGTCGAAATTCATTGGGGACTTCAGTTTGAGTGGGCTTAGCAGTTTATTTGGAGTTTTATTGATGACTATTTTTTTCGGTGTGTATGCTTTGGATTTTGATTCAGTTTGAGTTTTGGTGAGGTTCACATCAAAGAAATTGCTCTTGTTATTTTTCAAAGAGCTAGGAAAATGCGTTTGTTCGATTATGCTCTCTAGATCCTTGACAATTTTGTTATAATTACTCATATCATTGGAGGATTCAATACCTAACGTTTTTTTGATTTCTTTGATATCACTTTCTTGATTTTTGATGTTGGCAGATGGCATATGCAAGGACCCTGTTGAAAATTGGATGTTCTTCAAGGTGGCATTGTTACTGGAAGTTGTGGCTACAGGTGTATTTTTGTTTTTTCTGAAAATGGAGATATTTGATTCGTCTTCCTCCATGTCAAGTCTAGAAAGGTTAGGAGGAGGACCGGCTTTGGTGGAAAGGGATTGATTAACATGTAAACTCGCATGTGGGAATTTGGGCTTGGAGAAAATTATAGGGTGGTGTTGATTCGAAAGGACCGTTGAAGAAATTGGAGGCAGTTTGGTATTAAAAGGAAGCGACTTTTCTTTGTCTCGAGGAGTTCTATTTGGAAAACGGAAGGTTCCAATTAGATAATTGTTGCTGTTGGCTGAAAGAGAGGGCCCTTTTTCTTTTTGAGTATTCTGATTCATTTGTTATTGGGTAAATTTGTAATCTGGTTTTATTTGATTCAAAGGAACAAAAATAAAAAAAATAGTTTTATTTTTCTAAGCAAAAAGAAATATATTATCCATTTCTGGGGTGTATTAAAACGAGTTATCTCCCGTAAAATAGAATGAATTAAATTTAATTAAAATTTTATGAACAAAACCTCGCAAACTGAAGAATTGTAAGAAAAATGATTGGTTATCAAAGATTTTTTTCTCTAAAGAAATAAAATCGCAGAATATCTCCTGCAAGAAAATAATGAGGCTACGGTTTTCTCTTCAAATAATCCCAAAATTCGGCAAATGCCAACAAAATTTATAGGTATTTATAGAACTCAAAACATCTTTTTCCAAAAACATACAAAAAAAATACTTATTAGAATCTTTTCGAATCCCTAATGATCCATCAATAAACCCCAAACAAAGAGAATCCAAACCTAGTTAATAATGAAAATTAGAAAAAATAAAAATTAAATTAGAAATCTCAGGGGAAGAGGCCCCACTCAATTCATTATATGACCCTGATAATTTTCCGCCCGATTTGGAATTAGCAAGAAAACATGGGGTAAATAAGATTTCAAAAAATGATGTTCAACTTTTGATAATAAATAAAGTCTGCGAAAAGAATCGCAAAGCCTTTAGATCATGATGAATTCAGTCAAAATAAGGATATGGACATTTGTCCGTGCTGTGGATATCCCATAGTTTCCCACTAATATATTGAAAAATTCATAGCACCATTAATTTAGGAAAATGAAGAGTTATCATATTGTTGTGATAAAAGCGAATTCGGATTCCTCGGACCAGGACTTCCTCTCTATTTTGAGTTTATAATATTTTCCCTTTTTTTGTTTTTGACGATTTTTCTCATCGAATGCATATATGGTCTCATCGCGAATACTGGGGGTACTTATTGTGTCAATGAGAGTCTTTCAACTGAAAGATGCATTAACAATGCTATCAGTTCCACAAGCATTGCTAATCTAATGGATGATCCTGAAAGCTATTATATTAAAAGTTGGTTGAATTTCTTCACAATCTTGATAATTTTCGGGTTTTTGCAAATTTTCCGAAGACATCAAAGATTAACTGATAGAGAAATAGACCGTGGCTTAATAAGCCCTTCAGATTATGCTATTATGATAACAAAACTGCCTAAAGGTGAATATGATGAAACGACTCTGAGGAATTTAGTGACAGAATTATGGGAAAAAGTGAACCCATCATCACAAAAACTCGAGATTGTGCAAATAATCATCGCTTATAATATAAGTGAATATATCGAGGTGGTCAAGAAGAAAGAGCGTTTAAGAGTTAAAAAAACGAAGGCTGAGGGATATTTCAAAATAAAGGGGAATTACCCTGGAAATTTAGATATGGAAGAAATTAATAGGGAGATTTCTGAATTGCAAAATGAAAAAAACAAACTGGAAACGGAGCTCAACAAAGGGGCCCATGAAAACTCTTGCGGAGTGGCATTTGTTACTCTAAGTTGTCAAGAAGGTTACCATTGAAAAAAAAAAAAATTTAATGATGATTTGTTTTTTAAAGAACATAGGGCCTTTCTTCAACATTTCGAATTCACTTTCTCGAAACATTTCAGATTAAGTCTCAAAAAGTTGCTCTGTTGCAAAGGTGACACCCATGATTATGTGACTTATCGTGATAACGTTTTATATATTGAAAGAGCCCCAGAACCTAATGATATAATTTGGGAAAATCTTGGGTATTCTGACAGTTTTAAATTCAAACGAAGAGCCATTACAAATTCTTTAACCTTTGCAGTGCTATGTGTTTGTTTTGTCATTATTTTCTTCATTTCTATAGGCCAAGTAAAAAATTAAAGAAAAATTAAAAATAATTGCCAATTTTTTAGCAAAAATTCCAAGATCATTTCAAAGGAAATCAAGCCAATGAAATTCGCTTTGGGGTCAGCGCTTTGGGAGTTTGTGCCTCGTTTATGATTTTTATAGTGAATTCACTGTTGAAAGTTTGCATAAAGAAATTCTCACTGTAAGTCATTTCGATATCTCAAATATTAATGATAATTTTATCAAAAGCGCTGAAAAGCAAAAATCTATTACACATCTGCATATAAGCTTAGCTACCAAATTAACAATAGTATCTAAATAATTTATTTTAACGATTTAATTATATAAATTTAAGGCACAATTTTGCAATACGGCTATCATTTCACTTCTAGCAAATTTGATTGTCTTAGGAAATGATCACTTGTTTGTTGAAGGGGGGTTGGTTTCAGATGTCTTTTCAGTTTTCGTGGTCAATGCCTTCTTTCCCCCAATTTTCAATTTAGTCGATCCAAAATATTTCTTTCAAAAGTTCCAACGGAAAAAAATGGATCATGAAGGCTTGAATTCTTTTAAAACTCAAGCCGAGGCAAACCAGTAATATTTTATTTATAAATTAATGATATAGATATCAGAAAAAATTAGACTTTTTGAGGGTCCTCATTTAATTATGTCAAACGAATATGCCTATATAATAAACACTTTATGGTTTTCTTTATTCTACATAATGATCATGCCGATTGGGATACTTATTTCAATGGGGGGGATGATTCTTTATTATTGCATTAACAAGGTAACATTTTTTTGGATAAAAATGAAGAACATCTCAAAAGTTTATTAAATAGTATTTGATTGTCAGGAGATATGCTAGACCACAACTACTTTCTAATGACTTGAACTCAAGAATGGTAGAATTATTGGAATTATGTCCTTTTATCATGGCGGTTCTTTAAATCATTTTATTTAAATGTTTAAAATTTGATAAAGTTAGGAGCTTTCATTTTTAATTATATTTTGTTTGATCCGGAGGTGTCTGATTTGATTCCAAATATCCTATCTTTGATACTTTCTTCCATACATCTATTCTTCCCTTCCGCTGAAATTAATGAAAAACTTTGCCATTTGCCAGAAGATGTTATCAATGATGTGCATTATGATGAAGCAAAATTACTATTTCCAATAGTTTTTCACATTTTCATTTTTTTTTTCGATGTTAACATTTTTTTTTAGGATTTCGAAAGAGCAAATCCTATTACGCAAGAAAAAGCAATGAATGAATGGATCTTACGTTTCAAAAGTAATTTTTTCTGAGATTAGTTGTGTTTTTACCAAAAAAATAAAAGAAAAAAATAATGAGAATCAAATGGGTGCTTTGATGAAAAGCATCTGCCATCTTAAAAAGCCAGAAGATGTTGAAAACGAAAACGGAAATGAAATTTTCAAAAGCATCAATAATTATGCCTACCGAAAGAAAAATTACAAATTATTTTAATTTGCGAGGCATTAATGCGAAATTTTTAATTAAAATAATTAAAAAAAAAAATTGAGATTTTGCTATTAGAAACATAAAACGAGGAATTATACATAAAATGAAAAAAAAGCTAGATAGTTTAACAGAAAAAACAAGCAAATAACTTTATATTAAAAACGCAGAAAATAAAAATTAAAAATGCCTCCAAAACTAATTTTATCAACTGTCATGGTTCTTCTTACTCTAGAAGTAATCTGCAGCATAGACATCCAAATAAAAGCCTTTTCGAAAACGCAAGATGAAAACCGCGAGCGAATAAAGGCATTGATTCAGCATCAAAATTCAATAAAACCACTTTCATCTTATATTAATTTCCTCAGGAAACAAACGGATCAGAATCCACAACAAAAAAATATGTTTTTAGAAAATTCATACACCACGCAATATTTCGGAGAAATCTCAATTGGAAATCCTCCCCAATATTTCAAAGTGGTTTTCGATACAGGTTCGACAGATATATGGATCCCTTCGCAGAAATGTCTCTTTTCCTTATCATGTTGGAATCATAATTCTTATGACAGTTCCCTTTCACGAAGCTATCAAGCGTTGGAAATTGAATTTATGGTGAAATATGGCAGTGGAAGTAAAACGCTTTTCATCAAATAAATAACAATTTTTTTTTATCTAGGTATTTTTGGGTTTTTAAGCATGGATGACTTGGATATTGGAGGATTGAGTGTAAAAAATGTAACTTTTGGAGAAGTAACTCAAGTTAATGGAATGAATTTTGTTTCTGCAAAATTCGATGGGATTTTAGGATTGGCATTCCAAGAATTATCATCCCAAAATACCAAATCCATCATCCAATATTTATACGAACAGGGCCAAATCAAAGAAAAAAGTTTCGCTTTCTTTTTGTCCGGGGAAGCTGATTCTGTGGGAAGCGTGGTAACTTTGGGAGGGGTTCACGCTAATTACAGCAAGGAAGAGATCAAATTTTATAAACTTGTTGATTTTCGTTATTGGATGATTGGAATGAAGGGGTTTCAAATGGGGGATCTCAAATTTAATGGAAATTTCAAAGCAATAGTTGATACAGGTTTCTATTTTTTTTCATAAAAAAATTATTTATTATGTTTTTTTCAGGCACATCATTCCTGGTTGCACCAGATCAGATTGCTTCTAACATTTTAGCAACTTATCCAAAAAGAATTGAGTGTGAAGAAATTGAGAAATTACCCAACATGGTCTTCAATATTGGAAATGATGAATATGTTTTAGAGCCCAAAGATTTTATTTTGAAATTTGAAGAGGAAGATGGTGCGGAGTGTGTTTTGGCTGTTTCTTCGATGGGAGATAATGAAAATTTACAGGACACTTGGATTTTAGGTGACATTTTCTTGAAGAAATATTATTCAATCTATGATATGGATAATTTGCAGGTGGGTTTTGCTCAAGCCAAAAACTAAACTTTACTTTAAAAATATTTTACTATAATGGTAAATCTGAAAATTAAATCAAAAGCCAAAAATGTTTTTGCTTTAAAATTTATAAGATGAATTTTTTGCAACTTTTTTTAGATCTAATTAATATTATTGTTTTTTTTTAATTATTATTTGAGCATCGATTGTCTTGAAGCTCTCGCAGATTCGGCTTTGTTTAATCTGTTCACTTTATCCAAAACATTCCCACTCTTATAATCCACAACGTTAATAGCCACAGCGCAATATAATCCGATCAAAGCTTGGAAAACAACAAATGCACATGCCCAGAAATAGCCTCCTCTATTTTCTGGCGTTTTATCATGAATGGCTCCAAAAATTAAAGGTGAAATTGCCAAATTCAGATTTTGCACTGATGTCACAATTCCATAGGCCGTTCCCAAGGTTCTTTTCTCAACGACCAAAGCGATACAAGGCCAGAAAATCGCAGCATAAGTTGAATAAAAAATGCCTGTGCAGATCAATGGGAAAAGAGTTGCAGCTCCACCAATATCTGATGGATAGAAAATCAAAACTAACATGGCAACAATAAACAGACTTAATGGAGCAATCATCATCGATGCTCTATTGCCGAATTTATCACAGATTTTACCAAAGAATGGTGTCACACAAGCTGCTATCAAGTAGATTATCATTAAATAGAGCCCAGCGGTGTCGTTGGAGACATCAAACATTTTATTGAGGAGATCATTGGCGTTTCCTGTGAAAGAGAAGAAGGCACCATAGATCAACATGCAATTTAGAGCCAAAAGCCAGAAGGTCAGGTTGAAGTTCTTCAGGTCCTTGAATTTGATTTGGTCAGACTCATCAGGTTCATTTGCCCCACCTTTTAGTTTTCCTTCTCTTCTATCAGCTTCTCTATCCATCCAACACAAGCCCAACCCTGCGACAAAGGAAACGCAGCAAATAATCAACCCAACTAAGAAAGGAATGGTATAACCATTGGTAGCCTTAAAAAGTTGTGGAGTTAAGGCAGTATTAACGGTACTTCCTAATCTTGAGACGGCAATATTGAGACCCAAAGCAAATGCCAAATCTTTATCACCAAACCATTTGGCCACCAATGTACTCTGTGTGACTCCTAAGCTTTCTCCTCCCAAACCGAACACCACACGACCTAGAATCAAAATCCCATAGCTGGTCATAATACCCCCCAACATCACAAAGAATTGACCAACAATTAACAAGAAAGAAAATAAAACTATTCCTACTCTGATCCCTACTCTATCAATCAAAATTCCTCCAAATAAAGGCAAAACGATATTGGGGAAGGAATAGACACTGTAAAGTAAGTTGTAGTTTACATTGCTCAGTTTAAAAGAACCATTTTGATCTGTAAATTGGGATTCAAGGGCTGATGGGTTATCAAAACAATAGTAGGAACCAACCAGAAGACAACATGCCAACGCCAAAGCCACATAACGCATATTTGTCATTCTATAGGATTGGCCGTGCGGATGAGTCATCAAGTGGGCTTCCGGATCAGTATCAGTTTTGCTATCCTTTTTAGGGGAATCCATTTTTTTTTTTAGAGGACTGGAAAAAAGTATCTTGGATTTTGAAAAATTATTAATGTTTGGAGTTTTTTCGTTGTATTTAAAATGAAAATAAAAAAACTAATTTAGAAAAAACAATAAAATTTTTTTTTTTAAGAGAAAGTTTTGGACCTTGATATCCAAAACAAAAAAGACAAGAAAAATCATTTTTTTAAATCAGAACCATATAAAAAAATTTTTTGCGGAAAAGTTTTGAATATTTAAATAAAAAAAAAATAAAAAAAGTAATAACAAAATTTTTCGAAGAAAGTTTGTAATTTTAAATATACAAAAATTCAGAAAATTTTAATGAAACGAACAAAATTCCATAAAGTAAAGAATTTTTCTGGAGATCAATCAAAAATCTACCCTTTCACTAATCTTGACTTAAATGATTCTCGTCTACTCGATAAAAGTTTCAACTTCAAATTTCAAAAAAAACTACTTTTTTTGACTGAAAAGCTTAAAAGTTCCATTCAAAAAAACGAAGGTCATAAAACACTAGTCAAAAAGCAACCCAATACCAAAATACAAAATATACTTCGTGCAAGAATAAAAAACATATTTCCTGATAACTGTGATGCATCTATCGTTAAAGGAAAGACTTGCCCCAAAAGTCCTCAACCAAAAGTTCAATTTTCATTATTAAGGAAAACGATTTCTTTTGCGGGGAATTCGAAGAAAATCATAAAAAACAAATCCTTGGCATTGAATGAATCTGTTTGTCAGGAAAGCCCCTCGGTTGATAGAAATAGAAAAGTGCAGAGCGATTCACCAAATTTGGTGGTTAAACAAAGAAGTTTGTCAGATTCAGTTGAGAAGAAATCTCATTTTGACCTAAAAAAAAATAAATCTATATTTTTGGAAAAAGACGACAAAGAAAAAGACAATAATACAATTGCAAAAAACGAGGTTTCCTTTAGTATGGAAACTATTGATTTAATAAGAGATGAGCTTGAAAAAAAAGAAGACATGAGAAACGTGATGAGGTTGGATGATATTTTAAGGAATTTGTATTATTTGAAGAAATTCAGCCTGTTCTATAGAAAAAAAATACTTCGGAATTGCAAATTTTATGAGTTCGAACAAAACACTATAATTTTCAATCAAGATGATGTGGCTGATAATGTGTATATTATATTAAGAGGTGCTGTATCTATTCAAGTAATTATTTTTATACCACCCTAAAAATTATATCCTTCTTATAAGATTAATAATTTCTAAAAATTAGATTAGGAATGCAAAATTTCCTATTACTTTAAAAACCTTGTATGATGGTGAACATTTTGGAGATTTGAATTTAGAAGCGAAACCTACTCAATCTCGGAAACGACAGGCTACATGCCTTTGTGCGGAAAGAACATTTTTGTTAGGGATCAATCAATTGACTTTGCAAGATCTACTTTTTGATAAGAATGAAAAACTTCAATATTATTATTTCAAGTTTCTTAGAGGACTGTTTATTTTTGAAGTATTTTAAAATTTCCCTTTATCATTTATGTTTATTATCTTGAAAATAGAACATTGATGATTATACGGTTTCTAATTTCGCTCGTAACATCCGAAGAATTAAATACAAATATGGAGAAACCATTGTTAATCAAGGGGAAGTGCCACAAGGAATGCATATCATTTTTAAGGGCAGTTGTAATGTATTTTTTCCCTTTTTTAAAATTTTAATTAAATATTTCAATTTTGATAAAGGCTGTTAAAGAAACTGTTTGTGTTCGAGGATTGAAACCTTCTGAATTCAACGTGAGGTTGAAACCTTCAAATCGTGGGAATTCTAATGAAAAAGGTTGTTTTTTTTTATCGACTATAGTTTTTTTAAAATTGTTGAAAATTACTGAGCAGAAAAGAATCTCAAACATGAAGACCCTCGCATAAATTATTTGAAAAAATATTTTAATTACAAAGAAATCAGCTCTAATAAATATCAATACAAAGAGCAGGTTACACAAATTTCCTTAAATAATTTCAATATTTTAATATTTACAAATAGGTATTTTATAAAAAGCTAAATAGTGGTGATATTTTTACAGGATACATTTTACTTTTTGATAATTATATTGATGCAGGTAAATTTGACAAAATTTCCTTCAAATAAATAATATTTTAGAAGAAAAATATTCCAAAGAAGCAACATATTCAGTAATTGCGGATGATTTAGTTGTGGAAATCTGGATTTTCGAGAAATTTTTGATGAATTTTCTAGCTAAAAGCACATTGGTGACATCGTTTTTGGAGCTGATCAAATGCGTCGATTTACCAAATGAAAAAAAACAATGCCAAGCCAATAAGGAGGACATTGAGAAATGGCATCAATATAAAATGAGACTCTATGAAAATAAAATTCAAGAGAATTATTGGATAAAAAGAAAAAGAAGAGATTCTTATTTTCTTTAATTATAATGGTTCTTCTTTTTTTTATAAATTATTTTTTGACTTTTACATAAAATTAAAAACTTTTTTTTAACAAATTTATAAAAAAAAAAACTAATCAAAATAAAAAAAGAATTTTTATTTTTTCCTTAATTTTTCATAACTTTCAAACAATAAAAACTTCATTTCGAGAAAGTAGATAGAAACATAAAAAAAAAAATTATAAACAATGATATTTTCAAATTTTCATAATATTTTAATTAAAAACTCAAAATCCAAAATATTCCATTAAGGAAACATTTTAGATAATTATTTTAAGAGTTTTATATTGAATCTACTATCTTTCAGTGCTAAAATGGAGACATACGTTGGTGGAATGTCTTTTATTGTTGATAATATTTTCATTGGTTCCAGATAATTTTTTTTTTAAAATTGAAATGACATAAAGGTGATGAAGATGATGCAAAAAATCTTGAACTACTCAAAAAGAACAATATAACTCATATCTTGATCGCAGGAAAATATTTGGAAAAATTTCATCCCCAGGATTTTGTATATTATCAAATCAATATAGGTGATAAAGAAAATCAGGATCTGGATTTATATTTTGATGAATGCAATAGTTTTATTAAATCTGCAACCAATGTTTTGGTTCATTGTGTGGTTGGAAAATCCAGAAGTCCTTCGATTGTTCTGGGGTATTTAATTGCCGAGAAGAAAATGAGCTTCGATGAAGCGTTTAAATTAGTCAAATTAAAGAGACCACTTATAAACCTAAACAATAATTTTATTAGAAATTTGCTAATTTTAGAAGAAAAAACTAAGAAAATTTGATTTTCTTCCAATGAACATCATTTTATTGTTTAAAGTTTTTATTTTTGTCTTATAATATTTTGTCTAAATTAAAGTTTTATGGAACAAAATGATGAAAATCGTCGATCTCCGGTTTTCAAATTCATCGTCCTCGGAGAGGCTAGCTCAGGAAAAACTGCGTTGATTCGTAGGTTTTGTCAAAACTACTTCTCAGAGAAGAACTTGGTCATTGAAAAAAAAAAATACATTAAACTAAATAGCCTTATTCCCAAAGAGTTCAATCGGCCTCGATCTAAGTGTTAAAACTATGGAGTTTAAAGGAGATTCTTATAAAGTGAACATTTGGGATACCACAGGTCAAGAAAAATTTTCCTCGCTGACAAATACTTATTTCAGAGGATGTTCGGGAGTTTTGTTGACTTGTGATATGAGTTCTCTTGAACATATTCCAACCATCGATTTTTGGTATAATGAAATGAAAGATCATATGATAAATGAGGTGCCTAAAATTCTAGTGGGGACTAAAGGGGATATGATGAATGAAGTGTCAGAAGATGTCTTGGGACAGATTGCTGAGAAAAAAGAAATGTCTTGGATTCTGACAAGTGCAAAGAATAACCAAAACATTGAGGAAGCATTTATTTTGCTGTTGGAGAGAGTGATAGAACATAAAAAAGAATTAATAAAGGAGGACAATAAAGAAGAAGTAGTTGTACAACGTTTAAATGGAAATGCTCCTCTTCAGAAGA
>Ga0302186_10002212_pt1 | contig 15184 bp, 12 predicted proteins | sample II_Bog_E1_2_FD_198782 | JGI IMG/M metagenome (GOLD analysis project Ga0302186, IMG submission 198782) | Peat permafrost microbial communities from Stordalen Mire near Abisko, Sweden - II_Bog_E1_1 | ecosystem: Environmental > Terrestrial > Soil > Wetlands > Peat | place: Sweden: Abisko... | reverse complement strand
ATTTTATGACAATTTTTTTTGGGAAAAAAATTTATTTAATAAAATTTTCAAATTTATTTCATATATACAATTTTATTTTTATTTTCAAAAAAAACTTTTTATTATATAAAATAAAAAGAATATTAGAGTTTTAAACACAAGAAAAGTACGAATTGTTTTTTTCTTCAATATTTTTTTAATCGATTAAGAATTTAAAAAAACATAATAAATTAAACTAGCCAAAAAGGTCTTCTTCTTCATCCAAAACTTCATATCTATCAGGGGTATTCGAATGAGACCTATATTTTGGTTGATCTAAATTGACATCAACTTTCCTTCGATCCATTTCTTCAGGTGAATCCTCATTCTGAGAATTTTCTTCTGCCAATTCCTCCATTTCCATCTTATATCTGATCTTCCTTTCATGATCATCCTCCTTTTTCTCTTCCACATCAGGAGAATACATCAAATCTTCTTTATATTCCTCATTTTTCTCAAAATTTTCTTCAAATTTGGCTTCATCTGGTGTTTTTCTCTCTTTATTATAAGAATCCCTTGTGAATTTATAGACTTCCTGAGGCATTTCCTGGATTTTTTCAAAATCCACGTAATTCTTCTCATTTTTAAAGCTTTCCTGATCATTTCTTCTTAAATTTTCGTCCTTTCCTTCTTTGATTTTCCTATAATTCCCTTCATATTGATATTTAGCCTCATAATCCCCATTTCTTTTCTGGCCATCCCTCCAATTTCCACTTTCAGATTCCCTATATTCTCCAATCAAATCATCTTGAATCAAAATCTCATCTTTCTTTCCTTTTAGGCTTTTCTTAGTCTTTTCCTCTGAATACTTGCTGGCATTGGAATCTCCATAGGAATAAAGGCTTTCTTTGGGATCAAAACTGGATCTAAATTCTGATGAGGATTTTTCCTTATATTCAATTAATTTCTCAGTATTCATAGTCTCATTGGTTTTCCTCATTTTATCCATTTCCTTCCTATAATTGCTCCTATATTCCTCAAACTTCACTTTCTCATCCTTAAGCATTTTCTCCTGACTTTCCTTTAATGATTGATAAAATCTATCCCTTTCGCGGCATTCGACCTCCTTATTCTCAATAGCCTCCTTCAATTCCCCATTAAGCCTTTCATCTTCTTCTAGATTCATTAGCATTTTCTGTAATTTCTTCTCTTCTTCTAATAACCTCAAATCATTATCTTTCTTAATTTCATAGATCTTCTGCTCGAATTCAGCTCTTTTTTGAACACTGGCGATTTCTCTAAGCTTTTTCCTATGATCCTCGATCTCCTCTTCTTGTTTCTTATTAGCTTCTCGCATTCTTTCTATGATTTCTCGAGATTTCTCTATCAAAGTCTGCTTCTCATTATTCAAAATCGTCTTCAAATGCTTTTCATCCTCTTTTCTAGTCAATTCCTCTTGATATTTGAATGTTTCTAGCAACTTTTCATTCCTTAAAGTCTCATCTTCAGCCAATTGTCTCAATTTCCTCTCTTTCTCTAGTTCCATCAGCTTCATCTCCTTCTCATAATCCTCCAACATCAAGGTATATTTCATATTTTCATCATCATTCCTCTCCTCCATTTCATTCAATTCTACTAATTTCTGTTGTTTCTGCAATTCTTTCCTTAAATTCGATTCCAAATCCTCATTTTTCCATCTTTCCTCAGTTAGTTTCGTCACAAAGCTCTCCTGTTTCCCTTTGAAATCTAATTCTTGCCTTATTTTCCTTTGTCTTTCTTCTCTATTTCTCATCGTTATTATCTCATTAATCTTCTGAGACATAGTAAACTCTAATCCTAATAAGGCCTCCTCTTCTAATTTCGATTCTAATAAATGTTCTTCAAGCATTTTCCGGGAATCAACTTCTTTTTGTAGGAAAATCAGCTCTTCTTCTCGTAATTTCTCCTGATTTCGAAGAGAAGAGGAAATCGTGGTTTCTAAAACCTTCAATTGGTCGATCCTTTTATTACGGAAACGCCTTTCTTCATCGATTTTACTCATCAAACGTTGGTTTTCCTCCTGTAAGAGTCTTTCTCTTCTCTCGTTTTCCAATCGAAGTAGATTTTCTTGTCTTTTCCTATATTTTTTCTCTCTTTCTATCAATTCTTCTGAGAGAAAAGTCAATTGTGAAATGGCTTTTTTCCTCGAAAGAAGCTCTTTTTCCTCAGAAGAGATTTTCTCTCTGATTTTATGATGGAAATCAATGGAAATTTGAGGGTAAAAGGTAAAAGGTGGATATTCAAGGGTACTCAAAGGATTGAATAAAGGAGATAATTGTTCAATGAGGTCTTTGGGAGTGGATTTATAGATCTTATGTGTATTTGAGAGGATTTTCTCGATATTGATAGCGTTTTGGTTATTGAAAAACAAGGCGAATTCCTTCAGTTCTGATAAATTGAGAAGAGCTTTGCGGAAATAAATGAGATATGAGATAAAAAACAAGGGATATAAGGCCATTTGGCTTGAAAACGCGAAGATAGTATCCATGAAAACCAGCCAATCTTCTTTATTGAGAATCCCAGTATAATTCGCTTTGAAAATAGGCCATATTACATTAAGGAAATCGAGATTGAGATCTGAGAAATGGCGATATAGCTCGAAATCATGGAATTTCAATAAATCTTCAATTTTCTCTAGAAAATTGATTGGGGGATTAGGGAAATCCATGAAGAAATCCTTAGCCCAATTCATGAGAAAACTTAGAATTACTTCGAAACAAAGAATTTGGTTTTCCTCGAGGATTTTCACGAAAGGGAAGATAAGAGCTGGGAAAAAGTCGATTTCTGCGAAAAGAGAACAATGATAACTTAGGAGTGAAAGCATTTTCTGCAGATTATTATAAAGTTCACGATTTTCATTCGGGAAGTTGTTTTCAAGATGAGAAACTCCAGGATGCAAAGGCTTTTTATCATAACCTTCAAAAGATTTTGAGTTATTAGGAAGAAATAATAGGATTTTCCAGATAATTGGGCGGTTTTTAGCTGGGAATCTCTTGAATTCCTCAAGGAATTTACGCAGTTTCTGGGGTGTCAGTTCGGAAAAATTGAGGTTTTTAGTGAAAAATTGGCTTTGGGTCTTGGCATTCTTGTTGATTTTCTCTTGGGTTTTCAGGGATTTTGTTTTTTTGAGAGTTTGGAACTTCTCAGAGTGGTTTTTGGAGGAAAAAAGGATAGAATTTTGTGGTTTTGATGTTGAGAAATCGGGGTTTTCTAGTACTTTCCTTGTGAAGAGTTCTTCAGGAAAACCAGCTTCTCTATATTTATCTTCATTACTATAAGATATAGAGATTAAGATATCAATAAAAGATAGATTTATATACTTTCTTGCTTTTGAAAGAAGCTTTTGAAGATCATAAAGTAGGATTTCTCCAGTGCTTGTGAGGAAAATAGAGATTTGATTGGTCGGACTGATAGAATAATTATAGATGGTCTTGATAAAATAAAGAGATAAAACAGGAGAAATAAAGGGATTTTTTTACTTTGTTGAAATCCAAATTGAAGGTCAAGAGAATTTGAGAGGATTCATAATTAACTAAATAAAATAACCGGTTTTCACCTAGGAAACTGAGGATATTTCGTGAAAAAACTTCCATTTTTTGCAAAGCAAAACAACCGCTTGGTAATGAAAAAGAGGCTTTTTCTTCGAATTTGGTTAAATCGAAGACAATGATATAGTTAAAGTTTCCTCTAAAATAAGGTCAATATAATGGATAGTTTAAAGATTTACCCTGCAAATAAGGTTCGGGAGTCTAGAGAACATTCAATAAAAGAAACAGTTGGATGATCTATAAAACCGAATTTGCTTTGTTGAGTACAATTCGGAAGACTGAAACAAAGAATTGTATGGTCCTGTAATAATCAATAGTTTTTAACAAAAAGAGGAGAAAGAAAAGACTTCCAATGCCAAAAATAAGCTCTTTCCATCTTTATTGAATATACCTTGAATGAAATTAGACGCTCTTGAATGGATTTTCCTAAGGAAATAAAAGAAATTTATCAAGAAATTCTAAACAATTACTTTTTCAATGTAAAATCCTTCAAAGTGAATATCAGACAAACATCTTCTGACACCGACATTAGGAAATCTTTCCTGAAGGAAATTTGTAAATCTAACAGTATATTTAAAAAACTTAAGAAAATTCTTAAATACTTTTGATATCTGAGTCATGTCCGGAAAGTCTGCCAACAGGTTTTCCATCTATAATGATTTTTTACTATTCTATAAATAAAAAAAAAGAAGAAACTTCTTAGAGAAAGAATTTCAATAGTTTTTTTGTTGGCAATGGCCACCATTTCTTTGGGAAGGAACTCAAATGCTTCGGCTTTCATTGATTTCGATAAATTGACAATTCTTATTAAACCATTAAAGCTTTTCTTCTATTATAAATAATACTTTTTTTGTTTCAAGTCATGAAGAATCGTTTCCCCGGAAGAAAGAGAAACAATGAAATTTAAACCTTATGGATTTTCTTAAAAATGAAAAAAAATTAAAAAATACCTTCATTGCTTATTTTCCCATTTAGGCATTTCACTCCGGGATTTGAAATTTTGTTGAAATCAAAAATGTCAAGCAATGCATCGTTAACTAAAAAGGAATAAGGACATTAAGTTTATTAGGAAAACCTAAATCGCTTTTGTTTTCTTCGAAATCCAAACTGGAAGTTTTTTTGGGGGCTTTCATTTCAAAACTCGCAGATTTTAAATATTCAAAATCAAATTTATTAAAGATGAAAAAAACTATTAATTTTTTAACAGCTCGTTAATAAATAGAAAAATTTGACTTTTTTTTCAAATTTTCAAGTTTTCTTTACAAAAAGAGTTATTTATTCCCACTTGTTTTTGAAATAAAAGTATCAAACGACCATTTTATGAAAAAAATTGGAAGCATTAATAAGACGTTTTTTGCAATTGTTGCTTTTTTAATTAAGGGAAATTCATTTTCGAAAATATTGAAAAACCAAAAATATCCAAAAAAGCTTTTTTAATTACAGTAAATTCATTTTTGAAAAAAAAAATTTATGAAAACCGAAAATATCCAAAAAATCTGAAAATTTTAATTAAATTCATTTTCCAAGCTTTAAACAAAAACGAAAATATAAAAAAAAACGAGTCTAAAATAAACCCAAACAAAAACAAAAAAAGTTCCTCCCAAAAAAAAATCCATAGTGTTTCACACCCAAAGCAATTAAGTTTATTTTAAAGTATATTTTGAAATTTTAAGTGAATACATAAACATTAACGTGACAGTAAATAAAAAAAAGAGCATAGAAACACTACTATTATAAAACTATAAAAATTTCTTACAAAACTAGAATACCCTGCACCTAATAAATAAACCTGGAAAAAACCCAATAAATTTATTGACAAAAAAAAAACTAGAAACTAAAGACAATACAAAGAAACTATAAAACGACGATAAAAAAAAAATTAATAATATTATTTAATCATTCTTCTGGAATATGATATCTGAAATCTCCATCACCTTCTTTTCTTTCTTCTCGACCTTAGGACTTGAGATTTTCTCAAAGATCTCTAATCTAGTTCTGCATTGATATAACCAGAAGAAAATTTTTTCATCTTTGTTCCAGAAATCCTGCACATTGTTGATAAAATCAGCGTACGAGTTCACCTTTGTGAGTGAAATTCGTTGGCTTTTTATTTGGATTTTTCTGGAAAGAAATGAATAAAAGAAAAAGCAGTTAAATAGTGTACTGGTTGGACAAATGCAGGAATTGGCAACGTGACCCATATGGACAAAATCCATTTTCATGGAATTTTCTGCATTTTTTTGTCTTGTAGTTGCTAGGAACATGCACCTTTTCTCTGATTTCATCGTATCCATGAGCGAACGCGCACTAAAAACGATTTAATAAAAATAAATTAACTAAATAATGGTACATTGTCGGCAAACTCACACACTCCTCTTTCTCTCCAATATTTGCAAATCTAGGAACCAAACAATTTTTAAAAATTTGAAAAAAACAATACAAACCTCTGTTTTGTATTTGACTCGATAATTGGTCTGATCGGCCACATTTTTGCCAATTGGGCTGTCTTTCTCTGAATTGTTCGAAGAAACCATCCCGTCGATTGATGAGAGGCTTTCCAAGGAGAAAATATAAATAAATTTTATTAGAGAAAATAAAATTTGGGAAACTACCTGGAGCAATCGGTTGAGAGAAAGGACCCACTATTGTACAGATTTCCCGGGTATTTTGCAAATGAAAGAGGAAAATATTTGCTCTTGTCGTCGATTGGATGGAAAGCAGGGATGAAAGTTTCTGTGAAATGTAACATTTCTCTGGTAGTATGAGGGTTTTTGGAAGTTTCCGAAGGAATATGAGTCGATTGGTTTTGAAATTTTTTTGAAGTATATGGGGATTTTTTAGGATATTTATAGTCTCTAAAATGCGTCGTATTTTTATTTTGACGTAGGTTTTTTAGTCAGATTTAATTAAAACCCCCCCACCTTTACGCGGTAAAAACTTATTTTGCTGAACTTTGAAATTTTTTTGGCTGGAATGCCTTTTATGTCAAAGGGTGTAAACTAGTTTTTACTTCATAATATGCTATTTAAAGACATCAAGAACTTGAGAGTATCTAATTTTAATTGTATTTCTCTTGGATTTTATTTAAATTTTGGATTGGATTTTATAAATAACTCAAGTTTTTTAGGTTTTCAAACATTTTTGTTTTATCTTAAAAATTATTTGTTTTGGAATTAAAAAAAAATTATTGTATATTGAAATTTGGATTAAATATTTTTCATGAAGGAATTAAAAAATATCATTTTTTTAGGAAGTCTATTTTTTGTGTAAATCCAAATTTCGTAAATTACCAAAAAATTGAAGAAGAAAAAATGATAACGAATGTCGAATAACTTAGGATTCATTTTATTAATTCAACTTCATTTTATTTAATTTGTTTCCGATTTTATCTAATTTCTTCTTCAATTCTGCGTTGATTTGCAAAATTTCCTGCACTGCAATTTCATCCTTTTCTTTCAATTTTATTTCGGAAAGGAATTGCTTTGAAACCAATTGATCGTACAATTGTTTTTTCATCTTTGAAATTTAAGTTTTATCATAAAAAATTATATATTTACTTCCTTGGTCTTTGTTGAAATTTCAGAAAATTTCACAGACAGCTCAATCAATTGATTTTGGAGACTGGATAAATTGGGAATGAAGTGCATTGATTTTTTAGATGTTTTTTCTAGAATATCATTTATTTTTTCTTCAATTAATTGCTTTTTAACTCTTTATTAATGCGAACGAAATTATTAATTTTGCCTGTTTTTTTTTGATTTTTTCTTCTTTTTCTTTGGACATTGAGTTAATGTTTTCTATCTTTTGGGCTCGATTTTCCATTTCTTCTTTTTCGCAAACGATCTCCAAATAGAGCTTTTGATTGTTACGATATCTAATTTAATGTACTCTGAAAACAAAATTTCAATGAAAGTAACTACTTTGCTTGTAATTTAATTTCCAAGTCTCCAAAAACATGTTTCATCTTCAAAAAGTAATCTGAAATTCTCTGGGAACATTTAAATTATCTTACTGATTAAAAAAAAAAAAAAACTTTTATGTTTTCATTTTCATCTTCACAGAATTCCACATTTAAGATGGAGGGAATTTCAAATTGGTTATCAATATTTGAGAAAGTCTTAATATTCGAATTGTTTTCTAAGCTCTAAAGAAATAATAGTTTTTAAATAAAAACAAAGAATATGCACTTTTGGGACAGATAGGTCTTTTTTCGAACTATCTTTGGTTTTTTTGTCTAATTTGTCATTTGAATTTAAACTAACAATATCTATGAGAGTTTTCTTTCCTTTTTTAGATATATATATTTGTAAATTTACCAAAACAATTAATTTTTTACCTTTTGACCTGAAGATCAGAACGCATTCTTTTGTGAGCTAAGTACAAAATTTAAATTTTATAGAAAGATGTAAATATTTATGGTGTACCGCACATCCATAATAACAGGCTTCCAAAAGATCTCCCAGCTCTATTTTATCAAAACAACGTGGATTGTCGAAAATTAATCGAATATTTGGATGGGAAATGCTTTTTTCATAAATTGATTCAATATTGGTGGCGAAAAAACAATTTTCAATTTCATCAATCCTAAATTTAATTAGAAATAAGAAAAATTAATAGAATTTCATAATTACCAATCAATGTTGATCTCGAAGAATTTATTAAAAAAAAGAACATAGAAGACATTTTTATTGTGTTTTTGATAAAAAAGGATGGGGTTGAATGCGTTTCGAATTATTTGCTCAGACTCTTTATTTCCCTTGATTTTTTTCTGAATTTTGGTGTCTTGATTCATCAAAATTTTATCAATGACAATTAATTGAAAATCAGTTGGCACACATTTGGTTTTCTGCATTTCACACTTAAAAAACTAATTTCTAAAAATAATTTTACTTGCGATTCTTTTGCGTTCAAAACTGGGTTCGGCCATATATTTAATGGCGATAGCATCAAAGAAAGTAGACCATCTTGATCAATTCTCACAAAAATATGATTGAAAGTATTTGGGATCTTAAACAAAACTCTAAAATTGTTTTTGCTTGCGTCTTCATTATCAAATATTTTTATGGGCCTTTTTAATGAAAAATTGGTTATTTGTTTAATTATTTATTAAATAAACCCTTGTATGACACCATCATTCACATTTATATTTGGTGGTATTTTTGAAGAGTTTATTTGATAATTGTCATCTTCTTCAATTGAAAATTCTTCAATCGATTTGATGAAACCTTGAATTCTTTCTATTAACTCTTTCTCTGCAATGTTTGCTTGTTTTTCATGATTTATTCTTTTTTTCAGAAACGCTAAAACCCTCTTTGGCACCACCAGACCATTGATAATCAAAGGACATTTGTAGTATATTTCTCCGTAATTGTTCATAAAAAAAACAGAAAACATCGCGCAATCATATCCATCTTTGTTATTAGAAAAGGAAAAATCTTCGAACATAGGGGGGATCTCAGCAATCAGTTTTTTTTTGGGGTCAAGATAGTTTAAATCTAGATTTATTTCAGGTTCATCTATGTTATTGCCGAAATCATATATCATGAAATGGTTATCTTCTCTTAACAAGGCTATGTGATCATTTGCCGAAGGGACCCATTTGATTTTTAAAATATTTCTTTCACTAAAAAAACTCCCAACAATTTGAAAATTGAGCTCGGTACTATCCACAATATCTGAAAATTCATCGATTTTGGCCACTTTAAAAAATATTTTTTATTGTTAAAATTAAAAATGTACCAAATATATAAGGTCCCCCATATAAAAGCAAAAATTCCTCATAAAAATTTGAGTTGTCAAGAATTTGCAGCGAAAGATTTTTTGGAATTCTCCACTCCTCATTGTTTTCATCCACGAGAGAAATTGGAAATCGTTTACAAAAAGGCAGTCCGTTCTTCACAATTGTCTCTTTTGGGTCCAATGAAAGACCCCACAAATAGAATTTGGTGGGCTCTTTGATTTCCTTTTCAATTATGAAAAGATAATTATATGTCTGAAAATATGATGTGGTGGATTCGTTAATGGTCTGAATGTTGGAAGCGCCAAAATTCTGGTCTTTGAATTCTTGGGAAAATTTGTCACTTAAGAGTTGGAAATATTCAAAGGAAGAGTCAAATTTTTGTTTCAATGAAGAAGCTGAAAACATTTTTTTTGAAAAAAACTTTTTCGAATGAGAAGAGGCGGATTTATTTATTCCGAATTTATTATAGAAAAACCAAAAATTTATTTAATTATTTAGCAAAAATTTAAATTATTATAATCCTGTTTTCAAGTTTCCAATTCAGAATTTTCAATAGACAAAAACAACCTAAATTAAAAATCCATTTTGGGTAGTGTTTTCGAAAATTATTTCCTTTTAATTGTTAAATTTTCATTTTTCTTTTCTTTTTTAAGCTTCATTTTTATTTTCATTTTATTTTTTATCATTTTTTAAAAACAGTGTGATGACCTCTGCAACAACCTTACCAGTTCCATTAAATTGAAGGAAGTTATTTTAAATTTAAGGTTTAATTGAATGAACATATAAAAAATTAAGTTTATTTCCCTAAATATTTAATTGGGTTTTAAAATATGTTTAATTGAAATTCTTGTTTCTCATAAGAGCAAAACCACAAAACCCTCTTCTTGAGACTCCCCCAAATCCAATATTATCTCCAATTTGTTTTAAAAGGAAACCATTTCGTTTTTGGTTTTGAGGAATGGCACGTTTATTCTTAATAAAATCTTTTTTAAATTGCTCAAATCCATATTTACCCTCCCAACTATTTTCCTGGAGTATATATACAGCATCTGGTTCATGCATTATTTCAAACTTTCCATACAACAAATAATCTAAATAATCACCCAAATCTAAAAATCTAATTGAAAATTTTGTAAATTCTTTTGTGGAATTAAAGAAATTGCCATCAATAAGAATTCTTCTCAAAATGTGGGCAAGTTCATGGATGAGAATGGTGAGAATGATAGCGTTTTTTTGTTTAATATAAAAATAAGGCATATCATAATACTTTCTATTAATAAATAACTGGCCATTGAAAAGAGTGACTCCTAAAATTTCTTTAGGCAACTTTGCAACATAAACTTTGTTTAAAATAGTATTAAGAATTGTTTTAATCTGAGATTGTAATTGTTTGTCATCAACATTAATATTTTTTTCTTGTGTCTTTAAGACTTTCATAAAACCTGTCAGGGCAACTTTGGATGTTGCTAATTTTCTAAGGATTTCATTGTTTTTTTCATGGAGGAAAAATTGCTTTTTTTCTTCAAATTGATCAATTTTTAAAACTTGGATGATAATGTCAATGTCATAATTTGATGGATAGGCAAGACCAGTAAGGAAAAAATCAATTTTCAAATTTCTTAATGCTGACTTCTCATTCATTATTGTTTGGAAAAGAAGGGATAAGTTCACATCATCGAGCTTCGTCAAATTAATATATTCAACTAATCTGTCAGGGGACAAAATTTTTTCTTCCAAGTATTTTGATCTAATTATTTGAGTGAGGATTTCTAAAAATTTCTTCCCATCCATTTCGGTTCCAAATTTCATGTTGGGACTTTGACCCTTCTTGAAATTGTATTTTTGAACAATGTTCATTATTATTTTTTTTAGAATTGGCTTCGAGGGAAAAGCTTTATTAGTTAAGCTAATTGTGGGAGATTATGTCGGAGATATCCTTTCTCAACAAGTCGTCATCAATTGAAGCTGATATTCTGGGGAAAGTTCAAGGAGGCGGAAGAGCTTTGTTTTTGGTTTTTCTGATCAGTTTTGAACTTTTATGAAGTCTTTTCTTTTTATTCACTGAAGTTTTTTTCATTTTACTCTTGATTTTATTGTTTTTCATTTAGGAGGTCTCTATTTATTCGAGAAGACTTCGATTATTAGAAATCGAAAAATTAAAACCTTTTTTTAAGGTTTTTTTAATCCGAATCGAAAAAATATAACAATCCAAAATATAAATCAAAACAAAAATATAGGAATTTAAAAAGTAATTTTTTTCTGATTTATCTATTATAAAGCATTTCAAAGGCAGCTCTTGGTAATATTGCGGAGAAATTTTTTTTTTTTAAAACTTGATTTAGTTAAGTCTCAAAAGCATCAGATATATAAATAAATCAGCTTGGAAAATATACTCTTTTTTTGACAGGTATCCTTCAATAATTACCATATTCCACTATTTAATAAGAAAAATGATTTTTTTAAATAAAAAAAAAAAATGGCTAAAATTTAAATATTTTATTTTTTTTGTTCTTCTTTATTAAATAAATAGTCAAATTTATTTATAATCAAAATAAATTCATTAAAATGAACTTAATAACACTTTTATTTAAATGATAACCAATTTTTTCTTTTATATAAATTTACATAAAATTTTCTTCATAGACATGTTTTCATGAAATTGTTGAGTTCTTTTTTTTTTTTCAAACTTTCCCCTTCACTTCTGATGATTTCGCATACATGATGATGGATTTTCTAGAAATGTGAATAAAGTTTTTTCTCAAATTACAATAGAAAAATTTACATGATCCAAATAATCATGATCTTCGCCTTGGAATTCTTCCAAACTAAAATGTGGGATTTCTCCCATTTCATCGTTTTTCTCAGAAGTCAAATGATCAACAAACATATCATGAAATTTCACAATTTTTTTCCCCAAAGCGGTTTCCTTTTTCTTAGAATTGTTCAAATGAAAATGGATTTTGTCAGGATTCAACTTCTCCTCTTTCAAAAATTTATTCTAATTTTTAAAATCAAGAAAATAGTTCTGAATCTAAAAAGGTTACCTTGATTTGAATTCTATCTCGATTCTTAAACAAATGAGCGATGATGGAAAAATCTGTGCCATATTGTGCTAAACTCTATGTAATTTTAAGAAAAATGATATTAATAAAATTGTACTCGGAAAAAAAGATTGGTTTCATCTTCATTCCATTTCTTCTTTGAATGTTTACCAAGTTTGGGAGGTTTCAACGTCGCACTGCCAGCTTGTTTTTTCTTCGATTTTTTTTCGATTTTTTTCTTCAAAATACTTTTTTCCTAAAAACACCAAAATTTTTAAAATATGAAAAAAACCGTTTTTTACAAGTTTGGAATTCGATATTGAGGTGTTGCTCGAGACCATATCAAAGAGCCTGGTGTTTTCATCTAAAACATCGATTTTTTTGTTGGTTTTTTTGGCATCAATTCTCCGAAATTTCCTATCAAAAGTCGATTTCAAATCTAAAACTGATTGATCTGGTGTGACGAGTGGACTCCCTTTTGTTGAGGCTATTGACTTTTCTAAAAGGAAATGGAACTTTTCTTTCAGTTGATGATGATGCAAAGGCAAGTTGAGATCGAATTCATCTTGAGAATAAAGAGGAGAATCCATTGGCTATGTTGAGAAAATCGTCTAAAATTTTTGAAACATTAAAGATTGCATATTTTAAAGATTTTTTTAAAATATACGCGATTATAAATTCGCAAATTTTCAAGTTTATATAATTTCTGAGAAAATTATTATTCTTTTATAAAAAGTTTTTTTAACTGTAAAAATTAAAAAAAAAATAATTATTTTTTAGGAATAAAACAACGGTTTTTTTAGAAAACCAATTAATCATAAAACAAACTTAATTTCTTTGAAAAATGGTTCAAAGAGTTCGAAAATCTTGAAATTATAATAAAACTCTTGAGATATATATAAATTATAAAAACTCAAATTATTTTAAATTCATAAAACCCAGGACCTTTAGAAATCCTAATTCCAACAATGTTCAAACACTCATCTCTGATTTTGATCGCTCTAGTCTTTTTCCATTGTGCAGCAGCTGGAACAGTTCCAGACATAAAACTTTCCTTGGATTTCGATCAAATCAACGTTCTAAAAAATGCCACCCTACGTCCACTTATCGAACCGATTATAGGCAATTTTACATATGCCGGTCCGATTGACGTCAATCTCTCCCTGATTTTGAGCACAGTGCAAGTCCAATTGTCAAATCTAGCAGTACAAAATTTCTCATTGGATTGGGATAAAACAGTTTTGGCTCCAATTGATGAAACCCATGTTTCTTTAACCATTTTTGACGCTGACATCACCATTGAAAGTGACTACAATATCTCATATTTAGCGTTTGATTTCAACGGGACAGCGAACATCACAGTCACGAACCTAACAATAATCATGGCTCTTCAATCTGATAACCTGACCTTCGGATGTGGGTTTTCTCTGACCCTTTCAAATTTCAGCTTGAATTTTGATAGCGTTACAATGGCTGTCGATTCACCAACAATCTCTTGGCTTGTGGACAAAATATTCAAAACTTTCAAATGTCTCGTGATTCAACAGATCAATAACTTAGTTATTCCGATGGTGAATCCAATGCTCATTGATTTATTTAGTCAAACTCTTCAATTCGCAATTTCCCCATCACTTTTGGAAAACTTGGCTCTCCAATACATTAACAAAAACCTTGATTTGCCAAAAGCCACCGGAGATACGTACATCATCAATATTACGATGACAAGAGCTCCATATGTCAGATATGCCCAAAACCTCACCACCCTGATCAATTACACATATTTTACTTTAGAAATTGATGTTTCGGTGTTCAATAATAGAACCAACGCCACTCCAGCTATCCAAGAAACCGATTTATTGACTTATAGAACAAATTTCGTTTCTGACATGCAAGTCTTTCTTTACAATTCCCTCCTGATCCAACTTCAATGGATCATGATAGATTCAGGAATCCTCAAATTCACCATTGACAAAACCATGGTGCCTCCAAGTCTTCCAGTAACATTGGACACCAGCGCAATGGGGTTACTTATTCCTGGGTTGGCAGCAAGATATGGTCCAAACAAAAGCATCTATTTGAGAGCCCAGGCTGGAAGCACTTATTCCCAATTTGTGTTCAGAGCAGGAAGATTGGTCGCGGAAGTAAGTTTGGTGTTTGATTTTTATGTTGATAAAGATGGCACATATTATCCAGGGCAAGGAATCGAAAACTGCACAACTTGTGATATGGCGTTGAGTCTAAATGCCACATTGCTACTTGCTTTGCATGCTGATAATAGAGATGAATCGTTGATTTTTGTAAATATTATTAATTTGGATTTCTATAATGTGGGTGTTTTGACGAAAATGATTGATTTCGATGTGGATTCCTTCCAAACGTTGATGAAATCTGTTGGGAAATCATTCATTCCGATTATAAATGGAGGGTTACAAGGAATTTCTAATCCAGTCATCGGACTTGACGGTATAAAAGATTTCCAATTCAATTTCAGTGTGGACTTCTTGTTCCTCAGGGTTGTTATTGAAGAGAATAAAATGATGGAAGTCATGAGTTAATTTCCGAATTATTTTAGGAATTAAATATATTGCATTAACAGATAATATTTAATATAAATTTGGCTGAAAAATATTTCTTTTTTTCCTTAAAATCTAAAAAAAAAAGAACAAATTTTAAGCAAATTTTATAGTTTTTTTTAATTAAAAAAAAATATAAAAAACATTCTTTGATTAGTTATATTTAATATAAATTTGGCTGAAAAATATTTCTTTTTTTCCTTAAAATCTAAAAAAAAATCAAATTTTATTTTTTCCTTTAATTTTTTCGATATCTGTTAAATAAAATAATAATTAAAACTTATA
>Ga0302186_10002211_pt1 | contig 15186 bp, 16 predicted proteins | sample II_Bog_E1_2_FD_198782 | JGI IMG/M metagenome (GOLD analysis project Ga0302186, IMG submission 198782) | Peat permafrost microbial communities from Stordalen Mire near Abisko, Sweden - II_Bog_E1_1 | ecosystem: Environmental > Terrestrial > Soil > Wetlands > Peat | place: Sweden: Abisko... | reverse complement strand
TAATTATGAATTTTTCTTATTAAAAAATTTAAAAAAAAAAAAATTTAATTAAATTTATGGGATTAAATTGTATTATGTTCAAAAAAAAAATTGTAGTATTAAAATAGAAAAAAAGAAATATGAAACGTATGTTCAATGAAATAAAATCGGTTCATTTTAAAAATAATATTATTTTTTTAGTTTTTTTGAAAATCTGTCATTCCATCCACATTTTATTCGATTTCTCTTCTTGAGTGCTCACTTGAATCCTTTTTTATTCTCTCGACATTTTTTACACCTTTTTGGGAGAGTAAAACCCTTTTTTTTTAAAAACAAAAGCTCACCTTCTGTAATTTGGAATTTTTTCAGACATATTTTACAATTATCTTCATAAGGCAAGACTTTTTTCTTTTTTACCTGGGTTTCTTTGATCTTTACCAAGAATTTTCCTTGAATCTTCTCTTTTGCTTCGATCATTAAATCGAATAAAAATTGTTCCCTTCCAGTGGCCATTGTGCAAATATCAAAGCATAGGGGCACAAAACGAAAATAAATGATTGGCCCATTTCTCTTGATCCACATTCTCGGGCTTTTCAAGCTTCGAAATTTGAAAAATTTTCTCAAGAGCCTTAAAAGGATCGTCTAAAAACTTATCAAATCCCCCATTAGTTCGACTTTAGTAATATCCCACTGGGGTTTTCCTTCTTCCTCTCCCCAGGATGACCAATATAGAATAATTTCCTTGATCGGGTGCGAAATCTTCAATCTCGAATAAAGGGATTGTCTTAGAGGCCGCAATGCGAGATAGGGATTGCCCAAAACCTTGGGACATCCCATTCTCCAACCATCTTGAGTGCTTAGCGTGAGCACTCTGGGGTTCTTTAGGTAAGTTTTGGGAGGAGGCGATATTATTTTTCGAGGTAAAGTTCCTGATTTCGGTGTTTTGTGCACTGAAGGCTCTAATTTCAAAGCTCCCTTCTCGTAGAAAAAGTCCGAGTAAACCTGAAATTGCCTCTCTTGATAACGGAAAAAATCTCGGTCAAGGCTCAGGATCGAAGCACCGTCATTCTGCGCAAATGAAGCTATCGTATCATCTGTGTCGCACTCATACGGAAAATGAACCTCAACACCACATTTTGAAAGCATGTTTCCTAATAAAAAACCTGCTTTTGTTGGCATTGTTTTCACTCCTTCGACAAGTTCTTTTTCTCTTCTGGACATCCATTTCTCGAGAGCCTCGTCAGAAGGGTTGTCACAATCAAGAAATACCTTTATCTCAAAATTCGATTTTTTCGCAGCTTTTACAAATTTTTCAATCTTTTTGTATGGGTGCTCGAGATCCCAATGATCGGGAATGTCCTTGGAGCGATTTATGAAACATCTATTCAACATATTCATACCATCAATGTAAAGAAGCTGCTTGTCTGATAGTGAAATATTTTTGAAATTTGATGATAGGGCTTCCATTTTTTGAATTTTTATCAAAGTTTTACAACAAACAGAAGATTTTCTGAAAGTGGATTTTTTATATTTTTTTTAGCTGGGGGTATTTAAAAAATTTAATTAAAAATTTTGAATTTTTGAAAACATCAAATTATGACGTTTTAATTAAAAATTTTCAATTATTTATTAAGAATTTTATAAAAACATTCAATATTTTTAACATTTTTTTTCATGGAAATAAATTTTTAATAATTTTTTTAAAATTTCTCAACCCGAAAATTCCAAATTTCCTTCAAAAATACATAAATTTAGCTTTTTAACAAACAAAACCAAAATTTCTGAAAATAAATTACAATTCCCGATTTGAAATAAAAACCAATGTCAGTCCCAAAGCCCAACATTTTCGATTTCTTCCAAGAAGACGAATTCTTGAATCAAACTCGTGAGAAACCGCCTCATCGAACCCATTTAGACCAACGTTCCTATTCCTCAACTTCTGGTCAAATTCCTAAAATCGAATTCAAAGAATCAATAATGGTGACCGAAAAACTCATCAAAAAACCAACATTCGAAGACGAAAAACTCCTTGAAAAATCGAAACTCAAGACAATTTTCGAAACGAGTTGTGAAACCATAGAAAATCGAACTAAAAGTCATACAGAAAGCTTGGAATTGAAAAAGATCCCTTCTTTTAAGAATTCCATTGAAAACTCATTGAAAATGCAGGAATCATTCACTTCTCATCGGAAAATCCCGAAATTTCATGAAACTCGACCTTTTTTCATTGAGGAGAAGTTCGAAGATCTTTCGGAATTCGATTCAGAACATCCAGTTTTTCCATTTTCGCCTAAAGAACAACAATTATTGGAGTCAAATCTCGATTATCCCCCTAATAAGACGTTTTTTTGTGAAGGTTTCCCTGAAATAAAGGAAAATCTCTTCATGGATTTTGAACATGATGAGAAAATCGCTTGTTTCGTGATTTCACAACAAAACTTGGCCTTCGCCTCAACGAATTCCATAATCACGATATTCGATTTAAAGACGAAAGTCAAAAGAAAGCTGAAATTAGATAAAGAAAAAGACCCACCAACTGCTATTGATATAACTTATGATGAGGAAATATTGGTAATTGGGTTTTCCAATGGAATTTTGAATTTTTATGAGATCTTGACGATGAAATTGTTGAAATCGTTCAATAAATTCCATAGCACACGAATTCTCGCAGCTAAATTCTATCATAATATAGGGCGATCAGGTAAAGAAAGCAAGTTATTAGTCTCAGATTCCGCCCAAAATGTGAATAAAATAGTCTTTGAAAAAGGGATTTTCGGTTATGACGCTGATTTCCAGCTTTTGATTCGCGATTGGGGACAATTTTTCCGCATAGAGATTCTGAATAATATATCAGGTTTTTGGGAAAAGACACGATTAGCTGCTTTGGCTTCTATTAAGCAAATAGCGATACTTTCATTAGAGCCAAAGACTTATAGATTGATGAGTTTCTATAGACCAGAACATATATTAGAAAGGACGATTCCTTCAATAAGTTGGAATGAAGGAATTGCGCTTTTTGATGATAAATTAGAAGATTTGATTGAAGAAAAGCCTGGAAATATCAATGAAAAAGGTGAGTTTATCACTGAAATGGAAAAAAACGGACTTTTAGAGAATAAGCCTTTGGATTCTATTGAGAAAATACCTGAAAACATTAATATTATTGAAGCCAATTCAATGAAAAACCTCAGTCCCCCAAAAACCAAAGATCTAAAAAACGAATCTTTTTCTATGAAAAACATAAGTCCTTCTCCTATAAACGGCTCAATGAAAACAGGCTCCTCGAAAATCTTATCATCAGAAAAAGAGGTTCTTAATCCAAATAACTCACAATCAGGAGTTCCTTCTACTCTTTTAGCTATATTATGGGGTTCTGTGGTCTTTATTATAAGGATATATTCAGGCAAAGAGAAAAATGCATATCGCACTAAAGTGGAAAAATGCCAACAATTGAATTTCCAGGGCTTTTTATGTTTTTTCCTTAATGAAAAGCTGCTTTTGATCTTAGAAAATTGCGATGAAAACCTTGAAAAAGGTCAAATCGTGAATATCGAGACTTTCCCGAATTATCAACAAACTGAAAACATCAGGACAAGTTTTTTCGTGAATAATTTCGCTATGCCAATTAATGAAGAATCGTTAGAAACCCAGGCTTTTACTTTGAAAATACCCATAAATTTTCAAACCGCGCTTAAAGATTCTCAAAATATGCTTCTTCCATTGAAAATCTTGAATTTTTCAAGGATTCCTCAACAAAATCGTGTGATTTATTGTCATGATGCCTCGAAAATATTAGAACTCGGGGTTTTTCCAAGCAATGAGTTCTTTTCTATATTGAGTAAACGTGAAAATCTGGATTTTTCAGAAGCGATATTCAATTTCCTAAGCATTTATCAAGGAAAAACGAGTTTTCTCAGAGATAATCCCGAAAATCAGCCTTTATTAATAGAGACTTTGATTCAAGGATTTACCAGAGATTTCCTTCCTAATAAAGATTTGGCTTTTTCATTGATTTATTTGCTTATAATGACTAGAAACTTCCGTTTTTTATTTGAAGAGGTTTTAGGCTATTTCCAGTTAAATTCCAGAGAAGAGGAGTTTTTCCTGATATTAGAGACTTTTATCTTGAGGAAAAACGTGGATTTTATACCAGAAAAAAGCCTTAGAACAGTGATTTCTTATTATTGGAAGAAAAATAGGGTTTCTTTAGTTCATGAGTTAGTCTTTGCCTTGGATTATATCAGAGTAGATGTTTGTCCTATTATAACTTTATGTCTGGAATTTCATCTTTTGAAAGGACTTATTTATGTTTCGACGGTATTTGCTGAGGATTTCATCACTCCTTTGATTAAAATCTTTAGTCTTTATGAAACTATTCAACATTTAGATGGGGAATGCGCTCAGGAAATCGCGAAAGATAAGCAAAAATCAAGAAGTTGGGAAGAAAATGTTAATAAAAACAATAATTCTAATGAAATTAGCAAAATTGACAAGATAGAAGAATGCAAAAATCAAGGAAATATAGATAAAAATGAGAAAAATCGAGGAAATCTAGGAATTAATGAGAAAAATCAAGGAATTAATGAGAAAAATCAAGGAATTAATGATAAAAATCAAGTAATTTATGAGAAAAATCAGATAAATTCTGGGAAAAATCAAGGATATAATGAGAAAAATCAAGTAAATTATGAGAAAAATCAAGTATTTTATGAGAAAAATCAAATAAATACAGAAAAAACTAAAGGAAATAATAATGAGAAAAAGACTATCGATTTCGGAGGCCAATGTCTGAAGTTTTTAAGTCTTTGTTTTCGGAAGAAACTAATAAACAACACCGAAATTCCTGATGATAAATATGCCATAGTTCTCCAACAATTGATAATATGGGTTTTTGAGCCAGAAAACCTTAGAAAACTTCATGGAATCGATCCTCAGATTTTCTTCGAAGTGATTTTCCTCTTATTTTCTCAAGAAAATGTGCCTTTTCTCTTGAAATTCAGGCCTGAAGACCTGAAAATCGTGACTGAAATCACATGGCTTCAAGAAATCGAAGCCCAAAATCAAGACTTTAAGACTCAAAATCATCTGTTAATCGCGATATTATATTTAAAGGCAAAAGAGGACTTTTGGCTTAGTCTTTTTATAGGTAAAATCGTGAATTTGAAGCGTTTTTATCTCCCAACGAATGATTGTTTGAAAGCCATGCGAGTTTTATTAGAAAACCCTGAGCTTTTAGAATATTTCTTAGATCAGGATTGGGCTAATAAGGAAGTTTCTGCTAATTACGATAGAGATGAGATAAGAAAAAGCGAGTTTCTAATAGAAATCCTCAATTATGTCCAAGGGAAAGTAGAGGAAAATCAATTAGAAGCAATATTAGCTATGCCTGAAGTCTCTTTATAGTAAAAAAGAACCTAAATTAATAATGAAATTAAGGTTTTTTTCATCTAAAAAGCTGCAAATTAAACGCTGAAGTCCAGATTCTAAGGAGAAATTATCAAATTACCTTTTCGATATATACGAAATCTCGCAATAAGCTCTTTCAAGTAAAACTCTAGACTTTTTCCTTTTATTAATTAATTAAGAAATCAATGCTTTCTTGGCTATCCGCATTAATGAAACGCCTTTTCCATACCAAAGACCCTTCTTTACAACAGATCAATGAATTAATTCTCTTTAATTTACCCTTTCTAGTTCAGATCAACACCACAGAAACCCATGAATTGATCTCGAGATATAATAAATCTGCAGAGAAAACTGTCATCAAATATCTCAGCAGTTATCCAGAACTCCAAAAACAATATCTAGAAAAACTCTTGAAATGTCGAGAAACTGGAAAACAATTAGATGAGGAACTTCTATTAATCCATATCGAACTTTTATGCCGCACTGGCTCTGAAAATGAGGTATATATATTATGAAAATCTTATAAATTTATTTGTTATAAGTTATTGGAAAACCTTAAAAAATGGGAATATCCATTGGATGAAAGTTTGAAATTATGTAGGAAATTCGGGAAAAACGAGGCTTCGGCCTTTTTATTAGAGCGAACCGGGGCAAGTGATGAAGCTTTAAGCCTATATTTTCAAGTAAAAACCTTGATTTTCCTTGTTTTTCATAATAAACATTGGAATTTATAGATGATTAAGCAAGAAATCGCTTTTTTTCAAAGCCATAAATTCGAAAATCAAGGCCGTTTCGCTCAAAATATCAACCATATAGTGGATTTAGCGATAAATCTCTGCAAAAAGGCGGTTTTATTAGATTATAGAGCTCAGGAGTGGATGAGATTTCTCGATTTCATGAAGGAAATCAGAAGTTTCAGCGGCGGGTTAAAAGAAAATAACGAAGGGTTCGCTGATTTTGGTCATATTTTGTTCGCTAATGTTTTCACTGAATTCGCCAAAAACGTGCCATTGACGCTATTTTTGGAGGTTTTTGATTGTTTTTATTAGATTTTTATTTATTTTTTTCTGAATATTTTATTGTTATTGATTTTATTGTTATTGATTTTATTGTTATTGATTTTATTTTATTGATTTTTATTGATTTTTATTGATTTTTATTGATTTTTATAGATTTTTATAGATTTTTATTGATTTTTATTGATTTTTATAGATTTTTATAGATTTTTATAGATTTTTATGGATTTTTATTGATTTTTATTGATTTTTATTGATTTTTATAGATTTTAAAATGAATTTTTAGAAATCATATATTTTATTAATTTCTATAGAATATAAGTACGAAATATCAGGATTTATCAATGCGTTATGTGAAAAGCGCTTTTACTGAGCTTTTCAATAACTACAGGTATTCGAGAAACATCATAAATAACGCGAATATCATAGTAAAAGAGGAGATTTTGCAGAAAGACATCGATTTCTTATCAAAAAATGTTTTTTTCTTATAAAAAATCGTAATTAATTCAATAAAATTAGAAACGAGGCTCTTTATTGAAAAACCAATGCATGAAATGCGAACAAGAATCTGATAAAAGCCTCGCTTTATTCTTTTGTGGTCATTTATGCCATATTGAATGTTTTTCTAATCAAAAATGTCCAATATGTGAATCAAAAATCGCTTTTCATAGTAATTTTTATTACAAAACCATAAAATATGAATAAATTCTCCATTAAAAGTCGAAAAAGCCTTGGATAATAAGAAAAACGTGTTAGAAAAAAATATCAATTATAACAAATTTCAAGCCAATGAGGTATTTTATTAATAAAATAAGCTATTTTTCTAATAAAACTCAAGAATTCTGGTAAAAAACTCGAGGAATTCAATAATATGATAGAAGAAAGCACTCTGATTATTATCAAGAATTCGACTAAAGAAGCTAATAGAAAATCTCGAAGAAAAGGCGCTGCCCAATTGCTTAGGAATTATGAAAGGACTCGATATGATGAGACAATATCGGTAAAAATCCTATATTTTCTAATAATTTCAATAGAAAAAACGTGAAAAAAGCTACAAAGACTAGAAAACAAATATAACGACTTTTGAATTGATTATGAAGATTTTGAGATCTTGAGTTTCTATTAATTAATTATTGAGTAATATAAATAAAGTCCTGAAGAAAAACGAGTTTTTTATTTTTATTTCAAAAAATCGCGATTTTAATTAAAAATTTAAAACACATACTTCAAATCAAAGAAACTCAATAATATCCTTTCGAAATGCTCTCATTTTCTCATTCTTCCCAATCATTTTTCATAATAAATTGTGATGATTTCGGCTGGAATTCATATCGCGATTCTGCTATCCTTTCTCTCTTCGAATCCAAAGATATCAAATCCTCTTCAGTTCTAATCAATGGTTATAATTCGAAATTCGCTATTTCTCAAGCCAAAATCCTTGATTTCCCTTTGGGATTGCATATAAATTTCACTGAAGGCCTTCCTATTCGAACAGACCTCGAAAAAAACACTTTATTGAAAAAAGCGCTTTTTCAAGCCAATCCTAATAGCAAAATTCAGGAAATGCAGGTTTTTCATGGGAAATTCGAGTTTTTCGAGAGAATTAAAGAAGGAAGCATAAATAAGGAACATATATTAAAGGAAATCCAGGCTCAAGTAAATGAAAAAACTAGTTTTTTATTAGAAATTTCTATGAAAAGATCGAGAGTTTCGTGAAAAACTATAGAAGATTACCTACTCATATTGATGGGCATAATCATATCCATGTGATTCCAGAAATCGCAGAGGTTTTAAGCGAAATCATGACGAATTATTGGGGAATTTATAAAATCAGAATTCCAGAAGAGGATTTCCTACTTTCAGAACCTGAATTCCAAGGAAAACAGAAGGATTTCATCGAAAATGCAAGAGAAAAACTATTAAAATTCAACTAATTTCATATATAAATAGCTTCTCCCGATGATCAAGAAAAGCAAAGCCATTTACCAATCTAGAAACATCGAAACTACAGATTATTTCCTAGGTTTAGGCATGATGGGTCCTTTTTTCAAGCCCAAGAAACTAGAAAATTATTTAAATGGACTTAAAATTAAGAATCTAAAAGCGTTTTCTTTAGAATTGATGTCACATGCTGGTTTCTTATTAATTTATATAGGAAATTTATCTCATTTCTTAAGGATTCGCTTCTAATGATTGGGGGGATGAGTTCAATAGGTCGAAAGATCGGGAATTAGAATATGAGACTATAAAATCCGCAGTTTTCAAGGAAAGTTATGAGAAAAATGATGTGAAATTGGCTTCTTTCCGTGAATTATCGCATTCATATTTCGAGAAAAGCTTCAATGTGATGATTTGTGGGGATTTATCGCCAGCTTCTGGGAATTTGATCCAATGTATCCGAGTGAAGAAATCCTTGGAAACAATGGAAAACGTGAGAGTTTTTCTGAGTAATATCCATATTTTAGAAGAAGAGGATGGTTTGGAGGGGATAATCGAGGATTTGGAACGACTTTTATTAGATAAGCGGATAAATTGCGTTTTATGTGTGAATGTTTGGAAAAACGCGAAGCTTTTTAATAAGATCTTTAATAGAAACACTATCAGTTTAAATATCCCTTATATTTTGATAATTGCTGGGACTGATGCGAATGTCGCTATTAAGGTCAATTTTCTAACTATGAATTAATAGTGAAAAATATTAAGAATCAAGAGAAAAAAGAAATCATTGAAGAATTTTCACAACAGGCTGTTAGATTAGTCTCTTTGACTGAACCCATGAAAAACATTTTTCAAACATCGATACCTAATCTACCCACCGTCAAAGTGATTTTCAATAGTGCAGATGTCTCCACGACATCTAATTATTCTCTTCGATTCAAATTGGTAAATTTTTATATTTTTATCATTATTTTCTGTTTTTATATTGCAAATTGGTTTTTTTCTTTGCGTTTATTTTTGCATATCAATTTTTTTGTTGTATTTTTTTTTATTTGCAAATTTTTTATTTTTCATCGGATCGGGCCAATTTTTTTATTTTTTTTGTATCGCATCGCATGCATAATCAAATTTTTTTTATTTGCATATCTAAATAAGTTTGATTTTTTTATTTTATAGCAATAATTATTTTTTTCTTTTATAATTTGTTCATTTTTTTACTTAAAATTTATTTCTTTTACCAACAAAATTTTAAAAAATATATATTCTTTTATTTAGAAACTGCCTCCTCAAGCCAAATTAACAATCCTGCCAGCTTCGATCCGAAAAATCAAAGACGTCCTCTTTGCGATCGAAGTTATGAGTGAGCTTTTGCTTTCCTACCCAGACCATTATTTCTTCATTTGTGGTTCAATTCGTGAGGCAGATTATTATAAAATCTGTCTTTCTCTCTTGCAATCCAAAACCCTAAATTCGCCTTCTTTACTTTCTCGTCTCGGTATCATCGATTACATCCTTTACGATGATTTCCTCAATGTTTTAAAGGAAACTAATCTGATATTGAACACTTCTTTCGCTGAAGGTATGTCTGGATCAATAATAGAAGCTCAATTATTGGGAGTTCCAGTTTTAGTGAGGAATAATGAAGGGAATATGGTTTTGGTGAAGGATGATGTGAATGGGTTGGTTTTTGGCGACATGAAGGAATTCTGCGAGAAATATAAGAGAATATGGGAGGAAAAAGGGTTAGTTGAGAGATTAAGGGATAAAGGGCTTGAAACAGTGAAGGAATTTGATTTTAATCGAGAAAAGGAAGAATATATAGAAATGATCAGGGATGTGCAAAGAGAATGCTATAAAGAGGTTGAGATTGGAGGAGAAATGTATCGTCTTTTAGCGAGAAAGGAAGTCCATCAAATCTTTAATGAAAACACTGAGATTTTTAATGTATTTTCTTCATTTTTCCCCTTTCTTTTAATATAAATATTTAGAACATCACAGTTTCTAGTGTTTTCCAGAAAAAAAAACCATTAAAAGTCCTCGATCTTGCTTGTGGATGCGGGATTTTCGGGTTATTCGCCTTAGAAAAACTGAAGAAATCTCATCAAATCGAAGAAATGGTGTTTTCTGATATCTCTCTTGAGGCTTTAAGACATATCTACACCAATTTCCATCTAAATTCTGGGAAATTGCCCAATATCCGAAAAATCGACCTTATTCAAAGTGACATTTTCTCCAAAATCCAAGGGAAATTCGATGTTATCACAGTGAATTTCCCACAAACACCCTGCAAAGATCCAATAAAGTCGGATCGTTGGGGGAAAGAAACTGGGGGTTATTTCAACAATGAGTTCATTCGGAATATCAAGACTTTTATTCATGAGAATTCTGAAATTTTCATGCTGTTTTAATATATTTTATCTTTCTTTAATTACATTCATTAATAATAATTAGGCATATAAGTCTAAGTGATCCTAAAGGATTGAATGATGAAATTAATAATAATGGATTAGTGAAAGAAAAGATCTTTGTTCAGAAGAGAAGGGTTAGAATAGAGGAATTTGAGACATTGAATAAAGGATTATATGAATACTTGTTGGAATTGAGAGAAAATGGAATGAGCGAATTTGATGTAGAAAATGATATGAATGGAGAATGGGTGAAATATGAGGTGGAACTATTAAGAATAACAGTCAGAAAAAGCTTTTTTTTGAATAATTTAATATAATTTCGCTTTTATTGATATATTCTGATGGAAAAATAATAAAGAGTTAAATCACCTAAATTTATAATTTCTTTTTAAAAAAAAATATTATAATATACGATCTATCACTCTTGATCGAAAAGCAGATGAATAACATGCAAAATAGCGAAAAAGAAGTAAAATTTAAAGAAATTTCATTGGGTTTTCTAATAAATTAAACAGGAAAAGGAAGTCATAATGACAGAATTAAATAAATTAGCTGGAACCAGGGTATTTTTAGTATTTATAGCTGATTTTTATTATAATTTAACTCATTAGAACTCCAATCAAAGAAGAAAAGGGGTTTTCATTGGAAGGTCTCAGATCGAGGAGGCAATTAGAATCGATCAAGAAAGTTCTTTGAATTGTTTTTAATAAAAACCTTATGGAAAATTTTAGAGAGGTTGGTCACTCATTTGGAAGACATGAAAATCTAAAAAAAACCACATAATATGTTCCTTACAAATGACATATAACTTGCTTCTATTATTAATATTTTAGGTTTTTTTGTTCTATGTATTGTAAAAATAAAATCAAAAATTTAAATATAGAAATGAATTCAAAAATTTTAAAACATTAATAAAATCCCTCTACAATAAAAAAAACATAACTCAAAATCCTATATATTTACATCAGGCTAAATCTGGAAATTGGAGTTAAATTTTAAATTTCGTAAAAAAGGTTAGAAAAATAAATGTAATGTTAAAGCTGAAGAGGGTATTATCAACCTCGTCTTGTTAATAATTTGAAAGAAATGGAAGAGAAGAACAAAGTTTTTTGAAATTGGCAAGAAATTTCTAAGAAAAAAAAGAAAATTTTTTAGAGATTCTTAAAAGATCTTTGAAACAGAATGCATATAACTGAAAATTGTTGTCTTTAAATAATATTGAATTATAGAAAAAGTAGTCAAGGCCAATGTCAAATAAGAAAAAGCTTCCAGCTATATATTAGTTTTTTTATTCAGATCACATTTTTTCTGGAAATTATTATCAAAAAACCTTAAAATTTAAAAATGCTTATGCTTGAAAATAATTATTTTTTCTTTTTTTTCCAAATATTTTTGATAATTTTTAACTTATTTTAAGACAAAGCGTCTTGGTATTGGTTAATCAATGAGTAGGTTTGAGCTCCATTGGCAACAACTGAAATTTGGAAAACAGCCCAATAAGTCTTGGAGGGGGCTGGTGGAGGCTGTACTTCAGCAACTTGTCCATTTCCATGATAGAGAACAACTTTGGATTGGGATTGTTCCAAAGGCAGCTTTGTATAACTGTTGACGAAATATTTGTAAGTTCCAGCAGAAGTCTTCGTGAAGTTGAAGGTCAAGGTTTCTGGTCCGCTTCCATTTCTATTATCGATATCCAAATTAACTGAACCATCAGTGGAAGTTTTCTTGTTATACCAAACCTTATCTCCAGAAGGAGTCAATACATAGGTATCGAGATCTTGAACAGTGTTCCAGCTCAAAACAGCTCTCCATCCTGTTATAACAGTAGAGAAAAGGACTGAGTTTTGTGCAACCGTCTCCAAAGAATCATTAGCAACAACGGTGATGCTGGTTGTGGCTTGGACCATGCTATCCATAATAGCCCATCTGGTATAGTTGCCAGGTGGTAATTGGATGGAATAGGTACTGTTGGCGGCATTGATGGTGGATGAATAATTCTGTCCACTAGAAGAAGTGAAAATGACTGAAACATGACCTCCAGAAATCTGATCAGATGAGAAGACCAAATTGGTCAAAGCGTTCTTAATATATCCTCTGATGTTATAATTCACGATCACGACCCTGTTGGATTTAACACCTACTGAAGAAGTCGAACAAAGGAAATCGAGCAATTGGTAGTACCCTGGAGTTCCAAAGAATCTTGTATTTCCTTGATAATTGTAGTTGTCATAAAGAGACGCATTGGTGTTTGGACCCACTTGGACGGCCAAAGGCAATTTGTCGAAACTCACAGTTCGAAGATCTGGGTTGTTAGCGCAGACTTGGATATATGTCACATAATCAGTGAAAAGCCAAAGACATCCTTCAGCTGGAGCAACTGTGGAACATGGGTTTTGCCAGGTTTTGCTGGATTCTTTCCAACGGAACTTAGACTCAAGTTGGAAAGAATGCACTGAAAGGAGAATCAAGGAAAGGAAAATTAGGGAGCTAGTTTGCATTTTGTTATTCTGAAAATCGTAATGAATCACTTTGAAAAAATCGTTGAATTTAAAATTCGGCAAAAACCAAGTTATCGTTTTTATAGTGTTTAAATACTTATTAACGGAACACTGATCCGTTTTCGATAAACAAGCAAATGAGGGTATTAGTAATAATGCTTCGAAACTTGTGTTTCTCTTCAAATGGAATTTTCTTAGAACTTAGAAAAAATATTTCTTTCTCACTTTTTTTGTCTTTTTTTTTCTTTTTTTTCCTCCGTCTTTGAAAAAAAGGCTTTCTTTTAGTTTTATATTAAAAAACGAATATCGTTTTTTCTGGTTTATAAACTCAAATCAAAGTTTCATATATAATTCAAAACAAAAAATGTCCAAACACAGTCTTTCAAACATTCTATTCCTCCTTTCCTTGTTCATCCTTTCGGTTAGTGCCTCAACCGGAAAGCTCAAGGAAGCCATTGCTGATGAGCAAAGCACTGTTGGTATTTATCCATCCCTTCTCCAATTCGTCGTCCCAACCACCAAAATGAACTGTTCAACAATTAACAGTCTTTTGAACCTTTTTAACCAAGGATACGCAGAAATCGCCACATTAAACACCTATAGTTGCATTAAGGGTATTTTTGACTCCAAAGTGGCTCAACTCCAAAGTATCATCAAGAATGGTCAATGTGTGAATGACACTGTTCCAGCCACTCCTTCAGCTCCTGCCATCCCAAACCCTCCAGCTGTTGCTTGCGATAATTGGGTCTGGGTCATTGACAACAACAATCAGGCTTGGTTCAGAAACCCATCCAGCGGCCAATGGACTAAGACATGCACTCAACAATTCGGATGCAACATTCCTTATTTCATTGATAGATTCCCAACTTGCAGTGGTGGCTATAGTTGGATGATTGGTCCATCAAGTGGTCCTTGGTGGATTAAGGATAGCACAACATATTGGCAAAGACCCGGTGGTTTCTCATGGAACTTCTTGTACATTAGAGTTTCTGGTTTTGATCAATCAGTTTGGGCCATCACCATTGACAATCAAGTCCAATATGCAGCAAATAACGCTGCTACTTTCGGAGGCATGAGCAATCCAACTGGTACAAAGGTGAGATATTTGGATGTCAGTCCAAAGGACGGATCAGGCTATGTCATTTCTAGCGGTGATTACAGAGTCTTCACCACACCTGGACCGGGCCAAGCTTGGACTGAAATTACTGGATTGACTGTCCTCAACTTGAGAGTCATCTCAAATGGCTTCATCTTCGCCATTGGCAAAGACAACAACGCCTACTATAAGTCTAGCAACACCGACGCGTGGAAAACTCTTGATGGACAAGGAACTTTTACCTTCATTGATGTCAACAACAGAGGCAGAATTTACGCCATTAAGAAAGATCATTCAGTTTGGACCAGAGAATACATCGGTGGTACTTGGGCTGATACTGGCAAAGCCATGGAAACCGTCAGAGTTATGGATGATGGTGCTTGTTATGGTGTGGGCTACAACGATAACGGAAATAACCAAGGCTATCTTTGGATGAGAAACGGAACCATCTCAAGTGGATCTTGGAGCCAGGTTGCTACCAACAATGGACTCGGGGCCGTAACCAGCTTGTGGGGACCAAGCAACCACAAATTCTATTGGTCACAAAACAGCGTAACTTACGACGAAACTGTTTAAGGGGATAAAAAATATTTCGCTTAAATTAAAAAAATAATATCAAAAACGGAAATTTAAAAATAAAAAAAAAAAATATTGTTTTTAAAGACTAGTGGAAAAACAAAATGAATTCATTCAAAAACTTTGAATTAAAAAAAGTGTTTCTTTTTAATTAGATAATGAATTTTTTAATTTCGATTTATAGAAAAAAAAAAAAAAACAAAAAATACTTGATTCGGAAATTCCATCTTTCCAGAATCAAAATAAATCGAAAAAAAAATTTATAATTA
>Ga0302186_10002210_pt1 | contig 15189 bp, 13 predicted proteins | sample II_Bog_E1_2_FD_198782 | JGI IMG/M metagenome (GOLD analysis project Ga0302186, IMG submission 198782) | Peat permafrost microbial communities from Stordalen Mire near Abisko, Sweden - II_Bog_E1_1 | ecosystem: Environmental > Terrestrial > Soil > Wetlands > Peat | place: Sweden: Abisko... | reverse complement strand
ATGTGAAAAGTTTTAAAGAAGTCCAGGGCTTTAACGGGTTTATGATAGCACCAACAGCCATCATCAATGGGATTGGACAAAGCATTTTTTTGGATATTGTGAAGGTGAAAGGGGCAACTGGGGATTATAACAGTAATTATGATGCGAAGGCTGATGGCTTGATTGAAAACATCAGGAAAAAAGAGTATGATTTTGGTTTTTTGCATGTGAAAGCAGTAGATGACGCGGGACATGACAAATCCCTTGACTTGAAACAGGAGTTTTATATCAGAGTGGACAAAATGTTGGAGAGGATCTTCAAGGGATTGGAAGAGGATTTGGATGAATATGTGATTTGTTTGACTGGAGATCATACAACACCCATTAAGCTTGGGGATCATACGTTTGAGCCTGTGCCTTTTGCTGTGTCGAGTTTAGGAGCGGTTTTGATTGAAAAAGGGAAAAGAAAAGAAAATGAAACCAAAGTTTTGAGGGATCTCGTGATGAAGTTTGATGAAGTTAGCTGTGCAGAAGGGTGTCTGGGAAGGTTTAGCGGAGCTGAAGTCATGGGAATTATAAGGAGGTTTAAGGAGAGTTTGGGAGAGATTTTGGGAAAATTTTAAAATTTTATTGAATTAATTTTTTTTTGGATTACCAAATTTTTTCATTACGTAAAAATTTTTTCTATATTTTTTTTTTAAGAATTTCAAAAATTTAGAAAATTTTAAACATTTTAATTTTTTTCACTATAGAAAATCAAATAAAAGGAGGATTTAATGAAAATAACTTTCAAATGGAAGTGGTTTAGTTTCATTGGATCATAAACATATCAAAATATTAGAAATAGTGTGTTGCAACATCTCAATGCATTTGATGTTAAAAAGAAAATTGCTTTATTAATTGGAAACAATACGTGATTTTTGGTAATTTTGATATTATTGAAAAAAAAAAGTACGAATTTGTTAGGATTTAAAAAAAAAATCCTTCTTTGAAAAAAATTCTTGCGTTTTATTTTTTTTCTCGATTTCTGTTTTTTAAGTCTTTCTCTTATTTTTTATTCCCACCATATTGCAAAAACGGGTTAAAAATCTCAGGTGCTAAAAAAGTCCCCAATCCGAAATATCCAACCACAGTGTTTCTCAGGGCACTTACAGCTCTTCCATGAACTTTTTCCCAATTTTATAAATATTTTACAAAAAAAATAAAAATCTCCCACCTTTCAACGACACCATCGAAATCGCCAAGGTCGAAAAGGCCAAAGTGATCAATCTGACATTGACAGTGGCAGTTTCTAGGATATACTTCCTTTTGAAATCTTAAATTTTGATAAAAAAATTAGAGGTGTTTCGGGTAAAATGCCTGTCATTTGATTTGGCAGATGACATAATAGATCATGGGTTGGTTTCAATATCTGGCTTCCGACTTCATTCTAAAATGATAAATTGCATTGAATTTTAATTGGGGGGGGGGGTGATGGTGTTACATTGTAGTAATGACAAGTTTGACGGAAGGTCATTGATTCTGGTTGAGGCTCGTCTTTTTTGTTTTCTTCCATAGCAAATCAAGAAATTTTAATATTTTTTTCTGCTCGAATTTTTGAATGAATATCTAAAAAAAAAAACAAGCGAATGATTAAAATCTGCAAATCGTTTCGTCGTTTTTCTTTCTTTTCAAAGCCCTGGTTCAGCTTCTCCTATGAAACCAACCCCAACGAATCTGATTCCCATACTTTGGAATTAAATGAAGAGCATTACTTGACTCTTCGGAACCAAGATTTCAAAGATTCATATAAAATCAAAGCAACCACTAATTTTCCAGGTTTCGCAACCCCCGAAGGCACATTGAAATATTCCCAAAGACGAAAGGATTTTGTTCATGAGAAGCATTTCAGAAAGCCTTATCACAATGATTTGACTTTAAGTTCAATAGGCATTGGGACATATGTCGGAGCTCCTGATGAAAATGATGATTTAAAGGTTTATTTCTAAAAAGATTTTAGCTTTTAAATAATTTTACTAGATGTTCAACTCTGTGATCGATAGTGTTTTGAGTGGAGGAGTGAATGTTATTGACGCGGCGATAAACTATCGTTATATGAAGTCCGAAAGGACTGTGGGTGCTGCGCTTCGACATCTAATTTCAACCAAAAACATCGATCGGAATGAATTGTTCATTTGTTCTAAAGGAGGCTATATCCCTGAGGATGCAGATCAGGGAATTCCTGGACATACAATCATAAAAAATTTAATAGAAAAGAAATTGATTTCTGAAGAAGATTTCGTGGGGGCGTGTCATTGCATGCATCCGAATTACCTGGAGGACCAATTGCAAAGATCATTGGATAATATGGGATTAGAGACTCTAGATCTTTATTATTTGCAAAACGCAGCTGAGACTCAATTGCCTTTAATTGGTGAAGCGAAGTTTTTTGAGAGATTGGCTAAGAGTTTTGAGTTCTTAGAGAAAAAAATACTGGAAGGAAAGATCAAAAGCTATGGGTTAGCAACATGGGTGTGTTTTAGAGAAAATGCAGAGAATACCGGCATCTATCTAAGTCTTGAGAAAGTTTTGGAGTTAGCAAATAAAGTTGGTGGGTCGAGTCATGGGTTAAAATACATTCAAATGCCTATTAATATAATGATGCCTGAGGCATTTGCTGAAGTATTTCAAGAAATTACTGAAAATGGAGTGAAAACTAAGGAAAGAATGCTAACAGTTGCAAGGAAACTTAAAGTAAATATCATTAGTTGTTCGCCATTATTACAAGGGACGATGATTCAATTGCCAATGCCATCTGAAATCTTCAAATGCAAGAATCTTGGAGCAAAACATCTGCAATTTGTTAGATCTATACCAGCCGAAAGCCTTTTAAGTATTGGGTTTTTATAGGGGGTTTGGAACAGTTATAAGAATTAGATAGCTACTCTTGTGGGACAGAAAAAGAATAGACATACAAAGATGAATTTGGAGATTATTCAACATGCACCATTGGAACCAGAGGAATTTTGGAATTTTTTGATACCACCTCATGTGAGGAAACCGACGCCAGATGAACCGATTGAAATGAATTAAGAAATATAGAAGAAAATTACAAAATGTTAAATTTTTTTAAAAAAAATAATTTTTTTTTCTTTTGAGCACCAGAAAAATTGTGCATATAAAATTTTTTCTTTAATTAGTTTGAAAAGGTAAAAAATGAATTTTCAATAAAAATTTGTTACTTAGAAAATTTATGAATTTTCAAAAATGATAAAATTTAAACATTTTCATTTCACTTAAAAGAAAAAAATTCCTGATTTTTTTCTTATTATTGAAAGAGTTCAAAAAACTTCTTTTTTTCCTTTTAGAAACCAACTTAACCCGATTCCAACTGTTAATAAAATAATACTTAGAAAAATTTCGCAACAATTCTGATTTCTGAAATTAAATGCAAAAGCCTCGGACGCTTCGAAAATCCTTCAGTTCCTACTTTCATCCCAAAAATAAGATAGTGCCAATCCAAAATGGTTTTTTTCGTCGTGAGGCCCTTCGATTATCCCCAATTATCCAGATCCAAACCGAAGCCGAAGAAGACATTCCGCTTGAAAAGAAAGACTCTTTTGAGAAATCTTTAGATAATACCATTGATGAGACCTCAGTGATAAGGAAGCAACTTTACGAAAACATGAAGATGTTATTTAATTATAAAGAGTCCAAACAAAGGAAACCCTTTATATTCGCTCGAGATGATGATGATAACAGTTCGGTTGAGGATAAAGAAGAGGACAAATTGGGTTATGTGGAATATTATGAGCGGAAGTATGAAGAATTCCATCGAGAAAACGATACAGTTGACAACCTTTATACAATGAAGAAAGAGCCGTTTGAATTATTGAGGTATTACGGTGATCCTTATATATGTCTGGATTTTCGCAAGAGACTTTTGTTTGTTAAATACTTCATAAGTTATATTTCCATAAAGATCACGCATCAGAAATGGTTTGATTATTTTATGTTGGTGATCATCCTGTTCAATTGCATCATTTTGGCAATGGATACTCAAACAACTGAGGATCAAACTATGAGTGATATGGATGTAGCATTCATTGTTATTTATACTGTGGAAATGATGTTGAAAATGTGGGCTAATGGGCTGTTTTTCGATAAATACTCTTATTTTAGAGGGGGATGGAACCTCCTTGATTTCACAATAGTGGTAACTTCATATATTCCATACGTTTTCTCTTATCAGGTCAAATCATTCAATATCTCAAGTCTCAGAACCTTGAGAGTTTTAAGGCCATTACGAACAATAACTTCGATAAAAAGTCTCAAAATATTGATGGCGACCTTATTTTCCTCGATCCCTTTGTTGATGGATACAATAACAGTGCTTCTATTGTTTTTTAATATTTTTTCGATTTCTGGCCTGCAAATGTTCTCTGGAGTCTTGAAACAATGTTGTTTTAATCTGGAGACTGGAATTAAATTGGAGGGGACAGATGGAGAGGACCTTCTTTGTGGTTATGATCAATGTCCAGAAGGGGGTATATGTGGCAAAATAATTGATAATCCACGATGGGGAGTCATAAATTTTGATAATTACTTCTATTCTTTACTGATGGTTTTCCAATGTGTGAATCTCCAAGGCTGGTCTTATATTATGTTATGTTTGATAGAAACCTATACGATTTATGTGGCCATTTATTTCATAATATTGATATTCATTGGTTCCTTTTTCCTTCTCAACCTCACATTGGCTGTAATCAAAGCTAAATTCACAGACAACGCCTCTAAAAGAACCGAACAGTCTAATAAGGATCCAATCAGTAAACCTGAAGATCAGGTCGATATCAATGAATTGAAGGTCATCAAAAGACTTGAACGAACCCATTATAACAGATTAAAAAAGAGAGGCACTGCCATTATTAATAACAATGCTGAGATCTTTAAGAAACGGATCTCTATCAAAACCCATGGACTCACTGAGAATGAAGTTATGGGCCTTTCGCAAAGGATTCTAGAACAAAAGTTCAAAGAAAAAATTGTTATCATAAAATCAGATAAAAAAATCCATAAGCTTCCTTCGAAGGGCTTTCCTTTAAGCGAACTGATAATGAAGCGGATGTTGAAAAATAATAAGAAAATGATTAAGGATCTCTTTAAAATCAAGCAAAAGCCGCCTGATAACTATGAATCAATCCCAGGCACTGTGACCATCAAACCCCAAAACATTCAAAAATCTTTGAAGTTCATTGGATTACAACACATTTATAAGGAAAGATTGTTGAAAAGAAGCATGAGCAAAGATTCTCATGGCAATAATAATCGAGGACTCAAAGGACTCATATCTCTTCGATCGAAACAATTCCTTCATGAACCCGAAGATGATTTTTTAGATGAGATCCAGAAAGAAATCCCAAAAGATATTCAAGTCAAGCCTGAAATAACCCTGAAATCATTGAAAGTCTCTTCTTCAAATTCCACAAAACAAACGATCGAAAGCCCCAGAGTGCCTTACTTTTTAGAAAATGATGAGGATTTAGTTAAAAATAACCTCTTCGAAATAGCAGAAGACCCTGAAATCTTCAACATTTTCAATGATGGGATGTTTAAACATTATTATCAGGAAACTGGAGCAATGGCACCAATTTTGCCCGCACTAAAATTAGTTACAAATTTCTCCTTGGAAGTGAGAAACGATGGTAAATTCAAAGAATTTTGGCTAAAATCGCCCGAAGCAGCCAAACAAACTGCCTTAGATAAATTCCTGAAGAATCCGTCAGCAGATACAGAAGTCATGTTTCATACTGCCCAATTAGGGAACAAGTCGATCGTGTTGACGAAGAAGCTTTCTATGGTTTCTCCGGATAAAACCAGTCAGATAGATTATTTAAGGAATGATAAAACAGGTGCTTTGGCGAATTTTTCGCATCTTTTCAATCAGAAGAAAAGGATGAACCTCAGAAATTATAAGATCATGGTGGATTTCAACAAGCCCTTCCGATCTATTTCCCAAGATGATGTATTAGAAAATCGTGCTCAATATTTGATAATGAAGAAAAAACAACAGGAACTCAAAAATTTCAAAGCAGGGAAATATATAATGATCTATCATCAAAGGAAAAAACTAAAGAATCCAATAAAGCTCAATAAACAAAAAACTGTGATCGATCAAATGCTACTACGCAGAGTCAAAACTATGAGCTTCAGAGAAATGACCAACAAAATCACCACCACAAAAGAAGAGGTCATAGGAGAGATGATCGTTGGTTCGAATATCTATTCATCTTCGCCATTGAAATCTTCCCCGGGGAAATCCCCTAGATCAAAAAAAAAACATTTGATGTATTCAGCGAATAAAAGACCTTCGGATGCTATTGTTATGTCTTATGATAATGTAAAGAGGCTGATGAAGGAAAAGATGACTCATGAACAAAAACCTTTGAGAAGAGAAAATGAGGAGCTATATTTCACGATCATAGTAATTTTTTTTAATTGCGTTTGGGTTTTTTTTTTTTCATTCGCGGTTTAAAAAGAAAAAGGATCTGAAAGAAAAAACCAAAAGTGTCAATCATTGGTCTGGAGAAGAGGTACTCAACAACCCAATGAACTTTTTCAGTAAATTCAACAGTATTTTCAAAGCTTTGTCCACGAAAAATCAAGATAAAAAAATCTGGCTCCCAGGGTTCAAAGGACAGGTTTCCATTTTTTTTTTTTTCTTCATTTATTTTATAATATTTTCTTATGAAAAAAGATGCTACTTTCACATAAACTCATCAAAAACTTCATCTGCTCCAAATTTGTGGAGAACTTCATGCTTCTTCTTGTGATCTTCAACACTGTAATTCTTACTCTCGACAGCATTTTCACGGATCCTGACACCCTCGATCTTTTCCAAAACTTTAACCTTTTCTTCACAATCGTCTTCGCAAGTGAAATGTTGCTAAAAATCATTGCTTTTTCACTCGTAGGCTATCTCCAAGACAAAACCAACCTCTTCGATGCCATAGTAGTGGTCATTTCAATGATAGAAATCATCTTTATAGAATCACAAGATTCCGCAACTTTGAAGACCCTCCAGACTTTGAAAGCTTTCAGAGTATTGAGAGTCATGCGATTGCTCCGTAGTCTCAAATTCATGAACATGATCGTTAATGTATTATCTAAAACCCTCGCATCGTTTATATATATCGCCATTTTATTGATAATTTTCATACTTATTTATGCTCTCTTGGGGATGAAGCTGTTCGGAGGCGAATTTGACTTTCCTGATAAGGTTTATAGGCAGAATTTCGATAATTATGGCCAGGCATTTTTGTCAGTTTTCCAGATTTTAAGTCGATCTTATTGGTACTACTTCCTATACCTCATGTTCAGATCACAAATCAACAATTTCATCAGTGCGTTTTATCTAATTTCATGGATTTTTGTTGGCAATTTTGTGCTTCTCAACTTGTTCTTGGCAATTATCCTTGATGGATTCAATCAAGCGGTGGTTGAAAATGAGGAAGATCTGCCTAATGATTATATATGCGATGAAATTGAGCCTCCCAATAACGCGGTCGTTGAAATGAAACAACCTCCAGTCAAATACAAATCAATCAGTCCATTTGACCCCCTTAAAAATTCAGAAATTGAACGACTTTTTGAAAGTCTGGCCTGCGAAAATTCCTTCTACCTCTTCAACAAATCGTATCCTTTACGAATATTTTGTTTTCGGCTTACGAAATCCCATAAATTCGAGAATTTCACCCTTTTATTAATCATTTTAAATACAGCCAAAATGATTTTAGACACTTATATAGACCCTGCTGAATATAGCAGTTCTGGTATATTAGATGAGATTCTCACCTTCGCCTTTTTAGTGGAAACTCTGATTAAATCTGTAGCTATGGGCTTCGTTATTGATAAGGGCAGCTATTTAAGAGACACTTGGAATGTATGGGATTTTATCATAGTGGTCACTTCTTTGGTGGATGTGTTTACAACAGGGTTCACAGTTTCGGTTATTAAAGTGTTCAGATTGTTGAGAACCTTGAGACCATTGAGATTTGTGTCACATAATGTCAATATGAAGATTGTGGTGAACAGTCTATTGGATAGTGTGACTTCCATTATTAATGTCTTTATTGTGATTTTGACAGTTTGGTTGATGTTTGCTCTTTTGGGGATCTCGTTGTTGGGTGGAAGGATGGGACATTGTGATATAGAAGAATTTTATGGCGTTTCAAAGGAGATGGTAATATTTTTTTTTATTTTTTTTTATTATATTATATTTGGTTCTTTAAGTGCCTGCAAATGGGTCAGGAATGGGTGATTTATGACACAAATTTCGACAATATCTATTATGCTATGAATTCCTTATTCATTATAGGGTCTTTGGAAGGTTGGCCTGATATAATGTATTATTGCATAGATTCAAACACAGCAGATATAGTAAACAAAAATATAAATTCACCAAGTATTTTCTAATTGTTTTTAAATTTAGGGACCTATTCAAGACAATTATAGCTTCATATCAATTTACTTCATTTTTTTCATACTAATAGGCGCCTTTTTCCTTATGAACCTCTTCATTGGTGTCATGTTCTTCCATTTCAACTTGGCTCAAAAACACGAAAAATCCAAAAAAAACCTATTTCTCACAGAAGATCAATCTAAATGGCTAGATATCCAGAAAATGATAGTCAATGCCCGTCCCGATTTCAAATATAATCGTCGACCTGACACCCGTGTTCAGAAATATATCGATAACATCATTACCTCCAAACTTTATGAGTATCTTCTCACTTTTCTCTATGTCTTAACAATCCTAATCTTATCAATGTCATATGAAAGCAGTCCCCTCTCCTATAAAGAAACATTAGAGAATTTAAACTTCAGCATAATTGTTTTGATCCTGTTAGATTTCTTATTGAGACTTATTTCCTATGGTCCGAGCTACTATATCTACACAAATTGGGCTAGACTTGATCTTTTTATAACAACTTGTTCATTAATAGATTTTCTCTCAATTCTTTCCCTTTTGAAGATCTCCTCAGAAATCAGACAGCTCATGCGAATCACCAGAGTACTATTTCTTTTAAAACTGATCAAGCGTTTCAAAGGTATCAACAATTTAATCGGAACCCTGATGTTTTCACTTCCTTCACTATTGAATGTAGGAGCCCTGCTCATATTAATCTACCTTATGTACTCAATCCTAGGTGTCTATCTCTTCCAAAACATCAGTCAAGGCGTCGTGATTGATGAATATAACAATTTCCATAACTTTCATTTAGCCATGCTCCTTCTTTTCAAATGCTCGACTGGTGATGAATGGTTCCTTGTGATGTTCGATCTCTCAGATAAGAATCCCGGGTGCGAAACTGATGATTCATGTGGATCTATCTATGCCATTCCCTATTTCCTTAGCTTCTTTCTCATCTGCTCATATATCATGCTCAATCTTTTCATCCTCATCATCATTCAACAATTCGAAGAATACCACCTTAGAGTCAATAACCCAATCCAAACATTCCGCGAAAACCTTGAAACCTTCAAAAAAATCTGGTCTGAATTCTCATTGGCCTCAGAAGGATTGAACATTTCCCATAGGAATCTCATTGAATTCTATATGAAATTACCAGAACCTTTGGGGTTCCATCCTGGAATTTCTCGTGCTGTTATAGCTAAAGAGATCATGAACATGAACCTATCAGGAGACGCAGATGGGAATATATATTTCAATGAATTGTTGTTCTCTTCAATGAGAAGAGTTTTTGGGGCGGAGGTGTTGAAAAACGCTCAATCGGAGATCCAGATGCTTTTGAAAAGGGAGGAATATGCGATCAGAAAGAAAATAGAAAAGTTCAAGAAAAAAGATATCAGAAAATATAGCATAATCAGCTCGAGAGTCAGTTCTAAGAAAACGAGTCGAACCAGCAGTTTTTTCTCTAGTTTTTTCGAAAAACCGATTCCTGAGGAGTTCGGCTTCCGCAAAAACATCGTGAATCCTATTATGGAGTTTTTTTTTGTTGGTATGGCATTCAAGTCTTGGAAGAAGTTCACTAATTTGAAGCTGGAAAAACAATTGGCTAATGATGATAGTTTAATTGTGGCAGAAGATGATGTGAGCAATGATGAGGAAATTGAGGAAGAAGAGGAAGAGAATGAATCTGAAAGTGAAGAAGAGGATGATGAAGCCAGTCCGGTCGAAGGAGTGAGAAAGATGCCTTATTTCCAAAGCAAATATTTAAATAGAAATAGGGCGAAAAGCATTTTGGTGAGAGGTGAAGAAAATGAGAATAAACTTGGAGAAATGAATTTTATGATGAATTTGAAGAGGAGGGTGTCAAATTTGTTCATGATAAAGCCACTTAATGTGGTACATCCTGAGTAGTTGTTTTTATAATTTCGATGGATATTTAGAAAATGTTTGGTAAGTAAATTTAGTAGAGTTTTTACCAATTTTAAAGTAATAAATTATTTTTTTTGGAAAAAAGAACAAATAATTAACAGAACTATTCTCATAAAATTTCAAAAAATGTTTTATTTAGAGAACAATTTGATAAATGAAAATGGGAAAATTAAAAAAAACCACAGAGTCGTCCTGATGTTCATCAGGATATATGAAATTTTTTAAGTAATATTTAGGTTGGTATTGGTTTCAGGCTGGTTTTTGATTTGGATATGATCGTTTCTTGAGAAATCATGTGTTTCTGTGTAATCTTGACAGATTAAATCGAGAAATGGAACTATATACCATAAGTTATCCTTAACAAACGCAATTTTCTCGAGGAAAAATCTTAAAAAATCAAGAGAATTTTACTAAAAAACACAAATCAACTCCATGAAAATATAGTCATAGAATCGGCTGTGTAAATAAGGACGTTTTTTTCGAAAGTGCTGAGATAATCCCCTAGAATTGAGTCATTTCTCTGAGCAATATGTAGCCAAAGAAGCTGAATAGCCTTTGCTTTCATATCCTTTTAAATCAAATATTGTTTATTTCTTTAAAAAATCAATACCCAGAACTTTTAATGTCCGATCGTCGCAAAGATTGATACGGCCCCAAACTATCAATAAATTGAGAAAAATCCATTGATTTTCATCTAATTCAAAGGAAATATTGCTTGTTTCTTCAATATTCATGAAATTTCTCAAAAAAATCATTGAGGTCCTTTACTATTTCCTCTGGTGTTTTATGGAAAGTATCAGCATAGGTGAAATCTTTACAGCCTAACTCATGAATTCCTGAACAATCAAAAGCTAATAGTAGGAAAATGTTGAGGATTAGAAAGAAAAGTGTTTGGATTTTTCTCATTTTGTTTGAAATTCAAGAATAATTTAAGGGGAATTATTTAGTATTCAAGTATTGATCAAGTGTTATTATTTCGTTTCGTCTAAAACTTAGATTTATGGCTTAAAATAAGCCAAATCGACTATTTTCGCTAATAATTTAAAGAACGGGAATATAGCTGAAAATAAATAGGGATATTTGACTTAAAGTCATGAATTTTGTTATTAAGAGTATAGACTATATTCTTTTCTTTTACCATTAAAGATAAACTTTCAAATTTCGAATTAGAAAGCCGAAAAACTAAAAAAACAAAGGCTTTTTTAAGTTCAAAATCATGACAAAATGACCTGAACAGAAATTTTAGAAAAAAAAATTATTAATGAAATTAAAATAATTAAAGCATTTCCTGGATAAAGATTCGATAAATTTATATTTGAATCAGAGCTGAAATCAAATAACAGAGATTTTTCTTTAAATCTGATTGGCTGTCTAAAAATAGAATTGGGCTGGAATTAGATATAAAAAACAATAGCTTCGAAGAACAGATAATAAAACCCTATTTTTCCCCAAAATGAACACCAAATATTTCCTTGTTATTTGTTTTTTCCTTTCCATTTTCATCACACTTTCCGCACAAACAACTTGCCCAACAGGATTTACAGGATGTAATACATGTGATTCAACCTCCACCATTTGTTTGACATGTACTCCAAGCACAAATTACCCTGCACTAAATCAAAGTGCCTGTGATATTTGCTCAAACGATATTGCGGATTGCGGCTCATGTGCAGTAAACTCTTTAGGAAACACCACATGCACACAATGCTCAACTGCTGGAAACGTTCCTGCCCTTGCAAATAAGCAATCTTGTGTGGCTTGTTCTGCAGCCATTGGAAATTGCAGTACCTGCTCCGTTGATTCAAATGGCAATGCTACTTGTCTACAATGCAACCAAACTGGATTGGTGCCAAACCAGACAAATCTCCAATCATGCGTTGCTTGTAATGCTACCATTTCAAACTGCAACAATTGTTCTGTCAATTCCACTGATGGATCTGCCACATGTTTAGCGTGTAGTTCTGGAAACGTTCCTGCACCTATATATATGGATTCATGCGTCTCCTGCGGGACTGCCATTAATGGTTGCTCAAATTGTTCTGTCAGTTCGGCTGGATCAACAACATGCATAGCTTGTTCTGGTACTGGAATGGTTCCTTCTTCAAATATGGCATCATGCATCGCTTGCGGGACTGCCTTCCCTGGTTGCCAAAATTGTTCTGTCAATTCCAATGGGTATGCCACATGTTTAAATTGTGTAGCCGACTACTTATTTTCCAATGGAGCTTGCACAGCCTGCCCAGCAAATTGCATGAATTGCACCAGCAACACTGCATGCACACAATGCAATAATGGATTTACTTTAAGCACTGATGGAACAACATGTTCATCATCCATTCCAAATTGTACTACCTTGAACCCTTCTGCTGCATCTGGAGTGCCAACATGCAGCGCCTGTGCTTCAGGATATGGTTTACAAGGAGGGAATACTTGCTTAAAATGCTCAGGAACTTGCACAACTTGCAGCTTTGACTCCAATTACAATGAAACCTGCTCAGTCTGCTCAAATTCTGTTAACAATGGTGGAGTTTGTAACACTTGCGCAATTGGGACTTTCTACAATAGTACTACTGGATCTTGTGTGTCTTGTTCGGCATCTGCTACTGGCGGAATGACAGGCTGCGCTACTTGCTCAATTAGTGGTTCAACCTTCACATGCAATTCATGTAATTCAGGATATTTCTATAACGCCGCAGACACTTGCGTAGCATACAACGACCCCAATTGTGCTACTGGTTCGGCTGTGAACAATTGCACAACATGTCAAAATGGTTTTTTCATGAATAGTACATCTACCAACTGCACTAGTTGCATGAATATAACTGGCAATTGTACAAGTTGTACAAATGCTGGTGTCTGTACTGGTTGTGGTTCTGGATTGTTCTTCAATACTACTGCTGGAAATTGTTCTGGAAGTTGCAGCTTAATTAACGCCAATTGTGCAGCTTGCTCATCTTCGAGCCTGTGCACTAACTGCTCTGGTGGAAATTACATTATCCAAACAAGTGCAACTACGGCTACATGTGGTTCCTCCTGCGCTCCTAATACTCAAATTAACAACACAGTTGCTCAGACCTGCACTGCTTGCGGTTTATTAACCACCTCAAGTGATTGTGCGAATTGTACTTCAGCCAGCATGTGCACGATGTGTCAAACCTTGAAATTGGTTTCTGATGGAAGCAGCTGCACTGCTTGCAATAATACTGCTGCTGGAGAAGTCTTGGGTAGTGGTAACACTTGCAATTTGCAATCAACTGTTACATTGTCAACAATCACATTGGACCCCACCAGCAAAATGCCGATCGGAACCATCAATTGTGCTGTTAATTCAATGGCCTTTTATGCTTGGGGCCTGGGAAACTCTGTTAACAGTTTGACCGTTTCAAATATCATGAGCATGACTGGAAACACAACATCAAAAACAGTGCCAGCGACAGACATGATTTCTTATTGGGTTGGATATGGATTCCTTTCACAAGTGTCAGGAACATCAATATCACTTCCAATTGTTCGTCCTATTAAGAACTCCGGAGAAACCTATACATTAATTGCTTATTGTGTTAGTAGTGCAGGAGGATTGATGTCCAATGGTAATACCACCTGGGTTTCAAATAACAATGGTGCTAGCGAAGTAGCCATTCAACTTTCTTCAACAACCCCTTTGAACAGAACTGCCAAGCAGACATTAGGAAGTTATGTGAAAAAGACTCTTGGAATCAGCAGAACCATGTACACTGATCAAGGTGATGTTGTACCAAGTTTGACTTCATCAAGACTTTTGCAAAACACCACAAACGGCACCAACACAAGCAATTCCAGCTCAAGCTATCCAGTTTCCTTCTATGTACTCCCAGATTATTCTCTCACAAGCGATAACATGAACACATTGATCAACAATAGTTTGTCAAACTCCACTACTTTCTTAACAGCTCTTAACACTGCTATGACTTCTTCAGGATCAAGTGCCCCAGCCTTCTCAATTAGCTCAGTGGCTCAAACAGTGTTAACTACCCAACCAGTGCCAATTTTCGCCTCAACCAGCCCAACAATCACTCCTGCTAGCACATCTGTCTCTATTAGCTTAACATTGAGCAACATCAACGGCATAATCTTCATTGGCATCGGTCCCACCTTAACAGTTGCCTCCTCCAGACTCTTACAAAACTCAACAGGCGGAACCAACACAACTAACTCATCAAACTCATCCAATACATCTAACTCAACTGCAAGTAACTCATCCAACTCAACTGCCAGTAACTCATCCAACTCAACGACCAATGCAACAAACTCAACCACCTTGAACCTCACTGCTCCTTCATGGGCTCAACTGATTGCTTCAACTGATGTCAATGGTGCCACTTTAAATAATATGCAAAATATCAGTGCCACAAGTGGAACAGCTGTTACCTTCAATTTGACCAATTTGACTGCTGGAACTACATATAACATCTATTTCGGAGCTGAAAATTCTATGATCCCGCCTGGACAGAGCTACATCTATGTTATCTCAACTACAACAACTAATAGTAGTGGAGGCGGCGGGGGAAGTGGCTCAAGCTCTTCTGGAAAATTGATGGGAGGATTGGCCTTGATTTGGATGGCTTTCCTTGCTTTTATTCTAGGATAAAAAAATAATTAGTAGATAGAAATGAATATTATTAGAATTTAGATATAAATTTTTTTAAAAAAAATTTAAATAATTAATTTTGATTTATTACGAATTCATATTGTAATTTGGAATTTTGTTTGCGATGAGAAATCGGTAATTTCTTATCGCAATAAATTATAAATTTTGTGAAAAAAAAAAAAATGATAATAAATAAATATAT
>Ga0302186_10002207_pt1 | contig 15202 bp, 11 predicted proteins | sample II_Bog_E1_2_FD_198782 | JGI IMG/M metagenome (GOLD analysis project Ga0302186, IMG submission 198782) | Peat permafrost microbial communities from Stordalen Mire near Abisko, Sweden - II_Bog_E1_1 | ecosystem: Environmental > Terrestrial > Soil > Wetlands > Peat | place: Sweden: Abisko... | reverse complement strand
GTTTTTTTTGTTCTTAAAGCGAAATGAATTTTTTTCGATTAAATTTTCATATATTTTCCAAAAAATACATAAAACAAAAATATTATGAAAAAGATTTTTTTGTTTTTTTATTCATTTTAAATACTTGAAAAAAAAAAAAAATATTTTTTTTATAAAAAAATTAATGCCGGAATTTTTGACTATAGTGTATTTGTTTAACTAGTATTAAAAAATTTCATTGTCTAAGACAGCACATAATTGCCTAATTTCAACCAATCAGACCAATTCCCATTGCACTGATCATAACTTATCCACCATAAGTTATTATCATTCGCGCCTTTCGCGAATACATCAAATCTTCCATATCCCCAAGAAGAAACCGAAGGGGTCGAATTAATGTTACCCTTGAGATCTTCAGTGATGCCATTCCACTCCATAGGCTGATCCAAAAAGAAAATTGTATGCATCAATTAATTGACTTGTGTTTCCCATATAGAAAACATCAATTCTTGTTTGATCCCAAGATATCACAGCAGGTCCGGAATATATTAGAAGATTGATGGTGGTCCAGGAACTCCAATTTTGGCTGGGGGACCATGTGTTAACTACTAAATTATTAGTTGATTTGGATCTCCCAAAAAGATAAAGAGTGTTTAAGACCGACACTGCACCAGGAGTTGAGGCTGAAAAATTGAAATCATCAATTTGGAACCAATTATTCCAGTTTGTCTTGTTTATCCCCATCATTTTATTGCTTGTGTTAATGCCATAAAGATTCAAATTCCCAGAACCAGATGATGTGCAAATAGGTCCCGATGAGAAAGCAATGGTGCCTACATTGTGAAGAGCAACCCATGCGGGACCAGTTTTTGTGTTGTAATAGGAATGATAATAGAAATAGTTGCTACCGCCCACCATGAACATATCTAATTGACCCCATGATTCTGAGCAGACAGTGGGTCCGGATCCACTAGGTGCTGAAGTTCCCGCCATATTTGTCCATTGCGACCAAAGAGAACCGTCATATTGGGTGTAATAGATACTCAAATCTGAAGCACCAGCGATAAAAACTGCGATTTGTTGATAACCCCAGGAAACACTGCCTACTTGAGACTCGAATGTCTGCGACTTGAAATGAGGAAAGAACCAAGAAAGGAAAAGTAATATGAATACAGTCATTCGGAAAAACGCTGAATTCTATAAAATAAAAACGTTTTTTTTGCAAAACTTGTATTATATTAAATATAAAAAATATGTTTAAAAAATTGCAAATCAATGACCTTCAGCCTATCGACTTATATAAAACCCCAGGTGCGAGCACCGCTCGCACCTATAAGAATTTGAAGGAATCTTTGGCACAAGAGCTTCGATCGTTTTATATTTCCCCTCAAGAGAAAATACTTCGCAAAGACACAATCCGGGTTTTTTTCAAGCCAAATGACCTAGATTTTTATAATCTCAACAAAAAAAACGATTTCCTTCAAAATAACCTGAATAAGAATTCGACTTTACAGGAAGTTTATCTAAATAAGAAGAAATCCGAAGAAGTCTTTAAAACTGTGAAATCCAAAGGCAACATCTATATAAATGATCTATGGAGTGAAGATTATTATAAGAAAGTGATGAAATTCGCACATTTGCAGGAAATTATCGATGATGTGAAGGAAAATCAAAGGAAAAAGAATCTCAAGAAGAAAAATGAACTGATAAAGAAAATCCAATTAGAAAACCTGAATAATTTCAAGAAAATAGAGAATTCTGATTTTCTTATGGAAGAATATCTCAAAAACCATAAGAAAAGTCTAGTGAAATCAAAGAAAAACAAGCCGAAAAGCTTAGTGAATGAGAATTTCGTACAGGAAAAATGCAGGTTTTTAACAGAAATCATCCAGGATTGTGATAAATTCAACAAGGAATTCCAAGAGGAAAGCAAAGGCTTTTATTCTAGTGAGAGAAATGAGGAAAAAACTAAGAAAAAGAGTTTGCAAGGGAAAAATAAAGAACAATTGGCGAATACTTTGATGAATTTCTTTGAAATTAGGAGAAAAAACATTGGAATTCCATCTTTGCCATCTGTTTTAAAGAAAAAAACGAATGTTTAGTTTAGCAGTTGTAATAAATATTAATTAATAAATTATATTGAGTGTTTTTTCTAAAAATTCGTTTAAAAATCTCTTAAATTAAGTTTTTTTTTCAAATGTCTTCTCGAACGGACTCCAATTTTTCGAAATCCAGCCTGAATTATGAGACCAGTCCCATGAAAATCGTGGTGAATCCGCCTACTTCCTTTAATTTCAAGCGCGAAATCATGGATCCGATCCGTGGAAACGGTAATGATTTCGATTTCTCATATATTAAAAGAGCCTCGCAACAATTAACATTTGATCCATCAAAATATCTAGAAAATGATTCATCAGAAGTCAGTGGATCAATTAAAAATGATGAATTAAAGTCAGCAAATTTATCACAATTTAAGGTGGAAGATGAAGGTTCTGAAGATGAAGATGATGATGAAAATGATGAGGATAATAATGATGAGAAAAATGAGAAAAATGAGAATAATGAGAATAATGATAATAATAAGAATAATGAGAATAATAATGAGAATAATAAGAATAATGAGGAAGAAAATGAAGCGGATGAGGAGGAAAATGAAGAAAAAGGGGTGTTAAAAGAACTTGAGCAAAAAGAAAAGAAAAAGGAAAATAAAGATGAGAGCAAAAATCCTGAAAGTGGCCCTGAAAAAGCTTTAGGAAAGAAAGAAAATAGATTAGAAGAAGAAAAATATTCTGAAAATGATGATTCGGAAGAAGAAAATGACTTGGGCAATGAAGAAAATGAAAATACGGCAAAAGAAAAAGAGGAAATATTAAAGAAAAAAACAGAAAATGATAAAACTGGACCATTAAAAGAGGAAAAAGTGGAACAAACAAAGAAGGAAGAGGAAAAAGCGAAGAACAAAGCAATGAGAAATGAAAAGAAATTTGCAGAATATGAAAAGAAATCAGAAAAATTAGCAGAAAATCAGCAAAAGTTTGCAGAAAATGAGAAGAAATCAACTGGAAATGACGAGAAATCAGTTGGAAATGAAACGAAATTAGTAGGAAATGACCAGAAATCAGCAGGAAATGACTTGAAAGATGAAGAAAATGACTTGGAAGAAGAAGAAAATGACTTGGAAGATAAGGAAAATGATGAGGAAAATGAGGAAAATGAGGAAAATGAATTAGAAGATGAAGAAAATGACTTAGATGATGAAGAAAATGCTTCAGAAAATGACTCAGCAGATGAGGAATATGAGTTAATTGAGGGTGAAAATGATTCGAAAGGCGAAGGAAATAAAGATCCAATTACAAAAGATTCAATATCAGAAAATCAAATAAAAAAAACTAAAGAAGATAAAGTTAATCAATTAAAGGAAGAAAATCCCAAGGAAATCAAGCCAAATCCAAAAAACTCTAAGAAATTAGTTATAGAGACTGAATCGGATAAGGAAATCGATGAATTTCAGGCAAAACAGAGAAAAGAATCAGAAAATGAAGAAAATGATGAAGAAAATGAAGAAACTGAAGAAAATGATGAAGAAAATGAAAAAAATAATGAAGAAAATCATACAGAAAATGAAGAAAATCATAAAGAAAATGAAAATCATAAAGAAAATGAAGAAAATCATAAAGAAAATGAAGTAAATCATAAAAAAAATGAAGAAAATCATAAAGAAAATGAAGAAACTGAAGAAAATGTTGAAGAAAATGATGAAGGAACTGAAGAAGAAAATGAAGAAAATGAAGAAGAAAATGAAGAAGAAAATGAAGAAGAAAATGAAGAAGAAAATGAAGAAGAAAATGATGAAGAAAAAGATTCTGAATCTGCAATAGAACAAAAAAGTGTCATATTATCAGAGAACAGCCCTGAAAAGGTCCAAAAGCAAGGAAAAGATTCTAATGATCCCAAAGATGAGAATGAATCCCCTGAGTATTCAGAAAAGCTTAGTGAAAATGATAATTTATCTGAAAAACCCCTTAAAAGCAATGAAAAGGCTCATATAAGTGAAAAATCTGAAGAAAATGAAGACATTGATTCTGAATATATCGAAGAAGACTCTAAATCCCATCATCTCTCAGAAAAACACTCTGAAAAAGGTGAAGAGAGCCTAGAAAACATAGAAAAAGACTCAAAAATTAAAGAAAAAGCCCAAAATTCTGATGAAAAAAGCCTGGAAAACCCCATAAAATCTATAGAAAACTCAATAAAATCAATAGAAAACCCTATAAAATCAATAGAAAACCCTATAAAATCAATAGAAAACCCTATAAAATCAATAGAACAACAGTCTATTGAAAAGTCTATAGAAAAGAAGTCTCTAGAAACCCATCTTGAAAAGCCTATAAAATCTATTATAGAGGAGAAGTCTTTAGAAGACCAGAAGTCTCTCGAAAAGCCTATAAAATCAATAGAAAAGCCTATCGAAAACTCCTCAGATTCCTCATATATCTCAGAATTAGAGTCTATCCCTGAAGTTAATGAGCCAAGTACTGATAAACACACGATTTCTGAGCCTTCAAATCCTGAAAATCCATCATCCAATAATACTAATCCTTTTTCTGAGAAAAAGCCTCTAATGAAACTTATGGGAAATCGAAAAACACTTAAACCTGAACTCCTGCTAAATAAGCCAGATTCTGAAGAAATAGAGGATTTCTCGAGGAATTCTAGGTCAAAAAGCCAGAATTTCTCTAATAAAAACGAAGATTCTTATAAAAGACCTCGAGCACAATCGCTTTTCGGCTATAAAAAACAGCCAAAATATTTCTCTGATAAAGCAAATTTGCTGAGAAATTTCCTTATAGATATTCCTATAGATAATGATGAATTCAATAGAGAAGAAAAAGCGCCTAAAGAACCGAAAATACAGAGAAAAAACCTCAAAAAACATGAATTTTTAGTAGTAAAAGCTGGCAATTATAAGAAAAAGAACCTCGCGATTGAAATCATTGAGGAAAATCAAGAAATTGATAAGAAAATCGAAGAAAATCAAGAGAAATCAAGGGTTTTGAGAGTAAAAGAGCCGAAAATCCTTAGAAAAAAGGAGAAAAAGCCTGGGAAAGAGGAAAAAAGCCTTAAAATGAAGGAAAAACGCAAGACCTTGAAACAAATAGCAGAAAATATAGAGGAAAAACCCGATAATTCGATGTTTCTAACGCCTGATGAGAAAATTATTATAAAAAATAGGTCAAAATCGATGAATCAAGTGAAAAAACCCCTAGAAAAAGAAGTTTCTGAGCAAATTCGCTGTTTTTTCTCCAAAAGTCCAGAAGAAAAGAGGAAATCAAGGGTTTTAGAAGTCCAAAAGCCCAGAAATGAAGAATCCCTGAAAAAAAGAAGATCTTATTCAATGAATATACCTGAAATCGCATATAGAAAGCCCAAATATCAATCAAATACCAAGGTTTTTAAAGAGAAAATCGAGGTCTTTATACCTGAGGAAGAAGATCTTATTAGAGAAAAACCTAAGGAACCAAGGATTATTAGAGAATTCGATTATAAGATCAGGGTTGCTAAAGAAAATATCAGAAATAATGAAAATAGTAGAGAAAATAACGAAAATATTAGAGAAAATAGAGAAAATATTAAGGAAAATGAGAGAAATCGAGAAAATAGCAAAAATAAACGACTTTTATCGATAATTCAGGAAAATGAAGCTGAAAATTCATTAGAAAATAGCCCGAAAATAGAGAAAAAGCTTAAAAATTTAGGGATTTTGAAGAATAATAAGGCGATTTTAGTGGAAATGAAGGAAATTAAAGAGGAAAACTATGAAAATCTAGAGTTTCTTAGAAAAAAATCTGAAAATCTGAGAAAATCGAATAATAAGGACCTTTTGAATAATGAGAAAAAGCCCGTTTCTATATTGAAAAATAAGAAAATCGAGGAAATGAAGAGAAAAAGGACGATTTCTGAGGGGAAAATGAAGGGAAATGAAAGGAAAAAGCAAGAAACCCTGAAAAAAGAAGGAAATCAAGAGGAAATCCATGAAAATGAAGAGAAAAATCAGAGTTTTGATGAAAAAAAGAATAAAAATAGAGGGAAATCAATAGAAAATACTAAAGAAAAGCCGAAAACCGTTCAAAATGAAAGGAAAACTATAGAAAAAGGAGGAAATATAGAGAAAACTGATGAAGATAAAGGGGGAAATATAATTAAAAGCGAGGAAATTGATGGAGAAATCAGCAAAAGGAAGAAAAGCCATGAGAAAATCATTAAAAAAGTCATTGATGAGGAAAAAAATAAGGAAACAAAGAAAATCAATGAAAAAACAAAGGAAAATAATGAAAAATCCAATGAAAAATTTCATGAAAAGTCTCATAATGAAAAATCCAATGAAAAACTTTATGAAAAGTCTCATAATGAAAAAGCCAATGAAAAAGCCAATGAAAAGCCTCAGAAGAAGCCTCATGAAAAAGTCACAGAAAAGCCTCATGAAAAAGCCAATGAAAAAGCCAATGAAAGAGTCAATGAAAAAGCCAATGAAAAAGCTAATGAAAAAACCAATGAAAAAGCCAACGAAAAAGCCAATGAAAAAGCCAATGAAAAAGCCAATGAAAACGTCAATAAAAAAACCAGCTTAAAAACAAAGGAAACAACTGAGAAAAAAATCAATGAAAAATTGAATGAAAAATCGAAAGAAAAAACCAATCAAAAAATCGATCAAAAAATCAATCAAAAAATCAAAGAAAAATCGAATGAAACGAATGAAAAATCGATTGGAAATTCGAATGAAAAATCAAATGAAAAATCGAATGAAGAAAAATCCAATCAAAAAAACAATAAAAAAATCAAAGAAAAATCGAATGAAACGATTGAAAAATCGATTCGAAAATCGAATGAAAAATCAACTGAAAAATCAACTGAAAAATCGAATGAAAAAACCAATGAAAAATCCAATCAAAAAACCAATAAAAAAATCAAAGAAAAAATCGATCAAAAAATCGATCAAAAAATCACAGAAAATTCGAATGAAAAATCAAATGAAAAATCCATTGAAAAATTGAATGAAAAATTGAATGAAAAATTAAATGAAAAATCGAATGAAAAATCGAATGAAAAAACCAATCAAAAAATCAATCAAAAAATCGATCAAAAAATCAATCAAAAAATCGATCAAAAAATCAATCAAAACATGAAAGAAAAAATTAAAGAAAAATCGAATGAAAAATCAAATGAGAAAACCAATCAAAAAATCAAAGAAAAAAGAGATGAAAAGCCCAAGCAAGAAAACCCTCAGAAAAAGCCTAATGAAAAACCCCATGCAAAATCGCATCAAAAAACTCAAGAAAAAACACCTGAAATTTTCAATGAAAAAACACCTGAAATTTTCAATGAAAAAACACCTGAAATTTTCAATGAAAATACCATTGAAAAATCACCAAAAATCCTTCAAGGAAAGCCTCAAGAATCCTTTCAAGAAAAGCCTCAAGAAACCCTTCAAGAAAAGCCTCAAGAAAAGCTTCAAGAAACACTTCAAGAAAAGCCTCAAGAAAAAAACACGCAAAAACAGCTTTTAAAGAAGAAAAACTCTGAAAACCGTAAGGCTAATGAAAAAAAGCCTGAAAAGTCCTCAGAAATTTCAATTGAAAATCCTAAGAAAACATCAGATAACTTAAAAGTCCCGTCTTTGAATAAAAGCGAAGAAAAAAGTCTACAAACTTCTGAAAAAAGCCTTGAATATAAAGAAAACCAGATAGAAAAAAAACTAGAAACTTCGAATGAAGAAGTCCAGAGCAAAGAAACCTTCATAAATGTTAAATCCACTAAAATATTCACTTCTTCTAATGAAAAACCAAGGAAAAAAAGCCTTGAAATCGATAAAAGTTCGAATAAAACTGACGAATTTCAAGCAAAACAACAAAAACCCAAGAAAAAGCCTCAAAAAACCTTAGAAAACCTTCAAAAATCCTTCGAAAAATCATCAGAAATTCTTCAAAAACCAGTCAAAACCCTTAAAATTCATGAGAAAAAGCAAAAAAACCCTTTACCTAACCTCAGTTATTTGAAGCCTGAAGAAAGCCAGAAAAAGCCTTTATTGGTTGAATCTGAGCTGAGAAACTATCAATCTCTCATAGAAACTCGAAATAAAGCGACTGAAAATGAAGTGAATGAACTATTAGAAGGCTCAAGGCTTGAAAACCCTGAGAATTTACAGAAAAGTTCTCGTTTTTTGAATAAAAAAGAGAAAAAGCCTCAGAAAAAAATCGAGAAAACTAGGACTTTTATTAATGAATCGTCTTTTATAGAGAAAAGCCTTGATTTAGGCATAATAGTTTATAAAACACCTGAGAAAATTGATAGAAATGAGAAAAATGAGCTTCTTGAGAGAAATAACGAGCTTCTTGATAAAACACCCATAAATTTAGATAAAAGTCTTGAGAAATCAGAGAAAAACGATAAGAAAAAGGTCATAGATCTAACAAAAATCAAGAATTTCGATGAATATATAGCGAAAAGAGGGCTTTTAGCTAAAAAACCTCCTATTACTTCGAAACATAAGAAAGAAGTCCTCTCAGAGATCAAAACTGAGGTCTTTAAAGCTAATAATAACCAGAGCACTGGTGATATTTCTTTGATTTCTGATAAGAAATCGATCAATAAGAAGCTATTCAAGCCTTTGAACCTCTCATTTCAGGCTTTTGACCTTAAAAACCCTGAAGAAAAGCTCAAAAAGCCATCTTTTCTCAATAAATCCTCAACTAAAAAGAAGAAATCCACAGAGAAAAAGCCTGAAAAACGCGGTTTCTTTGAAACTGCTTCAAGAAGATTCGAAACAAGGGATTTCCTCGTAAAATTCTATATTTTTTCTTCTTCTATCTTCGATTTTTCTATTAAAAAAAGCTCATAAGTTCAATGGAAAGGCCTTCGAAAGCCCTTCAATCAGCCTGTTCAGCCTTAATAACGCTTCTTTATGGGACTATAGAATGTCTTGATAAAAGGAAAGAATCCATAAAAGCCTTGAATTGGAAGAAAATCTGTTCTTTATTCGCTTCGCCTATGAATATTATCAATTCTATTATGAATTTCAAAGGCCTGGTTCAAGCCAATTTGATTTCCAAGGGTTTTTTTCGATCTAAAGTCTTATTTTCTAATGTAAAGATTTAGGGAATCTCAAAGAAGCTGAAAGACTTTTGCCTGAAGAAGAGAAAAGCCTGGAATTCTCAGGGTTTATTGATAATATCAGGACTTTTATCCTAGCTTCTAAAGACCTTATTGGGGATTCTTCTCATGAAGCCGAATCTAATGAATATATCTCGATTTTTACTTCCCCCAAAGTATTTTTTTTAAAATCCTTAGGATTTCTAATAAAATTCATTAGAAATCACATATAAAGATCGAATCCAGTAGAAACTCCAGAAAAGCCTTGAATCAATCGTTGGAATTACCCATAAATTCATCTATTATCAAGGAAAATAACAATGGAAGTCCTGTGTTTTTCCATAAGAATCAACTTAAAAAGGATATTCAGGTCTTTAAGCGCGAAATCAGCTTCATAAAAGGCCTGGATTCGAAATCTGAATGGGAAGAAGAAAGAAGCCTCAAAATCAAGAGAAAAGAAGAAGAAAGACTTAAACAATTGGAATTATATGAACAATGGGTTTTTATCAGAGAATTAAAGATTTTCAACGGCTTTTTTCTTTAGAGAAAGGAAAAAGATTGGACTTTACAAGTGGAGGAAAGAGCTAAAAGCCAAAGAATCATAGATTTGAAGGAAAAGTCCTTAGAAAGACAAGGCTTTAAAAAGACTAGGAGGATTAAGGAAATCGATGAAAAGGCTAAATTAGTAATAAATTAATGGATTTTAAGAGTTTTTTTTTGATAAAAAGCTTGAGGAAATGGAGATGAATGATGAATTGACCTGGCTTTGGAAACATGAGAATTCCCTGTTGAAAAGGCAGGAGTTGTCATTACAAAAGCCTTTCTTTTCAAATAAAAAATGAACAAATTAACTTATTATTACTCAAAAATAAGCCTAATATTAAGCCAATTAATTATTAAGGTCTGTGATAAGCCTAATATATATATAAGTCTAATATAAGTTTTATAAGCCTAATATAACTATTAAGTCTAATAAACTAATTAGGCTAATAAGTCTAATTAGAAGATCAAAAGTCTTTAAAAATATCTAAAAACTTTAAAAGATATTAAAATTTTCATATGTTCGACCTCTACCGCGAAATCAACTTCGAAGACGAGATCGCCCAGGCGCCGGGTCTTGACCTTCAGCTTCAAATCGCTTCTCGTGAAATCGCTGAAAAGATATCTGGGGACTTCGTGAAGAAGCCCTTCTATGACACCCAATTCAACACCTTGATCATAGTCTGTGATTTGCCCAAAGTGCCTAAGGAAAAACTCCAGGTACTTGATAAAGTCCTTGTGGAGAAGCTGTTGGGAGCGATCCAATTGAGCAGTCAGCTGGTGAATGCGCATTATTCGTTCCAGGAAAACAAGATCATGACCAATGGTTCAGCGATATTTGAATTTAATTCGGCTGAAAACGCGATTTTGGCTGCTGAAAAGCTCAATGGTGTGGTTTTGGATAAGAACCATACATTGAAGGTATATACGATGGAGGATTTCGAGAAGATCATGGGCATCAGTGAAGAATATAGTCCTCCGAAGGTTTTGCCTAAAGCGGATTTACAGAAATGGCTGTTAGATAAGGAGTTAAGGGATCAATATTGTGTTTTGGCCACAAGGAGCGGAGGATTAGGCAATATATGGGTGAATTGGTTCGATCATCTGGAGAAAAAGCCTGTGAATGCCATTGAAGGAGGAAAAGAACTTCTTGATATCAAGGAAGGATTGGCCTTGGATTGGAGCACCAATGGTAGTTATTTGATAACCTTGGAAAAGAATGTATAAGAAAAAGCCATAAAAATTATAGTAATTTTCTTATTAATAGGGATTTCAATTATGGGGAGGTGCGAATTTCTCTCAATTGTCTTTTTATGAACATCAGGAAGTGAAAAACGTGGACATTTCTCCCAATGAGAAATTCATAGTTTCCTTTAATGGGACAATAAATGATGCTCCAAACACTGAGAATTATATCATATGGAACCTGAGAACCGCGGAAAAGATCCGTAGTTTCAAAGCCGAAAGATTAGAAGTTTGGGGGGCATTCCAATGGTCGTATGATTCCAATTTCCTGGCCAGATTGAATCAAATTTCCAGCACCAGCGAAGAACTCCAACTTTCAGTCTATAAGATGCCCTTATGTGATATGATCCAAGATGCCCAAGGCAAGAAGAATTCAATTAAGGTGCCGGGCCTTCAGAAATTCGCCTGGGTTGAGAATTCCACTAGTTTATGTTGTGTGTCCTTTGGGGGAAACAAGGCTCAGAATCCAACAAAAGTGACTCTAATGGAGGTTGCAACCAAAATATTTTATCTTAAGATGGAATACTAAATTTTTTTTAGGTTCCCAGCCGAAAAGATGAGAAGAAATGGAAGACCATTATTTGGGAAATCACTCATTGTGATATCGTTTCGAGCCTGAATGGAGATTGGTTGGCTTTGATCATGACCAAGAAGAATAAGAACAAATTATCCACATTGGTTCATTTGGCCAACACCAAGAAAAAGACCCTCGAAGTTTCTGATCTCGACCTTTCAGACAAGTACAAAACTTATGCCGTTGATAAGAAAAACGGCCGATTCGCCTTTGTGTTCCAAGAGCCCGAAACCAGTGATTTTTCTAATTAATTCTATATAACATTTTTTTCTAATAATCAAGAGGAAAGCGGAGGTCATGTCCGATTCGAAGTCCAATTCTTTGGTGTTGACCTTCAGGATATGATTATGAAAGATTTCGGGAAATTGACTAGAAAAGCAGCCAGTGAGATTCTTTTCGGCTCCAATGGCACTTCCTTCGCCTTAGTAAATAAGGATCCACAAAGTGCGACCCAAGGTGTTCTAGAATTCGGGTATTTTAAGCCTACTGGAGTAGGGATCTTATGTCTCCCTGAGATTCTAAAGACTGCCAATATGCCTTATATGACAATGGCTTGTTATGATCCAACGGGCAGATTTTTGATCACGGGTAGTAAGGATACGAAGACTTATATAATCTGGAATGGATATGGAGATCAGATTTATAAGGACACAGTGAATGCAGCTGGATTGTTACAGGTTTTATTAAGAAATAAAAAGGTTTTTCTGAATTTTTCTGAAGATTTGTTGGAGAAAACGCCCGAAAGTCGATTTAGATAAGAAGAAAGAAGAGGAAATCAGCAAGAATTTCGCATTTTATAAGAAGAAATATGAGGATCATGATGATAAGATCATCAATAAGATCAAATACGAGAAGGAGGAAAAACGCGAGGTCATGAAGAAACAGGTATTTATTGATTTTTTAATTAAGTTTTCATTAAAGGACGACCCTTCTTTGCTTTTTTCTTTCAGTTCCTAAGCTTTTTGGAGGCCAGAAGAAAAGAATGGGAGGAGTCTAAGGTCCAAAGAAAGGAATTACAAGGCTTTGATGAAGATAATTTCTCTGATGTTTCCTTGGAGGAGATTATTGAAAGTACTACGGTGATGGAGGAAAAGCCTCAAGGCAAGAACTAAGAAATTAGGCTTGAGTTTTGAGAATAATTAAGAAAAAAATCAGTTCTATTTAAAGAAAAACAAACCAGCCGAGTTTTTTTAAGTCTTTTTTTGCAGAAAACTGTTGGAAGTGAACGTGGAATTCGGCCTCACGAGTTTCCCTTTGATGAAATTCGCGTTTTCCATGAAATTTATCAATTTCTCTATGCCTTCATTGAGTCCATCTCCAGTCAAAGCTGAGCATTTCTGTACTATTATATCCATTTCCAACACTTCCTTCACTCCAGTCCAATCAATCAAATCATTAAATTCTGCTTTTTCCTTCAGATCCTGTTTATTGAAGAACACTAATAATGATACATTCTGGAATTTGAGGTCCTCGTTTAATTTCACAAGTTCTTCTCGCACTTGCCACATTCGTTCTTTATCAGAGGAATCGATCACGAAGATCAGAGCGTTCAGGTTCTCATAATAATGAGTCCAAAGCGAACGGATCTTGCCTCCCACGTCGAATATCAGAAATTCCATGTTTTTTATCATCGCTGTTTCAATGTTCAAACCCACGGTAGGCTGGGTTTGGACGAACTTGTTGCTTTTAAGACGATGCAGGATAGTGGTTTTACCTGAACCATCGAGACCTATGAGCAGAACTTTCTTTTTGGTGTAGGTTTGAGTTGCATCCGGCTCGGTGGCCTGGGGACGGAAAAGGGGACAACCCATTTTTGATAAGAGCTTTTTTAGGATTAAATTTTGATGTTTTTGGACTGTTTTATTTTATGAAAAATAGAGATTTGTAGGGCTTTTTTTATTGCGGAAGTTTTAGTTTAACTTTTTACTAAAAAAATTACTTGGATTTTGTTTGGAGGTAAACATGAGAAATATATTTTATGGGAAACTTTCTTTATTTTTATTTTTTTAAGAATTTATACTGTATTATTTTGTCCTCGTTTTTTTTCAAAAAAATATTTATGCAAAATTAATTCTATTTTTATCAATATTTAGAAAAAACTTTCAAATATGATGTTTTTGCAAAAGGCGGATAATGTTTATGGTGGGGTGGATAAGGCATGATCATTGCAAAGTTGAGTTCTCTCAATTACAGAAAATGGTTTTTGGTGTTATAAAAAATAAAAAATTTTTATAAATTTTGAAGAAAACAAAGAAATTTTATTTTTTAATTAGTAATTTATTTATTTTTTGGTCTTTCAATTGCATTATACTTTCAATATTTCATTTTTGTTTATCATGATGAAAATTTATGAAAAATTCAAAATGCTTCATTTGCTCTTTAGCCTTTGTTCCGTTCATCTCACCCATGCATTATACGAGTCTCAAGTCGGTAGTGCCTCCTGGGGTTATCAACAGATTGCAGTTTTTGTAACTGGAGCAGATCATGTTGTTTGGTACTTACAATATGATGGGTCCTTATGGTCACCATGGAAACAAATCGCCTCCTATGCCAGTAGTGGACCTGCTGTTTGTTCATGGGGATGGGGTCGATTGGATGTTTTTGTCCAGGCGGATGATGCACTGTATGTCCGTCACATAGTATATGATTATTCTTTAAGTGGGGCAGCATGGTGGAATGCTTGGGAAAGTTGGGGCTGTTGTTTGTATTCAGGGGTGGCCGTGGCAACATATGGAAATGGAAATCTTGTTCTTTATGGTATTGGGATGGACTATCAGATGTGGGGTCAAAGCATTTCAGCAATCCAAGGTTGGTACTGTATAGGACGTCCTTCAACAAATGTCTTCTTTACATCAGACCCTCCAGGTGCTATTTGGATGTTACAGAGATTGTATGTTTTCGGAAGAGGGAGTGATAATTATCTGTACTATCTATCTTGTGAAAACAACATTTGGGATCCTCAATGGACTCAAACTGATATGGTGATGAATTCTGGACTTGCTGTTGTGACTTGGGATTCCATGACGATCCATATTTTTTACAGAGATATAAATAATGAACTAATACATAATTGCATTTTGGGGCAAATGTGTGGTAATGCATCTGAAAATCTCCATGGAAACATTACCTCGACTCCTTCCGTTTCTGCATGGGGGTATGGACGGTTTGATGTTTTTGCAAAATGGACGGATAATTGTTTATGGTGGATAAGTTATGATCAATGCAATGGATGGTCTCAATGGCAAAAAATGGGAGAACTGGTGTTGTTATGAAAAATATTTTTTTTTTTTTTTATAACTGATATGATTTCTATATTATAAATGCTCTAATTCATTATAACCTGCAAATATTTGGTTTGCTATCTCTAAAGTCATAAAATAAAAATTTTTAAATGAAAATTCAAATATTAGATCTCTCCTTTTTAAAAAATAAATAAAAATATTAAAAGTTTTTAGGATTATTCATTTCAATGAACTTGGTTTAAAAATGCAAATATAATATCAATAAATATATCAACACACAATGCATTATTTAAGACTTAATTGAGTCTATTTACTACAAGGGATTATCTTGCGTCAATATTAGTGTGCATAAAGACTGTTTTCTTTATTTTTCTCAGCTATTCCACACGTCTCGTTCATAACGACTTTCTTGATATGATCGAGAAGTTGCCATGAGAGAGTTGAAATTTCATTTAAGAAATAATATGATTTTTTT
>Ga0302186_10002202_pt1 | contig 15222 bp, 15 predicted proteins | sample II_Bog_E1_2_FD_198782 | JGI IMG/M metagenome (GOLD analysis project Ga0302186, IMG submission 198782) | Peat permafrost microbial communities from Stordalen Mire near Abisko, Sweden - II_Bog_E1_1 | ecosystem: Environmental > Terrestrial > Soil > Wetlands > Peat | place: Sweden: Abisko... | reverse complement strand
AAAAAAAAAAGAATTATTCATATTTTTCGTTTTTCTTTTATTTTCAGTCTTTAAAAATAGAAATTCATGACATTATTTATTAATTTTAATTTTCTGTTTTCATTTTTTCATCATTCTTCTTTTTTTCCATTCCATATAATTTGTGAAAGTCTTGAGAGCTCAAAATCAATGCATTTTCCAATTTCTCGCATAAATCATTGTGCACATTTTGTGTCCTATCTAATTTTTTCAACAAATTAACCTCTTTTTTCTCCAATTCATTTATCTCGCTTTCTTTCACTTTCCTTATGGCTTCTTGCTCGCAAATTTCTAATAAATGTTCATCGATATATTGCTTTTGTTTCATTTCCCAGAATTTATCAATTTTTTTTTTCGAAAGTTCAGAATCTTTCTGAATTTTAGTTTTTTTCTCTCTGTTTTGTTGCGTGAGGTCTTCTCTTAACAGTTTAAGCTTCAATTCATTTTCCAGTTTTATTCGTTTTATTTCTTGCGATTCCTCAGTCTTAAGTTTTTTCAATGACTCCCTTAAATTTATTAAAGATTGTTGTTTTTCTTGCTTTTTTCTCTTCATCTCCCAATCTTTTTTTTTGTTTTCCTCTTCTTTCGAATTCACAAAACGCATTTTCTTCAAAAAATTTATTTACTTTAAAACAGCTTTTATGGATTTTACCGTTTGTTTCAATTCGAGAATTTTATCAGTTTTTTGTTGCATTTCTTTGACTTTTTTTTGGGCTTTATTCTCTACTTGGGAGAGAAGATTGATTCGATTTTTCAAGATGTCAAGATCCTTTTCAACTTTGTTACGTTGTCGTTTGGCAACCCAGACAGAAGGATTTGCAAGTGACTGTGAGGATTGCTTATGAAGCGGGGACTTCTCATCCGTTACTCTATGAGAAAAATAATCAAGTTTCATATACATTTCTTCGTTTTTATTTTATTTGTTGAGATTTTTTCATTGTTAATAAACAATAATTAGTTGTATTTTTAGAAATAATTAATTTGCAATCCGAAAAAATAGATATCTACTTAAAAGATCATAATAATTCTTGAATTTTAGTAATCAATTTTCTGTTGTAATGTCTTGTTGATTTGCTCCTACAACCATTTGAATGCATCCTTCAAAAAAACTATGCAACAAAAGCAGAAAATATAAATTTAGGAAATAATTTTTGGGTTTTTTATAATCTAGAAAAAACTCATTCTTACACTTCATATACAATAATAATACACCACTGATGACAAAATTTACTGTAATGATAGCAAACGCTCCAAAATTATTCATAGTGAATTTATCACTAATAAGAAAACCGCAATCTGCATAATAAAGTTCATGAACTGGAAAGGTCATCCATCTCCTTGTTATAATTAAAACCATAAGTCGAGAATTTATGAGAAATACCATATCAATCAAACAACCTGATATCAGTTGAGAACACAACATATCATTTTCATTTTTTTGTTTAAATTGCTCATTCGCTTTATTAATATGACAAAAATTTAAAATTTTCTTGATGACATATCCATTTATATCAAATCTTGTATAGTATGTAAAAATAAAATGTGCATAGGAGACTAACAATAGCCAACCCCCCCATTCACTAAAATCTTCCATCGTGATAATCCCTGAAATTGGCACTGAAACAAAAAAAACAGAACAAATTCTTATTAAAACAATAGTAGATGAATATTCATTATAGTGGAACTCAAGAATGCAATCGTTATAAACATGAAAAAGCTGCAGAAAAAGTGTGGAGAAAACTTTAAAGTAAAAAAATTGGTAAAGTCTAATCCAGTTTTTTGCCGAACTTATATCAAAATTATCGAAAATATAAGAGTTTAATTCAGGAAAAATCCTAGTGCAAAGAGAATAATGCCCCAAAATCAATAATCCAAACACATTTGTTTTGAGAACATATTTGACCCAACGAAAGGAAAATCCCTTCCAATCGAATAATCTTTTCATTGGAAATACTAAGCTGAAAACTATAAAAAATAGGTACATAGGAAGGGCATTCATAAGGTCAATTGACAGGAGATATGAAAAAGAAAAAAGAAAGCAACAAGCGAAATAGAAAGCAAAGCAAAACATTCTGGTGTTTGGGGTTTCAAAGTTTATTTCAATAGTAGTTTTTGAAATAGAAATAACCAAAATATTAAGATGAAGAAAAAAATAAAGCATAGCTGAATAAATCTTCGTTTGGATATCAGATGGACAAATACAAATTTTGTCCATCCAACAATTTTTGTGGTAGTAATTTTGGAAAATTATTTTCAAAACACTCAAAAAAACCACAATGCAGTGAACAATAAAGAAATTGTTCATACAATAAGTGAATTTATCAAAAGCTGAAATTTTTGTGGAAATGAAAACTTGTATAAATGATGACATTTTCCTGCTATCTCTAATAGGTAATGGTAGACCATCCCTTATTTTTGCTTGTTTTATATTAAATATTTTATCTGAAAAAGTCATGTTATTGCCATGGCAATTTCCACCTGGAATAATCATTGATTTTGATTTTATTTGGGCTAGAATGACATTTGATTTTGGAAAGTTGTTGCCTGAATTGTCTAAATCTATTTGAACCCCTGATTTTAATTCATCTTCGTCCAAGCTAAGGGGATCCATAGGGGAAAAAGTGAATTGTCCCCCTTTTAAAATTTCTGATGGATGTTCCATGAAATAAATGATTGAAATTTTAGCGAAAAAATAAGAAATATATTTCTTTGTATAATTTGGCCAAAAAAAAAATCAAATTTGTATTTTAATTATTTGAAATTTTTAAAAAGTTTTAATCCATACAGCTATGACTGATGCCTCAAAAACTGGATATTATGTTTCCACGAATGAAATATCAAGGTTAAAAATACACTAGTAATTGAAAAACTCTCTTAAAAACTTAGCATTACTTTGGTTTCTTTGAAACCAGAAGAAATCATTTTCGATTGTTCTCTTCAATCTAACAAATCCATTATCACGAATTTAGATATCAAAAATAAAGGAAAAGGCTATGTTGCTTTCAAAGTTCTTCAAAAAATAATATAATAATAAAAATTTGTTTAGATCAAAACTACAGTGCCAAAAAATTATTTGGTTCGACCCAGTATAGGATATTTAGCGCCAAATGAATCTGCTTCCATTGAAATAACTGTTTTGACTAACGTAGAACAAAGTTCAATGTGAAAATAACATTTATTTTATTTTGCATAGCTCACTTCTAATATTCAACTTATCAACAATGACAAGTTTTTGATAATGTGCGCAGAGGCTGGGAATAATGTAAAATGAGAAAAAAAAAGAGAGAGATATTTCCAAATTTTTATATTTTTTTTCCTTGCAGACAGAACCTATAGAAAAGTTTTGGAAAAACATTCATCCAACACAAATCCAACAACAAAAACTCAAGGTATCTGTTGCAAATTTTAATTCTGAATCAACACCAAGAGAAAACAATCCAACAAATGAGAAAGTTTCCTCAGAAAAAATTGCTAAAACTCTAGAAGGAGAAAGAAGTTACCAAGCTTTCAAATCTGTCATTAACACCGGTGGTTACGAGAATGAAACTTTCAAGAGCACCTTTGAAAAATCAAACATAAGGGTAATTAAAAAAAAATGTATTTTTTTAAAAAATGTTAGGAGATCAATGCTAAAAGCCAATATGAACCTCAAAAAAACCAAAATTTGAACTCTTCAGCAAATAACATCGGTGATTCAAATGAGAAAGGTAAATTTGAAAGTGATTATCAGAAAAAATATGAGGAAATTCTTGATAAAGTGGATCAACAAGAGAAATTATTGGTGATTTTATGGTTTCAAGATGATTTAATATTTTTTTGGAAAATAGAATAAACTAAATCAAGATCGAAGCAGACTGGTGAAGGAATTATCACAATATAAAAATACCACATTTAAACATTCAAATGCTGGGGATAAAGGTAAAAACAAAATTTAATTTTAATTAAAAAAAAAAACATCAAGAAACACAATTTGGATTTCAATTATGGCATGTTTTGTTAGCTGCGGCTATTAGTTTATTAGTTGGTGCTCTCTTATCTTCAAAATAAAAAAAATTGACCATAAATCTATGACCATATTGTGATAACCAAAACAAAATAAATTTTTTTTTATGAGAAAAAGCTTCCCTAAAACAAATTCAATTATTAAAATTTAAGGAAATTTTTAAAAAAAGAAAACAATATTTTCTGCTTTATAAATAAAAGTTTCTATCTATGGTAAAGCATTTCTATGGAAATTTAATTTCTTTATGAAACTTTACAGGGTTTATGGGCTTGGACATTGTCACAAATGCTAACTCCAAAATTTTGGAAATTGGTGAAAAAGGAAGGGTTTCTTAGAACTTATATTAGAGAACATCAAACATCACGTCATGCTCATTATGCTGGAGGTCATGTTGGCGTGGTAAGATGTGTTGGCCAAGACGAATTCGGAAACAAATACTATGAAGATTTTGATGTTTCTCGTAAAAAAAAAATTTATTAATGAAAATCTGATTATTTTTTTATGTCTTTTGTATAGATCGATTCAATAAAAGATGGGTTGAATATAGTGATTATTTCTTGTCACTTGGTAAAACAGGTGATTCGGTTCCTCCAAGATGGCATGGATGGATGGCTCAAGTTTATGATGACCCCCCATCTGTAAAATAATAAAAATTCAGATAATTTAGATGTTGGGAAACTGGTTTTAGGAAGATCATTTTTATAAACCACATTATCAAAAACCACACACTGAAAGCTTATCCGGAACACCTTTGCATCACAAACCGTTGGGATCACCGCAAAATGTCAATAGGATGGATTTCATGTAAATAATTATTAATTTTGCTGTTTTTTCGCTCATACTATAATGAATACTTATTTGATTGATAGAGAATCCACCAAAAAAAGAAGAGCTGATAAATGGGTTCCACCAAAAGGTGCTGAAATTTATAATTCGAATTTTATTAAAATTTTATTTTTTTGAAATATTGCATTTTAAGATTTGGAAAAAACCGAAGGAAAGAAAGTTATAGGGGAAAAAACGAATAAATATGAAGACTTGATGAGCAAACTAGATTAAGAATCCATCAACTTTTCGTTTCTCAAAGGAAAATTAAATTTTATGGGAAATTATAAAAAAAAAAATAGAAGAAAAAAAATATTAAAATTTCAAAAAATCTAAAATAGCTTTTATATAGTTTTTTAGAAGAAAAAAATTATTGATGATTATATGACACATACGAAAATACGCATAATGCGCAATGTCCTCTTAATTTTTTAATGAACAAAGATATAAATTAAAGGGTCAGAAAGCTAAATTTTTTCCATTCTAGGACTGAATATATATATTTTCAGTAAAAAAATCTTAGTCTTGGAACGATTTCTCGAAAATTTCATATATATTAATTCCGAAAATCATAATCGAAAAAACAAGAAAATTATAAATTTTTTCAGGATGAATCATGAAATGTTTCCGTCTTTTTCTATATACCCTAACATTCTAATTCCACCAAGTCCCTATGAAGAATTCACAAAAAACCTTTTGATGAAACTTTCCCTTCAAAATTTTCTTATAAATCTGTTGACAATGGATTCATTCAATGATTTAATGGCAATTCATCGCAAAATAGATGAAATGTTACAAGGAATTATCTTCAGACAGCCGAATACCAATGCTTTTTCTATGCCTGCAAGCAGTTTAACGATGGATCAAGCTTCATTTAATGTTATTTTCAAAAAAAATATAAAATAATAACTCATTTTATAATCGCTTGTTTTTTGATAAAAAAGTTCACTAATTTTCAAAACCCGAGGAGAAGACCTGTGGAAATCCTCATAACAGATGACAATATCAGGTACTAAGACAAAAAAACATCTAAAGAATATTTTTTTGGGGACCTTTAAGAGCACTGACAAAAGAGGAAATCAATAAGATTCCAATAATTTCATTTACAAAAAAAATCAAAAAATTCAAAAAAACAAAACAAACTTCAAAACCGCTCAAAAAAGCCAAATCACTATTGACTGATGAGTCGTTTTCCTCTTCCGAATCGGAGACTGAGCAAAACGAGCCAACTGCCTATATGTTTATTTTTTTTTTATTCATTTTTTAGAATTTATCTATTTTTATAAAAGTACATGTTGCATCTGCCTAAATGACTACAAAGTTCGAGAAAAAATAAGGTTAGTTTTGGAAAAATTTGAAATAAACATTAATTTTTAAAAGAATTCTTAACTGCAAACACAGATTCCATAAAAAATGCATTGACAGTTGGCTGCAGGAGAAAAATGTTTGTCCTTTATGCAAATTTACTCAATGATATAATGACATGGAAGTTCATTTATTTTTTCATTTTTAGTTAAAAAAAACTGCTAAAAAAACTTTTGTTTTAAGCAATTCTTAAATGTTGCTTCTTTTTTCTTTATTTTAAATAGTATTTTTCAAAAAACTTAAACAATATGAAAACTTTGAACATTAGCTCTCTTATTTCTTTTAGATTATGATTTTTTTAATAAATAAGAAAATATTTTTTTGTAAATGCTACTTTATTTTTAACAAAAATTTAAACAGGAACCCTTAAATTATAAAAAATAATTTTCTAACTCCATTTGTTGTCTCAAACAAGCCGAAAAAATAAATTCTGTCGAATATATTTTATACCCAGCTTCCTTGAGCTTTTCGATCTCCTTCGTTTCTTCATTCGACATTATTAAAATTGTTTTTTCCTCACCCAAAAAGGGTTTTTTTTTTAGCACCGTTCCATTTCCACCAATTATCAATAATTTTATTTCCTCATATGAGGGGGAGACGTTTTTAGAGACCCAAATCGAATATCCATGAAACACACCTTCATTATTTTCTCTTGCTTTTAATAAACTTTCCTGAAATTTAAACCCAAATGTTTTTTCATTTTCTTTGTCTTGGAAAATATAATTCATAGGATCTAAAATTTCCCCTTTCTCAATGCAATCATCTATCCACTTTTTATCAATAATTTCGATTCCTTTGTTTATCGCCAAAAGCAACCTGATTGTTCTCCTGAAACTTTTCAAAACAAGATAATTTATTGGCTTTTCTTTATTTTCAATGATTTTGACACCGAGAGCATTCATCATTATTATATCTCCTTCATCTAATAAAAAGCCAGATATTCCAATTTGAAGTTTGACTTTGTAGTAGGAGGAAGTGGTTTTTTTAGATTTTGAGGTTTTTCTGGGAGTTTTTTTCTCTTCAATATTTTTATTCGAAAGATCATCATTTATCTTTTCGTTTCCTTGTTCGGGCACTTCGATTTCTTTGGTTGAAGTTGATGCTTTTGTAATTCTTTTTTTTTGTTTTTGGTTTGGGATTGGTAAATTGGAGGTATCCCTTTTTTCGTGTTCGGAGAGACCATCTTCATTTTGATCTTTTATCTCTTTGTTTTTTTTCTTTTTGGCTTTTTCAATTTTTTGTTTAGGAATTTTTGTTGATGGCTTTTCTGGAGAAGCCTCCGCATCTTCTTTATATTCCTCTTCTTTTTCTTGGTTTTCAACTTCAGGGGTCTTTTCCTTTTTTGCTTTGTTGGAAATTTTTTCTTCTTTTTTTTCTTTGTTTTTTGCCTGAAACTGGAATTTATCAAAAATGGCATCTGGTTTTGAAACATTCTCTTCTTCTAATCCTTCATTCACGTTTTTGTTTTCTTCTTTATTATGAAGTAAAATTCTTTTCTTCCTTGGTTTCTCAGGTAGTGTCTCTTCTTTTTCCTTATTATTCTCTTTATTTTCCAATTTATTCGATTCATCCATTTCAAGTTTTTTGGAAACTTGTTTAGTTTCTTCATATTCAATACTTTGCAAAGTTTTGTCAGTTCCTAGTTTTTTCGCTTCATTAATAGGAAATTTCCTACTTTTTTTATCCAAATCTTCCGAATGCACTGATGATTGATTTTCAGGCTTTTTTGGTTTGTTTATTTGAATTTTCTTTGGGTTTTCAAGTTCGATTTTCTTTTTCTTTATAATTTGTTTATTTTCAGGTTGATCCACAGTTTGCAAACTAGTTTGACTTTTAATTTTTTCGTCTTTGGTAATTTGAATTTTCTTTTTTTCCTGATCTAACTCTTCGTCAAAATCACTTTTTATTGAATTCATTCTTTTAAGCTTGTTGAGTTTCAAGCTTTTTTGTTTCATAATTGGAATTGAAATGTTTTTATTTTCCATTTGAACATGACCACTTTCTCTATCTTCCTCCTCGAATGAAATTTCATTTTTTATTTGTTTTTCCTCTTGATCATTCTCTTCTCCCTGTTGTTTTTCTTCTATTTCTTTCAATTCCTTCAGTCTTTTCTGATTCTCCTCTTGTATTTTGTTCTTAAAAACAAGATCATCATCAATTTCTTCCTTTATTTCCGTTTGGGCAGAGGTTTTCGGTTTGAATTTTTTGGCATAAACTGGAATTGGTTTCTTGCTCACTTCTTTTAGAACTACAGGTTCTTCATTTTTATTATCTTTGATGTTACTTTGTCCTTCCGAAAAAACACATTTGTATCTTGAAACATAAAAAGGAACATTCGGCATTATATCATAATCCTTCCCTGGATTTATTCTTTGCTTAATTCCAGTTTCAGAGTCACAAAGAAAAACCCCAGTATCACTATTTAAATCTCGAATCATGTAATCATTAGGACCATTGATAATCAATTTGGCGTGAACATCAGAAACATCAGAAAACTGGAGAATCACATCGCATTTAAATTTGCTTTTTCCCAAAATTGACTCCTTCTTGGTAATTTTATATTTTATATGTTGGAGAGGGTTGCCTTCTGAAGGATAGATTGAGAATTCATATGAGTCAGACATAGTTATGAATGGAGGAAAATTTTTAATTGTGTTTTACAAAATTTTTGAGTTTAAATTTTTTTTAAAAAATACGAGGGAATATACTTGTATAGAAATTCAAATTTTTTTTCATAAAATTTTCATTCTTTTATTAACAACAACATTTCTTTTTATTGAATTCATTTCCTTCTTCTAAGTTTTCCAATTTCAACCCAAATGGCTCCCCAAAACTTAACCTTTGATAAGGCTCAATGTTTTTTTTTCTTTTCTCGTTTTCTTGATAAATTTCTTTTTTTTTTTGAAAAATAAATTTAGCTATATAATTTTTTTTTTTTATACTTTCAATAAAATTCTCAAAACTTTCCCTAACATTATAACCTGTTTTGGCAGAAACTTCGTTAAATAACAAGTACTCTTTATTGCAAAATTTTCCCGCTTCAGCTTCAGTCACTTTTCTTGAATTTGGATCAATTTCAAATTCATCATATTTATTTCCAATGAGCATAATAATAATTCCTTCTTCCGTATATTTTTGAATTTCAGCAAGCCATTTATTCGCATTTTGATAAGAAGGAGGATCTGTCAAATCATAAAAAAGAAGAGCACCAACAGCTTTTCTATAATGACTTAAGCCAATCTGAGAATAATTAATATAGAAAATGAAACGCTGTTGTAATAGATTTATATTTTTCTGATCCTGCTTAAGAAATAATGAATTCATTTTTTGTTAAAATTTCGAAAAATCTTACATGTATCCCATATTTGAACTTTTATTATTTTTTTTTCCTCATTTTTCAAAACCACACATTTAGTTGCATATTCCACACCCACTGTTGGTTTGGTGTTCTTAAAAAACACGTTTTTGGTACACCTTAAAACTCTTTTTAAATTATTGATGATATTAATGCACAACCTTATCAAATAGCTTGTTTTCCCAACTTGAGCATCACCCACCAAAATAACTAATGGCAAACAATAAAAATTGCATTATTGAAAAAAAAACAATGTACTTTTATACAAATCATCATATATTTCCCGACTTAATGTCATTGAATTTTTTTATTTTCAAAAATTCAAATGTTAAAAAGTTTCAAAATATTCTTTAACTAAAAATTGGTTCAAGAAGTTTCAAATAATGAAATAATGAAAAATAAAAAAAAGAAATTAAGAAAAACGAATAAAAATAATTTTTTTTTTTTTAATTATTTTGCTTAATTTGAGATTTTGAAATTTTGGAAATTTTTTCGAAAAAATCCTATTTTTTTAATGTCAGAAGATGAAAAACGATATTAAAAAAATTTATTTTTTTCTAATTTAAAAGTTTTTATTAACTAACTAAAATTTTCTTATAACTGTTCATTAAACATTCCTTAAACTAAAAAGGACAAAGAAAATATTGTTATTTAGTTTAGGCTCTATAAATTTTGATGATATCTTCAATTTTCAATTTGCAAATTGGGCATTCTCTCAGATTTTTGGAGCATTTGACACATGCAGTGTTGTGTTTGCAAGGCAAATATAGAGCATCTCTTTCATTCTCACAGCAAATTATGCAATCTCCTTTACTGCTTTCAACCTCTATTTTCCTCACAGCGTTGCCAGAAACTTGTTTATTTACAATAAAAGTGGAAGTTGTTCCAATTTTGAAAACAGTTTGGTCATTTAATATGAAAATCGGACTATTTTCTCCCTCTCTACTCAGCCTCCTCCAGCTCCTATTTAATAAATATATAATTATTTAAAAATTTGTTTTTTTACCCATTGGTTGAGCTTAAGTCTTCCAAGTAAAATTTATTATCTAAAATAAAGAATTTAGCATGAATGTTGCTAAGATGTTGATCATCTCCAAAAGGAAAAGTATTAGTATTTTTTCGTCCGATGGAATTGCTGGTCAACTGGTCTTTCAAACTCACCACCAGTCTTTGTCCAACATTTGGACCTTCACAAATTGTCATTTGCAATTCTCCAGCGTTGTTCAAGCAGCCCATTTTCTCAATCAGGAACTGATTAGACCCCATTTCAATTATCATACCTACCTCCAGAAAGATATTTGCTATGATTTTCAGGAAAGTTCCTGTGGTGCTGCCTATATCTCTGATATAAAAATCTTTGTTTTTGAAGAGAATTTCAGCGTGATAACGACTGACACTTTCTTCCAAAATCACCATTTGATTGCTGGAATGTCTTCCGATTTTTCCACCTGAGTCCTTGATGCAATAGAATGTAGTTTGGGCTCCTTCAGTGGGTTGAATGATCAGCTCATTTTCAGCTACTACACCTGCCACATATGGTGTGTTTTGAATATTTTCTTTGTTTTCAATCTCGAATTTTGGTAAAGGCTTCCCTTGATTTGATTTGCAAGTCAAACCTTCATTTTCATCTTGCATTTCATTCTGTTGATTGTTATGAATTGAGTTTGATCTGAAATTTCTCTTAAAGGAGTTAGGAACAACTGGATTTTCTCCTCGACTCAAAGGGATCAGCGGGTTCACATTTGGATTGTTTCCATTTTCCATATAGATGAAAGGATTTGGAATGAAATGGTTTTGATTTGGGTAGAAGTTATTGAATTCTAAAGGTTCAGAGGCTAAAGCATTGATGAATGGATTTTGGCTATTGAAGGGTAATGAATTTGAAACTTTGTTTTGTGGGTCTTGATATGGGTTTTGGCCCAATATGAGGTTGTTGTTGAGTTGGAGATTATTTGTGGCAAGATGATCAAATTCCATAATGCTGTTATGGTCGTTTGAAAGGTATTTTGAAGGATTGCTGATTGGGTTGGTGTTTTCGTTGAGTGGGTACTCCTCATAAAAGGACGGCTTTTTTAAGAATTCTTTTTCCTTTTTGATGGGGATTTCAAAGAGTGGATCTTAATTTTTTTTTAAAATTTGAAGGAGATATTTAAAAATTTAAGATATTACTTTCGATTTGCATGTTTATGTTTTCTTTATTGTTGACTTGCACTTCTCTAAGGATTTTTTGCTTTTGAAGGATGAAGGAGGAATATTCTTTCAAACCATATTTGGTCCCTGTTAATAGAAATATTTATATTTTTATCATTAGAAATCTTACAATTCAAGACTTTCTTCCGGATCATGGTTGAAGATATTTGAAGATCGTTAACTAAGTCATCGTTTTCTAACAAAAGAATTGAGGCGCCATCTATTGCTGTTTGCTCTAAAGTGAGAAAAAAGAAAAAACAATTTTAGAAATTTTTGAAATTTCAAATATTACTGAATTTGTCTGAATAGTTCCCGAGCCCGATAAAATTCAGCCATAGAGCTACATCATCTATTGACCATTTTTCTGATGATTTGGGCAAAAACTCATATAATTTCTCGAAATCCATGAACTGGAAAGGAAAACTGAGCTAACTTGAAATTTATAATGTTTAAAAAAATTTAAATTTTTTAGTTATCAGAACTCCCAAATTCGTGTTTTAAATATAGAAAATTCAAATTATTAGACTAATTTAAATCTGAATTAATAACTGTAAAATTTAGCATAAAAACGTTCAAAGGACATTTAATACTAGCGCTCAAAACCTGAAAACAAAAATATAATTCAAACAAAAAATAATCAAAATCAAAAATCGAAATCAAAATCAAAATAAAAAATTGTGAAACAAAAACTTTATACCAAATTTCTTCGAAATATAAGATAGGGAAAAATTTTCAAGAGGTAAAATACTTCAAATTGTTTTTCTTTTGTCTTCTTTAATAAAGATTCTTCAACTAAACATAAAAAAATAAGAGAACAGCTGTCCATATTTTTTGTTTGACATTTAAATTTTTTTCTCTCTATTTTATATTTTAAAATTACATTTTTACAAAATTCATTTTTGAAAAAGAAGTTGTTTCCATGAAAAACCTTTTTTTTAAATAATCTTCTTTTTATACATAAAGTCTGTAAATCTTATTAAATTTGAAGCATGTTAGCAAATTTTTTCAAGTACTTTTATTGTCTTTATTTAATATATTTTATCTGAAACTTCACTACTTAAAAAACAAATAGAAAAAATAAGCATACAGAAGCAGAGAGACTAAATTTTGTTTTCCTCAATGTCAATTAAAGATTTTAAGTTGGTCAGCAAATTAGGTAAATGGGCAATACTTTTACAAAACTCAAATTTTAAATTTGTTTATCGAAATAGGAGAAGGAGCTTATAGTTCTGTCTATAAAGTCATGAGAATATTTGATGGAACTGAATACGCGTTAAAAAAAGTGAAATTGAGCAGTTTATCCGATAAAGAGAAGCAAAATGCTTTGAATGAAGTTCGAATTTTAGCTTCGATTCGTGATAATAACATTATCGCGTATAAAGAAGTTTTCATTGATGAGGCATCATCTTCATTATGGTTTCGTTTTTTTTTGAAAAATAAATTAAATAACTCTAACTTTTTATTAGCATCGTGATGGAATATGCAGATAATGGAGATTTATTCCAGAAAATCCTAGATCATCAAAAAAAAGGTCAATTGATGAATGAAAACGAAATTTGGAATATTTTCATTCAAGTTCTTAACCCCTTATGAACTCTTTAAATTCTTTTTTTTAATGAAGATTGTCAAAGGTCTGAAATCTCTTCACAATATGAAGATTTTCCATCGTGACTTGAAAGTTTTTCTTCTTTTCTTTTTGAATATAATGTAATATATTTTAGAGTGCTAATGTTTTCTTAAATAAAGATGGAACCTGCAAATTGGGAGACATGAACGTCTCAAAAATAGCTAAAAAGGGTTTGCTTTACACTCAAACAGGCACTCCCTATTATGCTAGGTCTTTTTATTGATTTTTTCATTTAAAAATTAACTTTGCTTTTATAAAGTCCTGAGGTATGGAAGGATCTTCCATATGATCAAAAGTCTGATATTTGGTCTTTAGGTTGTGTTTTATATGAAATGGCGACTTTGAAACCACCTTTTCGAGCTGAAGATATGGAAGGTCTGTATAAGAAAGTCACTCGAGGATATTATCCAAAGGTCCCAGGACATTTTTCCCAAGATTTGAATAGTATTATACGAGCTTTATTACAAGTGACTCCACATTTGAGGCCAAGTTGTGACAAAATTTTGCAGTTACCCTCTGTTTTGAAAAGAATAGAAGAAAGGCATTTATTTGAAGTGGATGAGGACACTCCACTGTTCCTCAATACAATAAAATTTCCCAAAAATCTTCATTATCTTACAGATCGTTTACCAGGGCCGAATTACAACCCTGTGAAAATCCGGAAAGTTGACAAAATGAAATACATGCAAACTATGGGAGCAAAAATAAGTAGTGTTGACGATGATTCGATGAACAATGAGAGTTCCTTCATGAAAAAAAACAATGAACTTCCAAAAATAAATAAAAAGAAAAATGAGAAAATTTTGGAATCTATTAACCCTGGCAATCTTTTAGAACATGACAGCCTCCCTAACATTAATCAATTAGATGTGAATATTCAGAAACAGAAAATAAAATCAGCAAAACGAAAGGAAAACCTCCAAAAATCGCCAATCCCTATTAAGGAATACAAGGATTATATCACACCTCTGAAACTCGATCAATCGGATTTAAGAAGCAATGATGACAAAATCTCCAAAATTTTGGCAGGACATAAGCAAGAATTAAAGAAATTAACCGATATACCAAAGGTTTTGATTTTTTACTTATTTTTGAATTATATTAATGTAATACAGCATGATGTTTTGCATCCAAATTTCGATCGGCAAATTGTGAACATTCAACAAATTTATGGAATGCCTTCAAAGAAAAATAAAAAGCTCGAAAAAATTTCCCCTTCCAAATCGAATAAAAAAAAAGAGTTGATTTTAGATGTCGAAGGGGAATCAAAACCTATACTGAGCAAATATAGGAAACCTGGTAATATTTTCCAACCAGATGATCCTTTGAGTGAATTGGGAATTGGAACCCTGTAAAAAAAATAAGAAAATTGTTTTTAATTATAAAATTTTTAGAGAGAAAAAGGGAGACCCGTTAAAACTACCAGATCTGAATTTAAACAAACCAAACAAAGGGTTGAAATTGCTCAATATTGAGCTAAATTTGAAGAAAGGCTCTCAGAAAAATATTGAAAATTCCAATAAAGTCAAGGATATTAATAAAATATACAAATCAAATATTCCAAATGTACCAAATATTGATGAAATGAAAGAGAGATATAAAATTCCTTCTTATAAATCTCCCTTGAGATTAGAGAAAAACAAAATGGCTAAAAACAATGTTGTCCCCCCAATTAGTTGAAGATTTATTAAATAAAAATTTAATTAACATAAAAGTTAATTAGAAAAAAAAAAAAAAAGTTTTTTTAATGGCAGACCCAAAAAAAACTTTTTATCTTAAAATTAAAGATAAAAGTTTTTATAGTACCAGAAAACTGCCAGACATAGGAACCTTGAGTTT
>Ga0302186_10002199_pt1 | contig 15236 bp, 11 predicted proteins | sample II_Bog_E1_2_FD_198782 | JGI IMG/M metagenome (GOLD analysis project Ga0302186, IMG submission 198782) | Peat permafrost microbial communities from Stordalen Mire near Abisko, Sweden - II_Bog_E1_1 | ecosystem: Environmental > Terrestrial > Soil > Wetlands > Peat | place: Sweden: Abisko... | reverse complement strand
TTTTTAGGTATTTTATTTTTTTTTCTAAATATATATTTCTGAAATTTTATAAAATCTTTTTCAAATTTTTAAATTTAATTAAAAACTAAAAATTTTTATTTAAAATTTTTTGATTTCCAAAAAAATTTGGATTTCGGAAATCGTTTTTGTTGTATTTATAAAAGATCTTTGCTCTCTTTTTTCTGAAAATTTGGAAAATTATAATTAAAAGTATTATTTTTTTAATGAAAAAACACTCTTTTTATTTCAAAAAAGCCCAATTTTCATTCCTTGATTTCAAAATCCATTTCAACAGCTTTTCAGTATCTCCGAATCTCGAATCATCTGACTTTGTCTTCAAAACCACAATCACAAGACTTAAACCATTCCTTTCAAAGCTCGCTGCGAAACAAGGTCCAGCATTTGGTGTATTGCCAGTTTTTATCCCATTAAATCCTTTATTCAATAATTCATTCGTGTTTCTCCAACAAACCTCCCTGATTTCCTTATCTTTTCCTTGAATTGTGCAATAATATTCCATTTTATTGACGATTTCTTTAAATAAAGTCGATTTCAAAGCCAAAATCGATAATTTGGCGATATCTTCGGCAGTGGATTTATTGATTTTATCAGACAGGCCATGCGGATTGTTGAAAATAGTATTAAAGAGACCATTATTCCTGGCAGTTTTATTCATTTCACAGACGAAAAACTTCACAAAATCCTTACAAGGGAACTCCCCATGCCATTTTTCCCTATAAATCTCAGCAAAACGTTGTTTTTTCCTAATATAAAGTCGATTCTTCTCATCTTGATATAGTATATAAGCCAATTTACCGAAGAAGTTCCCCAAACAATAAGCTGCATCATTGCCACTAGGCAACATCATGCCAAATAATAGATCTTTTATGGAAATATTATCCCCATGTTCTAATTCTGCGGAAGTCCCACCCAATTTAATAGCAGCTTTAGGCACTTTCATATAATAATTCGCAGGGTTTATTTCATAATTTTCTATGAAGAAACATGCCAAATGACATGTCATGATTTTAGTGAGACTCGCAATTTCACGAGCCTTGCGATGCTTCATTGAAAAGAGCATTTTTTCAGTGTTTGTTTCAAAAACTACCCAGGATTTGGCCTTTATTTTAGGCGTTTTTTTCTTTGTCATAGGAAGTATTTGATGGTTTTCAAATGATTGCTTAATATTAAGCGAATTTGAAGAAAATGCTCTATTATTATGATTGTTATTAGTATTAATGACACTAGCTAAAGTGTTTTTTTTTGAAATTTGTTCTTGTAAACTGCTTTCTTTAGCTAATTTACCCTTTTTCTCCTTTGGCAATATGTCTATTAAAGGGCTTGATGGATGCTTCATGGGAATTACGATAGATTTGGTTAATACTCTCGGAATTCTATCATTTATTGATGTTATATTCACCCTTTCATTGGAATTCATTATCGGTAAATCATTAGGACATGTACTAGGATGAAAAAATGGCAATGGAGGCATTCGATGAATTTTTTGAAGACTTTTCCTACATTCAGGTCTTTTTTCAAACTTGTTATTGAGACTGGGTTGGACTTTAATGTATTCGATTGCCTTTAATAAAGAGTTCGATTGTTTTTTAGCAGAACTTCTTGGAGTCAAGCGATATGTTGAGGTTTCTTTGAAGTAAGCATTGATATATTTGGGTTTAGAAAGGGGACAATCAGAGATTAGAGATGAGTTATGGGTTTCAATTGATTCATAATTTGTCTGGGAATTTAAGATTTTAACTGGACGAGACACCAATGTGCTTTTAAGAAGGTTGAGGTTCTGTCGTGTCTTATGATAATAAACGGAATCTTGCATTAATGGGAGGTATGTGGGTAGTTAAGAAAACATTTATATTGGAATTTTATTAATCATTTAGATAAGAGTTAAAAAGCCAAGGAAATGCATAAATTAATAAATTAAACATTCCTTTTAATAAAAAATTAGTCAAAATATTCCATTTTGTCATTATTTTAATATGAAAAATTCACAATTATTAATCCAAAATAAATTGGATTTTCTTCCCAGGGTTTCTTTTTATCGGGCTATTTATATCGCTACCCTTTCCTTTTTCCATACTGGCATTTGCTCCAAATCCATATTGCTTTTTTAAAATCGAGCCTCTTCTTCTGGTGTTTTCTTCAATCAATGGTCTATTAGAATTCGCACAGATGTCAAGGCTTCGGTTTCCACTAAAAACCATTGAACCTTCATCCACCGTCACTTCATTCATTATGTTATATCTCATCACAATTGGAGGTTGTCTTTGGAAGGCATCTTCAGAAGAAGGGGCATTTATTGGTGAGTTTTGTTCATTTTGTTTTGGGTCATTTTGAACAGGAGAATCTTCATTGATTCTCTCTTGATTTTCTTCCTTTAAATTCAATTGAGCTTTAGGCATCATTAACACCGTTTTCTCAGTTCTTCTTCTCATTAATGCGATTTTAGTGATATCAAAAATGTCATTCACTGCGTTTTCGCTAAAATAATCAAAAATTCGATAAAATATCAAAGAAATCATGGTTTTTATATACGCATCATATTCTTTTTTAGCCTTTTTTATCCATCTTTTTAGCAATTTACTTATTAGAATGATGGAACTCATATCTCCGCAAAAGAATTGTGTTTTTGTGAAGGATTTGTTCTTTTTCACAATCTCTATTTTTTCCTCTGAATCCAAAATATCTGATAAAGGATCCTCTTCTGTCTCTAAACTATTATAGAAATCCAATTTTATCTTTAAATTTCTGAATTTTCCCTTACTTTATTACACCATAATTCACCAAAACTGACATTTTCGACAATTCGATGATCACATCATGGAATTTATAAGAAAATATCTTGGTTTTCGCGTTTTCATAAACTGGAATCCTTAGAAGTTTCAGAAACTTCTTCTTTGATTCCACTGATTGCTGGATATTAAGAAATCCAGCGATTTTTGAGGAAAATCTCCAGAAATCCTTATAATTGATATATCCATCTCCATTAGGATCTGATAATCTCCATTCTTCCTTAATTCCTTTCAATTGATATTTATTAATAGCACTTTGATGGGCCTTGAATTCATCATCATAATGTGTTAAGACAATAGCCACAAAGAGGTTTAGAATAATCAAAGAAAATAAGATATGGAAACTTAGGAAAAAAGGATATGCCCACCAACTTCCGCATCCTTCCAACCCATATTTTTCATAATCATAATAACTAGGAACTGCTCGACATACGAAATTAGGTTGTTGTTGTCTCACGGCATCTGCAAACACCAGAAACCAGGTTTCTGAAGAAGCTACTTTAACTAAAGTGAAGAAACTTAAGGAAAAACTACTGAAACTGATGTCTTGATCATTGATGGTGGTTTGTGGCTTGAGATATGAAAAGAGGTCCATTCCAAGGATTGCGTACATATAAAGAATCAAGATAATGAGGAGGAGCATATTGAGGAGTGTGGGCATAACATGAAATAAGCTATCATAAATTTGTTTAACACTTTGTATGCGTTTGAAGATACGATAGATCCTTGTGGCTTGAAGACCTTTGACTATGCCAATGAAGATGAGATAAGGGTTTTGAATATGGGTCTCTGGGATGATGATAGAAGCTTGGATAATGATATCGATCCAAATCAATAAGAGAATGAAACCCTCATAAAGGCATTTTTTACTATGGAAGTAGTTTTTCTGGTTGAGAAAAAGTTTCATGAGGTTTTCTATTGTGAATATCGCAATCATTATATAGTTTAAAGAGTTGAGGATAGAGGTCGTGTTCGGAGTTTGACGGTGATGATAGCTCATTAGGATTATAAGATTAATTACTATACAAGTGTCAAATACTATATTCACATATTTGTTCTTCGAAAGCAAATATAGGACCTTCTTTGAAGGATTATCGGAGATTGTTTTCTATTAGGTTATTAAGGAAATATTCTAAATTTAGATAGAGTTATATTAGAAAATACTAATGGTTTAGGCTTCAATTTCAAAATGTTGGCTTTGATTATGGCCCATTCTCTTTGTTCTTCTGTTAATTTATCAAGTCCTCCTAAATAAAAAACCCATAAAATAACTATTCTCTCTCTATTAAATCTATAATTACTATCTCTATTCTTATTAATGATGATATTTTCTGTAATGATTCCCACAAACATATTAAGCAAAATGAAGTTCGAAACAAAGAAAAATATCAGAAAAAACACTGCTTTCGCTGTATTATAATCTTCCTTCGGTTGTAAATCCACCCCTACCCCATCTATAGAATCCTCCATTAAAGCCGTCCATCCTTGACATGAAGATATCTGAAATAACGACATTATTGATGAAAAAATGTTATTATATGTAATATCATCATCTATCCAATCTCCTCCATTATCAAAACAATCCCATTTATCAAGAATTTCTCCATCATAATCTATTATTTCACAATGAAACAAGGTTCCTTTCATATATTTGGTGGCGATTAAAGAGGAAATGCTCAGAAAAATCGAGAAAAAAATGATCAAAACCAAAAGATTCGGAAATGCTTCGAAAAACGCGTTCGAAATCAATTGGATTTCTTGAGTTGTGGTGGTCGCGAGCTTCAAAATTCTAAAGGTTCTCACTATTTTCAAACTTTGGCAGATTCTATTTTGATATTTATCCACAAAAACATCACAAATTGTAATGATGATGTTACAAAAGTCCAGCTTATTATAGAAACTTTGCCTCAAATAGCTGTTTTCTCCGCAGATGAACCCATATGTCACTATATTCATTAGAAATTCCAAGATATATATCACTCCTAAGATTCTATCAATAATTTGAATGATTTTTTCTTTATCAGAGTCTGGAGAATCGAAGCTTGAATCTAATATTTGCAAAATCATTGAAATCAGGGTAACAATAAACATGAAATAATGATAATATTTCGAAATAAGGATCTTATATATAATTATTTGATATTGGCGACTTGTTTCCAAAGCAGGCAAAAGAGTGGTTTTTTTCCTGGAGGGTGAACGGGGACTCATGGCAATTAAAGGAGCCAGGTTTTTTGAACTAAACTCTGGGTTAGATGTGTTCTGGAGGTGTTTAAGATTATTAAAATCGAAGCTTTTCCTTTTGTTTTTTGCCATTGCATGAGCATTAGCATTAGAAGTATTGGATCGTTTGAATAGAATGCTGCTATCCTTCATTGAGAACCTCTTAAAAGTTTGGTTAATAACCTCTGATTTTCTAGGCAAATTATTATTTTTGAACGAGTTATGTGGGTTTTTCATCAATTGGGATCTTTGAGGACTGAGATTGCTCTTCATGGTCCTGATTTTGGATTTGATGAATGTCAAAGCTTTAAGTGTGAATTTGCGATCTCGTTCATAGAATTGCTTTGAAATCGATTTGATGAAGTAATTCAATATCAAAGCTTTCAACAAAATAATAAAGGTCATTTGCCCCACGATTATCAAAAACATATAATAAATAATGGCTGAACTACCCACACTTTCATAATTCTCATACATCACCACATTCCAATCCTCATTATAAAACGATAAAATCACACTAATAATGGATTGATAAAAGTTATCATAATTTATCCTAGGACTCTGAGAAATGCCATCTTCCAAAACAAGGATTCTATAGGCGAAAAGCTCACGACCTATCAAAGCACTGGTAACAGTTAATAAAATCACGAAAAGCATGAAATATTTTATTTTATCAAGGGTTTTGAATAAAGCTTTGGTCAATAAAGAGATCTTCTTAAAGAAATTAGAGTAAAAGAGTATTCGATAAACTCTAAAAAGCTTCAATATACGGAAAATCGGCCCAGTTTGTGTATTTAGACTATAAATCCCATTTGAAGACATTATTAACTCATAAATATATTGGTTTAAATTCAATAAAATTATCAAGAAATCATAACAATTGAAGATGCTAAGAAAATATAATTTCGGACCATATGCCATTATTCTCAATAGTATTTCCACGAAAAAAAGCCAAAAAATACCAAAATCTATCAAATATATCATTTTAGTCTCTTTTAGAGTTATTGGATAACGATCTAAAGAAAGGAATGTGAAATCAATAATCAAAAACACGGCCATTATGATACGGAAATATTGGCTTTCTATTGATTCGATGATAAAAAGCTTGAATTTATTGGTAGTTTTTACTTTTTCCTTTTGTGCGATGAGTTTGAGGGCTACTTTTTCTTCATAGGCTCCTTCATCGATAGAAACTCTAGTATTCTTTAGTTTTTTTGCTGTAGGAGCAGCTTTTAATGTTTTCGCAAGGGTGAGATCTGCTAGATTCACTTGATCTTTTTTGAGAGTGTTTTGTTTTTTGATTTCTTTTTAATATATAATAAGAAAAATGGTTAATTTTTGATATTTTTACTTTTTTCTAAAGAATGTTTGATGGATTCTTTAGAAACGAAGCTTTCATAGAGAGTTGCGAGCAAGATGTTCATGAAAATCAAAGCTCTATATATATAAAATCATTAATAAAATTTAAAAATTATTAGCCACTTTACCCAAAAACCACAATGGAAGTGAAGAATAAGGCCGAAGCAAATTGGTTCATTGCCTTCCAATACTGAAAAACGATAAAATTAACACATTAAATAAATTTAAATAAATTATAATATAAAAAAACATTATAAGTAATCGAGGTCCAACCAATAGTATCAATGAAATGCAACGTTGTGAAAAATGAATTGAATATCGTGTTGAAATTAGTTAATCCATAATTCAATTCTGGGATATCATTTTCGTTCTCCATTCTAGGAAATCCATGATCGCTAGGGTTAATGCAATATCTCCTATAAAATCCATAATTTTTTTTGTTATTTATTAATAAAAACTCGCTTGGACATGCCCATTCCCCACATAAATTCGTTATATTTTCATCAGCAAGCCAATTATTATTTACAGGGAATTGTGTGAATCGACATCTGTTTTCATCCAAACCTTTGAGCATATGAAGTCCCAAAATCGAATAGAAGATCATAAGCGAAAGCAGACTCATATAGGTTTTCATGAAACTTGGTAGGGAACGAAGGAAGGAGTCCATGTTTTTCTTGAGAGGAGTTATGAAGACGATTAGTCTGTTATTTCTCAATAATCTTATGCAACGCCAAAAGGTAGTTAATTCATTATCTGGGAGATAAATCATCCAACTTTTATAGAAATAATAATATTTTCTTGAATGAATTATAGAATTATTGGAAGAAATATAAATAATCCGATATAAATATATTTGTATATAAAGATCATTTCATTATAAAACACATATAAATATATATTTATATATATAATATTAATTATTGATATAGATATTATATACAGGCAATTTTTTATATACCTTGCTATAAGAATGAGAAGATAATAACAACCAAAAAAGCTCTTCAAGAGAGTTCCTCTACCAAGCAACAGACCCATCCCAATCGATCTAAGAAAGAAATCGAAGGTAAAAATTATCGTGCAAAGCAATTCCAATGCCCATGAAGTCCAATTGTATCTAGACGCATCATGTCCTATGCGCGGGGAATAATCATAGATCACATAAGCCACGAAATTTATCAGACAAACAAATAAAATGAACTGTTTATATCGACTGAATAACATGATAAATTCATTAATAATGTCAAAATTTACCTAGATTTGAATAAGATGATGATTTTTTTCCTGAAGGGGTTTCTTTCAGAGAAAAAGAACCAAGCATTTTCTGCAAACTATTAAAATTTTACCCTTCATATAAAAACCTCTATCAATAAACCTGATATTTCCTTCCCGCCACAGTAAAATTATAGCTTTTCTCATTTTGTCTAAAAATCTTATTGATAAGATCGCTTTGGATTTTTGCCAAGCTCTCAATTCTCTCATTTTTCGAGTTCTTGCTATTAAGCGGGTTTATACTCACTCTTCTGCTTTGTAAGGTCCCTTTTTTGCTCAAACAAGGCTTCACCAGGTTTTTCTCTTTATCAAAAACCCCTGAGCCTGAGAAGCTGGTTTTATGAGTCTTCTCCACATAACTATCTCTATTTTTCAAGTAAAAAAACGAGGTCTTTCTAATGACCGGGTCAAATGATTTGGGGGTTTTATCGAACTTCATCAAAGCGAACTCCAGGTCAATTTCTCCATGTTCTTCATTTGAACGCATTATGATGAATCTCTCAAGAGTTTCTTCATCATTGTCATTAAAATCATTGAGAATTTCTTTGTAGGAACGTATTTTTAGCTCGTTTTCCTCAGAGGAAAGCTTCTCAGAGATGGTGGAATGAGAATGGATTGCGAGATCTGTGGGTTTTTTCAACGGGTAAGGGTTAGGAGGCTCGGTCAGAGTAAGGGACATGAGAAGTTTGAGAGAAGAGGAAATTAGAAAAAGCAATGGGTTTATAGTTTTATTAGAAAAATTAATGACAAATGAAGAAATTTTAATTAAGGATTTGATATTTGTGTTATGATCTGAGAAGAAAAATGAAAACTTCAATAATAATATGTGAATTGGAATAAAAAAGTTATTTTAATATAATTATTCAAATAATTTCATTTTTTCATTGTTATTTCTTTTCAAAAGAAAAATGTTTAAAAACAACAAAATTATTTTTTCAAAACAAAAATCAATAAAATATGCTTATATTTTAAAAACTATAAAACAACCAAAATAAACTCTTACTCTATAAATAAATCTTAGACCACCTCTCTTTTTATCAACACAATCTTCTGCTCCTGATCAAGTAGTTCCTCCACATCTATTTTATATTTCTCCAGAATCTTAAATTCTTCCTCCATGCCCCTCACATCATTCTCATCAAGACTAAGAAACAGTTCCTTCAGAGCCATTTTTATTTTCAACTGATGGAATAAGTTCATAGCTTCTCCTTCGTCCACACTATATCTATTATCTATACCACTGATATCCTTAAAATACATAGGACATCTTTCCTCATTGTAATGCCATTGCTCATTATGTGAATAGATATCACCATCTTCATCCGCTTTGTTTAGTACTGATTCTTCTTTGGCACAAATGTAACAATATTGGATGTCACAAGAGTAACATACCATATGGTTACATTCGAGGTCTTTTCTACCACCTGTTTGGCAACCTGGACAGAAAACTTGCGAATTATGTTCTATCATTTCTTCAACGATTTTCTTCATTTCTTCAAGTTTTACTGCCGTATCAAGCTTATTTATTTCTTCAACTAATATTTCTACAGGTTTTGTTGAGGTTTTTTCTGCATCAGCACCAAATTTAGCTTCCAAATCGGAAAATACTTGTTTTTGAGCCTCGGTCATTAATTTTGTCAGTTGATCTTGAGGAAGGATAGTTTTGCACATAGGACATTTACCAGGATAATAGTTATGAGGCTCAGAGAAAATCAGATCCAGATAAAGTTGGGAACACTTGTTCGTAGCACAGAAAAAATGGCCTTCCGCACAAAGGATGTCATGATCTTGAATAGATTCGAAGGCCACTGTGCAAGAAAGACAGGTGTATGTTATGGTGGGGTTTTGAGGCGGTTGAGGTTCCATTTTTTTGAATTGGATTTATTTTAAACCATTTATGAATGATAGTTTTCTTTGGAAGCAGTATTTAAGAGGACATGCATAAAAGAATTTAAATTCATGAGGGAAATTCTGATGGTTTTTGATAGCATTTATGCTTCAGATTTGTGTTTTGTTAAAAATTTAGAAGGATTCAATTTTTTTAAAAAGGGCATTCGGTTTTTTATTATAGCTTTTTTATAATTTTTTTTCGTATTTTTTGAAGAAAAAATATTGGAAAACTACATTTTTCATGATATAAAAAAAAAGATCTTTTTATGAAAAAACTATTTATTTTTTCTAAAAAATGTTCTTGAAAAAACCTAAAAATTTCATCATTTGAACAAATGAAAACTTTAACAAAACTTATTACCTTTTTTCTCTTTTCTCTTCTATTGACCTCTTTTCTGGTCTACTACAACACGGAACATGATTGGGAGACATCGCCAACTCAGCATATCAAAAAAGGTCTTCTCACCTCGAAAAATTCCGATTTTTCATATAATTTCTCTTCATTTGTCCTGAACTTCAACCAAAACTCAAGCCATTTGACAATTTCTTCAAATAAATCCACATTTTTCTCAAATAACCCAGAAAGTTCATTCCTCTACTGTGCAACAGGCCAAGCTTATAATGAAAATAAGTTCGGAATGTGGTATTTCGAAGACCAATACACTCAAATTTGTAAGGATCAAGTCATAGAAAAAATCACTCAGATTTCACAAACTGGAATTGAAATGACTGGGTATTTTTCCGATTGCACTCCTCTAGATAGATTCCAAGTTATCTTTGAAGAAAACGAGAAAAAAGTGAAGATTTCATCGAATTGTTTGAGTCCTCTCTTCAATAGGACGCTTATTGTCATGGGATCTAAAGATAATGAAAATGTGTTTGGGTTCGGGGAACATTCAGGTGATGTTAATATGAAAGGCAAGATCCTTTCAAATTTCGCGAGAGAGCCTGGCATGTTTCGAGATTTTGGCTTCTTAAATTTTGTGGCCGATCTTTTCGTCAATAGGACAGGTGGTAAGCCATACTACAGTTATTATCCTGCCCCTCTTTTCTTGACAACAGAGCTTCGCGGTCTTTATTTAATTAACGATAACTACAACATTTTCGACATGACGGAGTCGAAGGAAATTAAATTAATGGTTTGGAGCCCTAAAATCTCATTATTTTTATTTGACGATGAGACATTTCCTGGTTTAATTAGTAAATTAACTGAATTGACAGGCAGAATGAAGCCTTTACCAAACTGGATTATGAGTGGAGCTGTTGTAGCGATTACTGGAGGAAGTGATAAGCTGAGATCTGCATATCATCAGCTAAGGAAATTTAATAGCAGTTTGGCTGGTATTTGGACACAAGATTGGTCTGGGAAACGGTTTGATGGTAACGCGATGAGATTATGGTGGAATTGGGAAGTTGATAGAGATTATTACCCAGATTGGGATAATTTCACTGAGGAATTAAAGAGGGATGGAGTGAGGAGAATGACATATATAAATCCAATGTTGCATAATATTTCAGGCTATTTGAATAAATCGACTAATTTCTTTGAGATCGCGGCTGAAAGGAATTATTTGATTCGGGATTTTAATAATGATATAATTTTCTATGAACTAAGTGGATTCCGTGCTGGGATGATAGATTTTACGAATCCTGAGGCTTATAATTTCTATAAGCAGATCGTCAAAGAATATATGTTCAATGACTCCCAAACCTATGGTTTTATGGCAGATTTCGGAGAAGACCCACCGATTGACAATATCCTTTATAACAATTCTTTTGCTGAAACCGATGCCATTCATAATATTTATCCATATTATCTCCCAAAACTATGTTCAGAAGCTGCTCAGGAATATTTCGGATCATCTGATGAAATTGTTTTCTTTACAAGATCTGGCAATAAATTAAGTCCTAATTACACGAGATTGGTTTGGGCAGGGGATCAATTGGAAAATTGGGATGGAGGCAATGGCTTGAAATCTGGATTAAAGGGTATGTTAAATATTGGTTTGAGTGGTGCACAATTGACTCATACAGATGTTGGTGGCTATATCGATTTTTCCTTCCATGGGTTCTTTAATATTGATAGAACACAGGAACTTTTGTTACGATGGATAGAACTTGGAGCATTTTCTGTGGTATTTAGAACCCATGAAGGCACTGGACCTGATAAAACCCCTCAGGTTTATTCCAATGATGAAATAGCTGGGTTCTTCGCAAATTTCACTAAAGTTTATTTGTCGTGGAAACAATATAGAACCATTTTGATGCAAGAGGCTTATGAAACGGGAATGCCAGTGTTGAGACATATGGTGATTCACTATTTACATGATCCAGTTTCAGCGAGTTTGAATGAACAATATATGCTGGGGGAAGATTTGATAGTGGCACCGGTTTTGGAACAGGGTAGTGAGACGAAAATGGTTTATTTTCCAGTGGAGAAGAAAGAAAAAGTAGAATGGGTACATCTGTGGAGTCGAGAGAAATTCGATTCGTGTGGATGTTGGAGAGAAATCGAGGCTCCGATTGGAAAACCTGCAGTGTTTTTTAAGGGAGGGTCAAGATGGGGTGAGGAAATTGCCAGATATCTGAAGGAAATTCAGGAATAATTCATATTTTTTGTTCTTTGCAGATTTTTATTAATAGTCATACATTTGTTTTAAAATAAAAGGAAACTAAACTGGAAGAGAAAAAACAATATTTTTGGAGTATGGGGAGAGAGGGTACATTGGCATTTCAAGTTAAGATAAAAAAATCAACATTTTGATATTTAACAGTTATTTGTTTCATTTGCTTTGTAAAAACTTCATTCTATTCCATAATTAAATTTTCGTTAAAAAAAATAAAAAATATGACAACTGGGGGGATCGAACCCCCGCGGTTTCCCATTAGCGCCTTAAGCTAACGCCTTAACCACTCGGCCAAATTGTCTTATTAGACTATTTGGATAATTGTTTGAATCAAAAACAAAATGTAAAATGGCTCATTGTTCTTTTTATAATTTCATTTATTGGGTGGGAGATCATAAAAAATACATAAACGCCTGTCCTCAAGATAAAATAGGCCAAAATCTCAGATGAGCTGATTCAGCTCCCAATAATTCAAAAAAGACTGCCAATTTCGTGAAAGATGGCTTAATCATTTGAGTCCTCGTTTGAACAGGTAAAGTTTTCTTTAATTTCCACCAATAAACAAACAATTTAATAGGGACTCGAAGAAGACATCTGTCTATTAGAAAAGGCTGCTCTCCAACCAAAAAGAAATGGGCTAAATTCGCTGCCCACCAAGGCCATAAACAAAAATTATTAAAATTCAATTTTTTTAACAAAAAGATTTTTTTCTATTGATTTAATTTTTAATAAATTTTTTGTTTATTTTTTGCTTATTTAATTAAATTAATGTCCATTTTCTCAATGAGAATTGGTTTAAAATTTTTTCCCAAAAAATTTTTTTTTTTTTTTTTCTATTCAAGATTTTATTAAAAAAAAACTAATTGATAAAGTAATTTTAAAGATTTAATTAAATTTTTGTTAATAATTCAATTCATTTTTAATAATTTTTTTAAAAAAACGAATGGGTAGGGTTTGGGTTTCATTGGTTTTGAGTGTGTTTTTTGTGTGGTCCTCTACGGGTCCTTCTTTGTTCTTCATCTGGAATAATTTATTCTCAATGCTCCTATCAAAATGTAGATGTTTTGTCCCTGTGATAATCGTTTGTTGTTTCTTGAGCTTTTTCACCATATCCAGTAATTTTTCATCGATGTTGGTTCTTTCTGTTTTTTTGGATATTATTTGGAATGCCTCCAAAGCCAGCTTGGCCCTTGCTGAAGTGCTTCTTGCATAAGCTTTACTGATTCGCTTATGCAAAGTGAGATTTTTTCGTTCTTTTTCTTCTGATTCCAAAGAAATTTCCGGTTTGGGAATGTAATCGAAAAGATTGCTTTGAGTTTCATCAAGCAATAGAGCCTTCAACATGTCAATTTCAGTTAGTTTTTTCATTATATAGGAAATATCTAACATTTTGTCGATTTGATCGACTCCTTTGTTAAATAACTTTTTATAAATTTTGGTAAGTTCATTCCTGAAACAGGATAAATAATATTGAGTTGAACTGATTTCTATTTTATCAGAATCCTGCTTGAAATATTCGCTGACACTTTGGGAGAGTACTGATGAACCTCCTCCTTTAGAGGCAACACGTTTTAGTTTTGAAGAACTCATAGATAAAGGAGTAATGTATTTCTTGTTGAAGGAAGATTTTTGAGTCATCTTTGTTTTTTTGAGATCTTGGGCATTTTTCGGTGTTTTGAATTTAAACATTGTATTTGCCAAATTAAGTCTAAACTTTAGTTTAATAAACGGCAAGACGAAGAAATTGGCTAGAACCATGAAAATTTTGATAATACCTCCCATATTGGCCAAAACATCCTGGACTTTGCTATAGGATCTCCAATAGATTGTTTTAACTTTATCGAGTTTCATATCGATTTGAACGGCCATCGTTGGATTATAGGTAAGGATCTGCCTATTTGATAGATATTGAGCTGATGCAGTTGTATTGAGCTCTTCTAATAAAAAACCATTATCACTCTCGAATTCCAAATGTCCAAATAGCATTTCAATATAAGTCAAAGTCGAATAACTAATAGGAGTGTAAAGTTCCTTGCCAAATGTCGTGATTGGCTGGTCATAGTTGTTTGGATTGATAGCTAGATTCGTGAAATACATAGCATAATTACCGAAATTAAAATACCCTTGAATCTCATCAGGTGATTTGCAAACAGTAGTGCCTGTTGAATTCTGGCATGGATAAATATTTATTAATATATTTTTGTATATAGGTCCATCCCAAGTACTTTGAAGAGCGTTTTCTACTTTAGAATTATTATCCGCACAATACAAATTGTTAATTTGATTCCCTGCGAAATATTCCTTTAAATCGCCATTATCAGGCACTCGATCCAGTGAACACCTTGAAGTAGGAATTGTTTCCAAAGTGATATTTGTTCCAACCTTGGTTCTTTGAATCATTTGCACTGTATAGACACTCTCGTCAATGTATTGGACGGAATTATTTCTTAAATCTTGAAGACCGAAAGCCATAAAATAACCACTCTTGGCTAGGTCCAAATAAGCAGGATACTCTGCCACGATTTGAGAAGTAATCGATTGCGGATTTTTTCGATAGAACATGTTGGAACCAAAACTTACGAAAGTCGAGACTGATAGGGCGATTAAAAGCCATGATGCGAATTTACCCATAAGAGTTGAAAATGTGGACTGATTTTCGAAAGTGATTCGATCACTTGGACGCATTGAAAAGAAGTCAATGGAAAAAAACTGATCACATAATTTGCTGGCTCGAGATAATGGAGGCATATGATTTTTGGACAAAGATTTTATAAAAAATTGATTTATAAATTAGAAAAAAAATTAATATTTTGGTAATTTAAATTTTCTGCTGTATTGGGTTAAGTTTTCTTTTTTTCTATTATTTTAAGGATTCAAAATTAATGCTCATGTAACTTTTCATTTATTGATAAAGACAATTAAATATTCAATTTTTTATTAATTAGTAAACCAAATTATATTTTTCAATATTCCTCTGGACAAATAAATCAAAAAGTGAGAAACTGTCATATCAAATAAGTAATTGTATGATATCCCGTTGTTTTAGTTCCCAAAATTTCGATTG
>Ga0302186_10002198_pt1 | contig 15239 bp, 15 predicted proteins | sample II_Bog_E1_2_FD_198782 | JGI IMG/M metagenome (GOLD analysis project Ga0302186, IMG submission 198782) | Peat permafrost microbial communities from Stordalen Mire near Abisko, Sweden - II_Bog_E1_1 | ecosystem: Environmental > Terrestrial > Soil > Wetlands > Peat | place: Sweden: Abisko... | reverse complement strand
TCGCTGCATTGTCAACTTAATTTCAGCCAGTGATGGTAATCCTTTGGATTCCTTGAGGATTCGATCAGCAGACTCTTATGAATGGTTTCTAATAAAATTGTTTTAATTGATCAATTCTATTTCAGGGCAATTTTTTTGGGGGTTTTAATGTTTGTGACTGATTTCATTCCTTTGTTGTTTATTCTTTATATTTATTCTGCTTCCTCAAGCGGATCATCTAATTTGAACAATTTGAATTCTAGTGAACAATCTCTTCTTAAAGGTAATATATACGTAAATTTTGGTTTGCTTTAGAAAGTTCTTCAGAAGATACAAAAGAAACAAAAAATTGTGGTAGCAGCGGAGCTTTTGATGAAAAATAAATGTTTTTAATCAATTTGCATTGTTTATATTTTAAACTTTATCAACAATAACCTATAAATGTCATTCAAATCAACTTAACATTTTTTTTTTTAAAAATTAAATAATATTTAGCAAAATAATTAGGTAAATCAAAAGGAAGTCTATTTAAAATTAACAATATTTACCTTGTTTTTTTTATTTCTTGAAATTACAAAACACTTTTTGTTAAGAGTGAAAATTAGCACTTTAATATTATTTTTTTAATACAACATCAAAATTTCCTATTTTTCTAATTTGTTTTGTATGGGAAACGCTTTGCTTTGCCGCAACAAAAAGGGAAATGAAGTTTTGCGACCCACCAAAAAATGTTTCTCTCAAATAGCAACAATAACAGCTGAAAATATAAGGAATGTCTATGCTTTTGGCAAAGCTATTGGAAAGGGTTCTTATGGAGTAGTTCGAGAGGGTCATTTGATCAATGACACCTCAAAGAAGTTGGCGATAAAGATTCTGGAGAAAGATTCAATAAAAAATAAAATTTACCTTCTTGAACGAGAAGTTATGATCTTGCAAAAGTTGGATCATCCCAACATCATAAAATTTTACGAGACTTATCAAGATAATAAATATCTATACATAGTTATGGAATATTGTGGAGGAGGGGAGCTTTTGGATCGCATTCTTCTTAAGAAGCGTTTGAGTGAAAATGAAACTTCTGACATAATGCTGAAAATTTTGTCAGCAATAAACTACATTCATAAAAAAAAAATCGTTCATCGTGATCTGAAACCAGAAAATATTTTGTTTTCAGACTCATCTGAAAATTCTGAGCTTAAAATCATTGATTTCGGTCTCAGCAACATTGTGAAAAGTGATCAAAAAGAAAGCCTTGAAGAGTCTGTCAACAACTTGCATACTCGTGTAGGAACTCCTCATTATGTCGCGCCTGAAGTTTTACAAGGGAATTATACATATGCTTGTGATATTTGGTCACTGGGGGTGTTGATGTATTTGTTATTATCAGGCAATCCTCCATTCATTAGTGAGACTGAATCAGGGCTATTTAAAAAAATCGAAAAAGGGCTTATAACTTTTGTAGGAAAAGAATGGTCTGGTGTTTCCACTCATGCAAAGGACCTTATTTTAAGGATGATTAAAGTGAATCCTAAGAAGAGAATCACTTCAGATCAAGCGTTGCATCATCCCTGGTTCCAGAGAAAAAAAATCAGCTTGAACCAAGTTGGAACTGATGTTCCTTCAGATTCTAATCCATCAATGCATTTCGACAAAAATATATTAAACATGTTGAAAAATGGGAAATTTACAAATAAACTAAAAAAGGAGATTTTAAAAGTGGTGGTGAATCAACTAAATTCGCAAGAAATAATGAAATTAAGCCGAGCTTTTCAAGAACTTGACCACAATCATCAAGGGATCATCAACTCTGAAGAGCTGATGAAAGTTATGAATATGAATGGGTTTGTGGAGTCGGAAGCAGAAATTAGCACCATCCTTCATAATATAACTGGAAGCACTGAACAAAATGCTTCTTTAGTTTTAAACTATACAGATTTCATCACAGCAACCCTCGATTTAAAAAAACATTTCGATAAACAGAAATTATGGAATTTGTTCAAATATTTCGATGTTCATAATAATGATTATATCACTGTAGAAGATCTGAAAGATGTTATGGCTAGGGGAGGCCAAAAAATACCTGTCAATGAATTACATCAAATTATCAAAGAAAATAATTTGGCGAAAGATGGGAAAATTAATTTTGATGACTTTTGTAAAATGTTGGATATTGATAAAGTGAACGAGATACAGCATCCTGTAGAAAGAGGAAGGAGTCAAAGTGTTTGTGACAAATAATGGCTGTTTAAAAAATATTTTAAATATCACTTTTTCAAAAATTGAACTAAAGTAAAGAAAATAAATTTTTTGAAAGCGTATTTTCTCTATATTATAATCGAAAAAATATTTTTTTATTGTAATTTTCGGGTCATCCCAAATATTTTTATGAAATTAATTCTATTTCGTAAAAATATATATATTTTTTTCAAAAAAATTTTTTTGGTTTTTTTTTTAAAAAAATAAAGTTTTAAAAATTTGAAATATTTTTTTTTTGAAAAGCGATAAATTTAAATTTCATGGTTTAAAACAAAAATTTGGAAATTTAATATTTTCTTAAAAAAAAACATCCTCATTTTACTTTAAAAAAATAAGCACATCATAAAAAATTCATAAAATAAAGACATCATAAAATATTCAATATTTTTTATTATTGTTGATTGCAACCACAATTGTTGAATGAAAAAAAAGAAAGAACAAAGTATATTTCTCTAAATTTTGAACCCAAATACATTTTATATTAATGACCCTTTTTCATAATTATAGGTTTCCAATCAGTTTCTAATAATATCTATAATAATGAAAGTTTTACAACGATTATGGGATGTCTCAAACGCAGAAGGCCATGGAGTAAAATGAATGAAAGGAAAATTCTTACCAATATTGCTGATTTCGAGGTTCCTGACAATTCCATCTCGACTTCAAAATATACAATGATAACATTTATTCCCAAAAATTTATTGGAACAGTTTTCTCGACTGGCTAACATCTATTTTCTGGTATTTTAAAACATTTCAAAAAATTTTAAAATTTGTGAAAGGGGGTTGGTATTTTGCAAATTCTTCCTGAAATTTCCAATACACAAAATGAACCTTTGATATACGTTCCTTTGTTTGTGATCATTTTTATAAGTATGCTGAAAGATTACATGGAAGATTATAAGAGGAAGAAATCCGATCGTGAGGAAAATAACAGAGAAGTGGAAGTTTTAAATAAGGAAAACGGTTTTGAAACTGTTAAATGGCAAGATCTGCTAATAGGCCAAATTATAAAGGTTTTAGTCTAAAAGTTTATCGTTAGAATAAAATTTAAGGTAAAACGTGATCAATTTCTTCCAGCTGATATTTTAATATTGAACACTAGTGAACCAAATGGGGTTTGTTATATTGAAACTAAAAATTTAGATGGCGAAACAAATTTAAAACAAAAAAATGCTCATAAAGATGTTCTTAAAGCTTTTTCGAAAAATGAGGATATTAAAGTTCGTTAGATTTTTGAAAAAACACGAACTAAAAAAAATTAGGAAAGACAAATCTGGTTTTCTTATGAAAGCCCCAATCCCTATCTTTACAAATTTTCAGGTTTATTATTTTAATTAATTGTCTTGCGAAAAAAAATGAATTTTTAAAGGAAATGTTGACTTAACTCCCGAATTGAAAATTCCTGTTGATACTAGAAATTTTGTGCTGAGAGGATGCAGTATACGAAATACAAATTGGGTTGTAGGTCTTGTTGCTTATACAGGGTGCTTATAAAAATAATTTATCCATTTTAATTGTTTTTTTTTTTATAATAGACATGATACCAAAATCATGCTCAACTCTATCAGGGCCAAATCCAAGAGAAGCACAATTGAAAGATCAATGAATAAACAAATCGTTATCATTTTCTTTAGTCAAGTAATTTGGATTTATATTAAAAATAGCATTTTTTTGTATGAAGCTTCTAATCTGTTTTTTGTGCGCATTGGCCTATATGATTTACTCAGAAAAAAATGAAAGCGAGCTTGGATATACAGATGTAGCTCAAAATCTAGCAGAAAATAGTATTGTTACAGTTTTTATCATTCAATTTGGCTCTTGGGTGTTGCTTTTAACGTAAAATAAAATAAAAAATTAATAAAAATATCAACATAGAAATTTTGTTCCCATATCTCTGATTGTCACCCTGGAAATTGTGAAATTGTTCCAAGCAATAATTTTAACCTATGATGATAATATGATGAATCCTGAGAACAAAATCCGAACCAACGTTCAATCATCAAATTTAAATGAAGAGCTTGGTCAAATCCAATATATTTTCAGTGATAAAACTGGAACCTTGACCTGCAACATCATGGATTTCAAACATATTTGCATTGGAGGAGTAAACTATGGAACTAACACATCATATCCTCAAGAAAAATTGGATAAAAGACCAAATGTGACGAATGTAGACTTTAAAGATAAAATCTTTTTCGATATTTTAGAAAATAAATCCGGAAACTATGAAGGAATCAGGTAAAATTAAATAAAAATATTGATAATTTTAGTTTTAGAGAAGCCTTGTTGTCTTTAGCTTTGTGCCATACAATAATAATTGACGAAAAAGATTCACAAAAATTGTACAATTCATCATCTCCTGATGAAATAGCTTTGGCGAATTTCGCAAAACTTTGCAATTTCGAATATTATGGACTCGATGAAGAGCAAAGTATGATGATAAAAACCGAAAATGATATTGAAAAATTTCGGTTTTTAAACCTCCTCGAATTCAACAGCACAAGAAAAAGAATGTCAGTTATCATTGAAGATAATCAAGGCAGAAAAATATTATATTGTAAAGGTGCAGACTCTATGGTCCTACCAAGACTTGCTAAAACTGAGTAAAATAAAAATTCTTTAAAAAATTATATTTGTTAAAATTAGCCAAAAAAATTTGTTTTTTCCTAGACAAAACAAAATTCTTGAAACAACAGAAAAACATTTAGAAAAATATTCTAATGTCGGTTTGCGAACATTGGTTTTGGCAAAGAAAGTATTAGATGAGACGTTTTACGAGGAATGGAACCAAAAATACAAAGTAGCTGCTGTTGCCATAAAAAACCGAGAGGAATTGTTGGAAGAGGTCAATGAAGAAATCGAAAAAGATTTAGATTTGGTTGGTGTGACAGCTGTTGAGGATAAACTACAACAGGATGTTGCAGCAACGATTTCCTTCATCAAACAAGCGATGGTGCAAATTTGGGTTCTCACTGGAGATAAATTGGAAACAGCAATAAATATAGCCCTTTCCTGTCATTTATTTACTGAACACATGCAGAAAATTATTATAGACACGAAGACTGAAGAGGAATTCAAAGAAAGAATCCAACAAATATATGAACAAGTTTATATTTTTGGAAATTATTTTTATTTTTTTTAATTATTTAATGAAAAGATTAAACTAAATGGATCTGTACATTATGCATTTGTTGTATCTGGAGACTCTCTGATTACTGTGATGAAGAAACCTGAATATTCAGATCAATTAATGGAAATCGCAAGCCATTGCAAAGCCGTTGTTGCATGTCGTGTTTCTCCCAAACAAAAACAAGAAATCGTTCAAATGGTGAGAAAAGCCAAACCTGATGTCATAACTTTAGCAATTGGTGATGGTGCGAATGACGTGAACATGATCACAAGTGCCAATGTAGGTGTGGGAATTTTGGGGAAAGAAGGAGCACAAGCGGCAAGGGCCAGCGATTATGCAATATCTGAATTTCGATTTCTAAAACGCTTGATGTTTTACTTTGGGAGGGAGTCGTATCGGAAGAACTCATATTTGATTTTTTTCAACTTTTATAAAAACGTTATGTTGGTTTTGCCTCACATTTGGTAATTTTTCCAAATATTTTTTTTCTTATTTTTTAGGTTTTCTTTTTTCAATGAGTTCTCAGGACAATTGTTATATGATGCATGGATCTATCAATTCTTTAATCTATTTTATTGTTCTTTGCCTATCATCATCTATGCATTATTTGATGAAGAGTTCCCTAGCAATATATTTATTAATATAAGACAATCAGGCATCAATCATCTAGAGGAAAACCCCCACCATTATGAATTAGGTTATAAAAATCAGCTTTTCAATAGAAGGAAATTCTGGAGTTGGATAGTATTGGGGGGGTGGCACGGAGCTTTGATTTTATATGTGAGTGTGATTTCGATGGAAATCAATTTTTCTCATCCAAATGGACAACCATCCAACATTTTCGTGATGGGAATGATGGCATTTACAGAATGTGTACTCATTGGGAATTTCATAATTATCAACTTCTCGAATACATTTCATCCTTTCAGTTTGGGTATAATTGTTGCGAGCATTGGGTTTTATCTTTCAAATATATACTTGGCAAATACTTTTGTTTCATTTGACTCTTATGGTGTTTTTAATAAGTAACTTTTGAAAAAAAAAGTTGATTTTAAAGTTCTTTTAGAATTTTTGGAACTCCTAATTTCTATCTTGGAACGATGTTTATAATTTTCGGATGCAATTTCTTGGAAGTTTTCTCAACTAAAACAAAACTTTGTATTTTTTTTTTCTCTCTTTTTTCCTTCTTTTTTTTCAATAAATATAGTCTTAGTGTTTAATTTTAGTTCTTAGAAAAGAGGTCAAATACGCCATTATCCCAAGTGTCAAAAATGATAAAAAAATTCAGGAAGTGGAGATGTCATTGGCGATGGGGATGGGAGATCATCAAAATGGAGAGAAAAATCTCGACGGTTAAATATATAAATAAATAAAAAATATTAATTTCTTCTTCTTAGTCAAAAACTCCTCCGAATTGAGCAGCGTCACAAAGTTCGTGGAGGAAAAAGAAATGAAAGATCTCGGTCCGATCATTGAGAAACATAACTCGGTGAAATCATCAAATATTAAAAAAACCATTCCCATTTTCAATAATTAAAATAAAATGGGAAAATTCAAAAAAAGGTGTTTTTAAACATCCAAAATTAAAAATTTTGAATTTTATTGATTGATATGAATTTTAAATTTTTTATATTACGTCCTTTTGTGACAATTTTTCAGAAATATAGGCAAAAATATCTAATTATTTGAAAATATGGGTCATAATATGGAAATTATTCTTGAATTAGAAAGAAATCTTTTTTTAATGATTTTAATGAAATAATTTTAACCAATTTTTTAAAAATCCTGATTTTTAGAAATTTCTGAAAATTTTTGATAAATTTTTGTTTTAATTTGAATCTTCTGGACATGTCATTTGCTTTCTAAATAAATGAAATAAATGGTCCGAAATTGCTTTTATTAATGTCAGGCTTTAATTAAAATTTCCTTAAAGCGTTCAATATTAAATTATTTATAAACCATATTCCAAACTCAAAAAAAAAAGAAAGTCACATACCAAACATCTAAATTTGAGCTCATTTTCTAATAGTTGCTCCTCAACCTCATGCAAAATCTCCATTATTTCATCGACTACAACTCCATGCCAAGCAATTCTTCCCATAATTCCTCAACGAATGAGACTATGCAAGAATATAAAACATCTCAAGAATACAAATGTGCTCAACCCTTCAAAACATATAATGTTTATGAGAAACAGAGTTATAATGGTTCGATTCAAAAAAACTATGATATCAAAATTATCTAAAATTTATTTAGAATATCCCAGAAAAATCCAAAAAATTTGCGAAAATCCCATTTATGAAAATAAAGAAATTTTTTATAATTTTTCAACAAAGGAAAATTGGCAAACCTTTCCTTTTACCTTATTTCAAAATGAAATACATTATGCTCTTTTGGAGCAAGAACGTCTTTTCGAGACTGTATTCAAAGCAAATAAGAACATTTCTTCAAAAATCCATGAAATAAATGGAGATATCTCAGAACTTAAGTAATTTAATGCTTCTTTAACAAAATAAATTATTTTTTTTAGAAGGACAATCAGCTCTTTGAAATTTAAAGAATCCACAAATTTCAATGATATTTTGGCTCAGGCTGAAAACACTGAGACAAAGGAAAGTCTCATTCAAAAGTCCTTATGCTTAAGCGATTGTTTTAAGTATGAATTGGCGTTATATTCAGATTTTCCTAATATTCTCATAAGAGACAGACTTTTCAGGTATTTTTTAAATTTCCAAATTTTTTCGAATTTTTTTTTTGAAATTAAATAGTTTCAAAGTTGTTTTGAGGAATTCTGTGAGTCAAACATTAGTCAAAAACAAAGAAAAAATTAACTTGTCCATTGACCTGTTCAGTGCTGATGAAATGCCCAAAAAAATCACCGAAAATAAAACTGGTTTTTATAGATTTTATTTCCTCATTAGATTTTTTAATAATTTTTTCTTAAATTTTTCAGGAAAACCCATTGTTCAAAATGAAAAAGACAACCATCTGGTAAACGGAGAAGCAGTTGTTGGGAGACTCAAAATCAATGAGGTGTCTTCACATTTTACCAAAGGATTGTTTAATTTGGTGGTTTATTGTGAAAAAAAGAAAAATAATGACATGAATTCGGAGGATTGCGAAATAGATGCTAGCGAAATAAAACCACTCATCATTACAAATATTAAAGTGAAATCAAAAAAATGAGAACAGTCATTAATATCATTTTATTGTTTTTTATTTGCTTTATATTGTTTTTATTAAGTTTCAAAAATTATTTCATGTTTTTTTAAAAAAAAAAAATTCTGTTTTTTTCCCACTGTATTTTCTCGGATTTGTCTTTTATTTTTGTTTCTCTCATTATGTTTTAATTATTAAAGGAAGTCAAAAAAAAAATCTGCAAATCAATAAATAATTTATCAAAAAAGCAAAAATTTTACAGGAAACCATAAAACGAAAATACTAATTGTGAGAAAGAAGGAAATTCATTAATCTTTAACTAAAATTTCAGAATTTTTCATTTATTTCAAAATTCGTCAAAAATGGCCATGTCATGTGATTTCTTCAAAAACTAAATTTTTTTATTTCTTTTTGTTTGGCTTTTAAATTTTTCGATCCTTTTAAATGACAAAACATTTGTTCATATGAATTTAATAATTTTCTTTCTTTAAAAGTGAGCATTAATTATAAATTTATTATTTTGTTTTTGTTTATAAACTCTTTATGACTAAAAATTTTATATCAGATTGGCTCAAAATTATTCTATAGAAAACCATATACTATTTATTTATTAAAAAAATTTAAAAAGAGGAAAAAAATGAAATATTTATGAAAAAATTATTGTGTCTTCATATAAACAAAAATCTGGTTATCACGAAATAATCGAAATTTCTTATCTTTCCATTTTTTTTTCTTCTTCTTCAGCTTTTTCTTCCTCTTTTTGATCCCACACTTCTTTCCAAAATTCAACATCATCAAATTTTTTTTTGGGTTCATTTTTTTCCGTTTCTAACCTCTTATTTCAAAAATCAAATAAATGAAAGAGAATAACCTTGCAAAACTTTCTTTTCAATAAATTTTTCCTGCTTTTTTCTATTTTTTTGTTTTGATTCTGATTCAGGAGGAACTTCTAAGCCTGGAATTTTGGGATTGGTCTTTTCCTTTTTATCTATTCGATATTTTTTAAAGGTTTTTTAGAAAGTGATATTATGACTGTTATCATTGCAATTTGAAGATCCCAAATCTCGACTATTGTTCATATTTCGCACAGCCTCCATCATCTCTTTTTTTATATCCACATCTTTTTTATTCATTATCCTGACAGCCTCCAACATTTCTTGTTTTAATTGAACTTCACTTGATATTTCATGTTGGCTTCCTTTTTGTTCCTAAGTTTTCACTCAATTTAAAAAACTATTCAAAAATCAAACTTCTTGCTTTGGGTTTAAGAATTTTTCCATTTTTTTCGTTTTTCATTGAAAAATTTATATTCTTCCGAAAAAATAGTTAATTTTTTTTACATTTTCAGGACGATCTGGACAAATTGATAAATGATATTGGAGGTTTTGCGTTTTTGTAAAATGAAGTGCGTTGTTGGGGCATCTTGAGTACAAATGTCCATATTTTTTCTATAAATCATAAAAATTTGAAAATTATTCGGATAATTGCTACTTTTGCATCGCATCCTTTTGCAATATGAGTAAGCAAGCGAGTTTGGGTCATAGTGTGCCTGGGGTCAAAAGGACAATTAACGATTTTATCGAGGTCCATGAATGCCAATATTTATAGAAATTAATACATTCGAAAATTAAATGTCAAAAAAATAATATTTCTTCAAAAGATAGTTATTGATCAAAAATATATTAATTAATGAGAATTTTCTATTATATTATATATATTTTTTTTTTTTAAATACGATGGTTCCCCAAGGTTTTTTTAAAAAATATAGTTCTTAAATAGAATTAAACCTTTTAAATAAAAAGAGATCCATCAGGTTTTCTTTGTTTTGTATCCTTAGTTTTCAGGCAATTAATGTATTAGAGCCTTAAGCCTCCATCCTACAGCAATCTTTGTCCCTCCATTTCTATTTAAAACTTCAGGCATTTCCATTACTTTGGGTTCCATGAGTCCATTCAACTGATTTTTTGTCATTTTGCTATTCTTCCATTGCAAATCTCTTGAACTTTTGTTTCCTCTCCTTTTCTCAATGTGTTTCCACTTGGAAGCGATGGATTCAAGTGGTTTCTTCGAGTCGTTTTTGACCTCTTCATTTTTTCTTGTGGTCTTAAATTCGAAAATTTTTAATTTTTCCTTATATTATTTTTATATACTTTTTAGATATTTATTTAAATTTTTTCCACATCAAAACACATTTGAGATTATAAAATAAAAAAATTTAAAGACCCCTGCTAATTTTTTTTTATTTTATTTTTATTTTTGTTTTTTATTTTTTTTGGGTGAAATCTGAAAGCAATTCATGCTCCTTAAAGTTTTACATCTACAGCGATTTCCATTTGCTAGAAAAAAAACAAATTATTTTGCTATATTAAATAGTGAAAAAGTAACAGTTTGGCGTGGAATTAAATCAATCCAATCCGAAGGACTGAAAGGCAATAGACCAACTGTGTACAACTTATTCAATCCAATTGAAAGAACAAAGGCATTTATTCCAATATATATCAACTTATATTGAATAAGTGAAATTTTTTTCCCTTCGAACGGCTTGAAAGCTTTAAAAAAAAAATTAAATTAAAAATGAGCAATAATGAAAATGGGAAAAACCTGAATTCACATTAAACAAGGATTTTAAAGGTTGCATGATGACAGAAAAGGTTAAGATAATTGTAAATATATTTAAGTTGCTTCCTGTAATCCAAAGCATAAATAGACTCATTAAGATTTGACTGACTCCCCCAGTTGCAAATTGCCAGGCTTTCTTTATATTTTAATTTTTTTTGAAATGTCAATGTTAATAAGTATAAAATGCTTCATTAATAAACCTTTTCAAACAAAGCTTTCATTTCTGATTGTTTTTTCTCACTTTCGATGACCTGTTTCGTTAGTTTTGAAAGAAAATATCAATTTTATCATTTTTACTTCAGCGGAAAAATTTTTGTTATATCCAAAGGGTTCGGGCAAATCTTCACCCACATGATGGGACTTATTTAAATTGAAATTCCATTGCGACATCAAGAAAATATGGTTTTGGGGTATTGAAAAAACAAGAAATTTTTTTTTAATTTGATTTGGATTTTGAGCAAATTCGATAGATTTGAATGTATATTAAAATAACTCAAAAAAAAAAAAAAAATATATGAAATTTCAGATTTTTATATATATATATTTATTAATTATTATTTGACAAAATCATCATTTTTGAGAATTCAAATTTTCTCATTTTTAAATTGTTCCAAATGCTTAAAAATCAGATCTGATTTCTGGTTGAACCGTCCTATTCTAGCCGGATGTATCAGATTTTCTTTGGCATAATCAAATTGCTTCAAATAATGATTATGCAAGATTTTTACATCTTCTTCTGGAAAACCAAAAAAACCAAGGCTCGAAAATTTTTCATAATTTGTCATGTAATGGAAATAACCAAACTCGAAATAGTTGTAATTTTTGTTATTGTTCAAAAAGAAAAAATTTTTTGCCGCCTTGACTTTTTTTACTTCTGGATCTTCAATGAATTCTGGGAACTTCTTGTTTTTTTCCACATATTTAACAAGTCTTTCAAACTTTTCTTGATATTCTAAACGTTTTTTTTCAAAAGTTTCTTTGCTCCAATTAAATCCCTTATGGTTCAAAATTTTTGGAACCATCTTCCCTAATATCTCCCTTGAAAAATTTAAGTTTCATAATAACAAGACAAAGTTTCAAAACATTACCTCAAAGATTTAAATGGGCGAACAGTTTTTAAATAAAAGTTCATCTGCATCTTGTTCTTGAATTCTTCTGTTGCATCTTCATCTTCATCTCCATCTCGATCTTGATCTTGGTCTTTGGATGCTTCTTCGTTTATTTTGTTGATCTTTTTCAAATTTTCATGTTTGAAGTTCTGAATTCTTCCAACCAAATTCTTATTTTTTTTTATAGCTTCAGCTCTGTTTGTTTCATCAGAGTTCATTTGTTTCAGAAGCTCTTCCTTTTTTTCAGCAAAATCAGTCAATGCATTTTCCACAGTCTCTACAAAATCTTCCAGATCTCTATTCATGGTCTTCTTATTGGCATTTAAAGATTCTAAATATTCTTCCATTTTTTGATAGAAATCAAAAATTCTCTTCTTGAAAGTTTCCACAAGCTTTTTTTAGAAATTATTTTATGATGTTCAAATAGAAGTGAAGTACTGAGACATAAAAGGCTTTATGGTCATTGAGAGATAACCTATTGTTGCTGAAAGTGATCAAAGGCTCAAATTTTTCGTTTAAGTAATCTTTAATATTTTGATTTGTGATGATCTCCCCTCGATGGAATGAAAGCTTGGATTGCTAGATAAAGAAAATTCAAGGGAAAAGAAGAATTTATCTCATTTACCATTGCAAAAGTGTTTGAAAATTGAATGATTTTCAAATATATTTTTTTGTTTCAAATTTTCCATTTTTTCCCCTTTTTAAATTAAATCGAGCAAAATAGAGTGAAAAAAAACACTCATAAAATCATCAAATTTCAAATTTTTTTCGTGAAAAATTTCTCACAACTGAATTTTTTCCTTATTAAACATAAATTAATTAACAATGACTCTGAGGGAACTCAAATAAAATTATATAGATTAAAAAAAGAAAATTTTTATGTTCTTTTGTTCATCTTGCCATATCATTTTATCATTTTCTTTTTCCTTCAGATTCTCCCGAAAAATTTTTTTCCCTATTTGGATTTTATAAAAAAACTCCTATTTGGATTTCAAAGCAAAACTGATAAATAAAAAATAATAATGAACTATTCTAAAGGTTATCTTAATTCTTATTCCCAACCATTAACTCAGCAACCCAGAGGGAGCATCATTCCAGATACAAGGTCCCGCGTGCAGTTTAATGTCCATCATCTAAACACTTCTGAAGCTAAATATTGGAATAACCGAAAAGACGATATTTCAATTGATAATTCACCAAATTCTTCCCATTCTATAAACACTCCCATAAAGTTTTCCAACTCATTGAATCGTCCAAATTCAAAAGAAACCTTTTCGAACAAAATCGAACAACCTTCATATTCGAAATTTTCCAACAAAAATAATGACAATTTGAATATGAATATACCCTTGGAGAAAAGCATAAGTATTGAAAGTAATAATAGCAGGCAAAACTATGGCATGAAATCAACTAAAATTAATGATAAGGAAGAGGAAAAATACACCAATCCTTACAATTTTAAGAAAAAAGAAGATAGCATCTATTCTGGATCCCAAGAGAACTCCATTTTCAAGAAATCTTCTGAAAGTCTCATGAAAAAAGACTCCATGTCAATGAAAAAATACAAATTTCCATACCAACCGAAAATGCAAAGCAAAAGGGAAATGGCAGGTCTGCGAAACATTGGCAACACTTGTTTTTTGTGAGATTTAATACATTTTAATTAATGTGTTTGAACGAAGACATGTTCTTTTAGGAATTCGACTCTGCAATGCATTTTCAACACCCCCCAGTTCAGTGATTTTTTCTTGGAAGGTGAGTTCGCCAACCAAACCAACCCAAAGGAAAAAGGAGTTGCTGAAGAATTTGCCAAACTTATTAAGAAAGTTAGAGGAGTTAAGTCATATTCTGCAGAATCAACTTATGGCTTGAAATCTGCTTTAAGCAAATATTTAATAGAGAAAATTATAAAATTTTTAATTTAGGCAGATTTTCTTCAAAATTTTCTGGGTTTGATCAAGAAGATGCACAGGAATTTCTGATAACTCTTTTACAAGGATTGGTTAATGATTTGAATCGAGTGAAAGTGAAACCGAAATATAAAGAGTTGGATGATAATTTGAAGAATAAAACATTACAAATATTGGTACCACCACAATTTTTTAACTTTTCCAGTTATATTATTAATTTAGAGTGAAGAATGGTTTGAATATTTCAGAAAGTTCGAAGATAGTATTGTGAATGATTATTTTGAAGGTCAACTGTTGAGTGAATTAAAATGTGAGAAATGCCTTAATATCTCAAGAACTTTCGATAATTTTTTCGATATATCCCTATCTTTCACCAGAGGATTGAAAATGGTGCTTGAATGCGATTTGGAACGGTTGATAGAACATTATACAAAAGAGGAAAAAATGGAAGAAGATTCAATCACATGTCCCAAATGCAAAAAAACTTCCTTCTCTAAAAAATTGACTTTTTGGAGACTGCCAAGAATTTTAGTGATCCATCTAAAAAGATTTAATTTCGGAAGGTTCAGAAGAGACAAATTGGATAATGCAGTAAAATTTCCTTTGAAGGATTTAGATCTATCAAAATTTGTGACTGAATCCAGTTTTTAATATTTTTTTTTTATTTTACATTTTTACATTTAGACGATGAAAGTGTGAAAGATTGCTGTTTGTATGATTGTTTTGGAATTGTGAACCATAGTGGCAGTTTATCAGGAGGACATTACACTTCGTAAATAAGAAAATTTAAATTTGATTTTTTTTTTTCTCGTTATTTAGGGAAAGCATGAACCCATATGATAAAAAATGGTATAAATATAACGATGACTATGTTTCAGACATTTCCAATATGGATGAAAAAAACTACAAAAATTACGGAAGCTCAAGCGCTTATATGTTGTTTTATGGAAAGAAAATTTTATTCGCTTAACTTTATATTTTTACATTTTTTTTCTAAAAAATCATAAAATTCAAAAATTATTACAAATTAAAATATGAATTTTTATTTTTTTCATAAAAATATTGTTTTTTTCAT
>Ga0302186_10002197_pt1 | contig 15241 bp, 17 predicted proteins | sample II_Bog_E1_2_FD_198782 | JGI IMG/M metagenome (GOLD analysis project Ga0302186, IMG submission 198782) | Peat permafrost microbial communities from Stordalen Mire near Abisko, Sweden - II_Bog_E1_1 | ecosystem: Environmental > Terrestrial > Soil > Wetlands > Peat | place: Sweden: Abisko... | reverse complement strand
AATCATTTCCATTATTTGTGCAAAAAAGAAAGTGATAAAGGAAATATTGTCGATGATTATAACAAAATAAAATTTTTCATAAATGTGCTAAAATAAAAATTATATTGCCGAAAACCTAAATAAAACTGCTTTCCCAGAAAAAAACCTGGGAAACTTAAGACCTTAAATCTTTTACAATGCCCTGCAAGAATCATGAATGTGAAAAGCTCTCAAGATGTACAACATATCATCTTTCCGAAACTATCGAAGCTGGAGGTCTCTTGCTAGTAGAAAATAAACTCAGCTATTTTGCGAATGAAGATCATTTATCTAAGGATAAATCTTCCTTTGCTAAAAATTAGTTTTAGGAGTTGACAAACTTTTTTCCAAATACTATATACCTTTGGCCTCTGCTCAATTCCTACAGAATTCGAATTTAGATTTCGATGATGAATCATTGCCTCCTATATATATAATTTTTTTGTCCAATGGAAAGGATCCAACGAATCGGAAAATCTAAATGCTTTGGCAGATGAAGCCAAGTGAAAAAGATAAACTTTTGGCTGCACAAGCCACGGCCAAAGACGAAAAATTAGACGTTTGGATGCCGAACAAGAAAAAAAAGAAGCAGAAATCACGGCCAAAGAAGAAAAAGATGATGCCGAAGAAGAAAAAAAGGCTGCAGAAATCACGGCCAAAGAAGAAAAAGACGTTTGGCTGCCGAAGAAAAGTTGTTGGCTATGAAAACGGAAAATCAACAACTGAAATCTCAATCCCAGATGACAACAAAATCCAAAAAAATAAAAAAAATTATCATTAAATCATTTAATCATTTAATCATTTTAGAAATTTGTTCCAATCAAGTTCCCCATCATTGACAATCATTTTCTTTTTCTTTATTCCTTCTAACAAGTCCTTTAAATAAAAATACGAAGGCATGTCATCATACTTCATTTGAGCCATAATGATTCCATACTGAAGCAAAAAGAGATGGTCCTCTTAATCCATGTCCTTCGCTAAAAGTAAATTGCTGTCCCTCAGAATCTGTGAATTTTTCGACGAATCCTAAATCGATAATGTATAATTTATTTGAATCTTTGCCTTTGCCCAAAAGAAAATTTGCAGGCTTCATATCAACACAGACAAGTTTATTACTATGAAACACATCAAGAATCTCTAAAACTCTATCCGCTATCCAGATTGTTGTTTTTAAAGAGAACTTTTTACCACACAAAACAAAAAGCTCCTCAAGATTCGGACCTAATGACTCCATCACCAAATAATTCCCATCCCATTTTGTTTCGATAAAATCATAAATCTTTGGAACTACATGAAGAGTTTTTCTTTTTGGTTTTTTTTCATGAATGACTTTATACATGGCAATTCTTGTTCTAATTGTGGGTCCTTTATGTCACAACTTTCATGTTTAATGGCAACTTCTAAGTTTTCTTCTTTGGAAAAACCTTGATAAACTGTTCCAAAAGATCCTTCTCCGAGGACTTTGTTTGAGATTTCATATTTCCCAACATGATTTGCATAATCCATGATTTGAATATTGTTTGTTGTAAATTTTTAAAAAGTTTTGTTTTAAAGATTTTTTTTATTCTTATAAATTCCATTTATTGTTTTTAATAATTTGACAAGTGTTTAATTTTAAAGTAAATCGATTTTTAAATTTATTATTTTTGAAATCGGGACTTTTAAATTCATTTCCTAAAAAATCCCAATTTAAAGAGAAAAATCAGAAAACAAACTAAAACATGATCTCTTAGAGGAATTAAAAAAAAACATTCTTTATATTACTTTTTATATTTTGTATATTAAATTTAAATTAAAATCTTTACCTCTTAAAAAAAAATAAAAATAAATTTTTCAAATGAAAAATTAATTTGAAAGGTCATGATTATGAATGAGAAAAGAATCTGGAAATTTTTCATTAAATTTGTTTTTCCCGCTTAATTTTTGAATTTTTGAGTATTTTAAGTTTTCCTTCAGACTTATTTATTAAAAAAGAAAGAAAAATCTTAAAAACTTTTCAAAATGATCCTTGGTGAAAAAGATTTGCCTGCACTTTATTATCCTTATCCTCCTGGTCAAGAGATCACCATCGAAGAATTCTCAAATCTCTGCATATCTCGTGTTCGTCTCTTGAGGACAATCGATCAATTGTATAAAAAAATGTTTATCATTATAATTTAGCTGAAATAGGAGTGAAAACATCAAAATGATGGATGTTCCTGATGAGAAAAGGATCTATGCGAAAATTTTAAAGCAACATCTCGATTTAAGTCGTTTTTTATCTTTTAACATTTAATAAAATGCCATTTTTTAGTTGATAAGGACCTCAATAAAGATAATAATTCACATTTTATCACAAGGCTGGCATTTTGTTTCGAAGAAGATAAAACAAAATGGTTTTTGAACCAAGAATCCAGACTTTTCAAAGCGAGGATTTCAGAGCTCAGTCTTGCTGAAAAGCAAAAACTCGCCGAAAAAATGAAAATTGAATTCAACATCTTGGATCCGAATGAATTCAAAGAAATCGAACCAGAGCTACGAGAATCTTTTAACAGAATTTTTAAAAGGCATTTCAAAGCCAACAACAACACCCATTGCACCCAGAAAGATTTTTTCAAGGTCCTCTAAAAAATTTCCATTCTCTGACATTTTCTTTTTAGGTCAACTTCAAAGATGCTGTTTATTTCGTGGGCACTTTACGGTGTTATTTGAGGAGAGGTATGGCATACCTATATTTGCAGGACATTCCGACTTTATTGATGGATGCCTTCAAAGCTAAACTGCAAAAACAGATGCTGCTGGCAAGACAACATTACCTAACGATCCTTGAACATGACGAGCGTTTGGCACCACTATTAAAAAATATTTCCGATGTGTATTTGGGCAAAGATTATTCAAATCATCAGACGAAAAGTAAACATGGAAAAATAAACCTTGCTGAATTGGACATTTTGGCAAAAAAGTTGAATTTTTTTCGTAAAGTTTTAATAAAAACAAATTTAACAAATTTTAGGAGTTTCCCTCCTTGCATGAGGAATTTATATGAAAATATGAAGTCACTCCATCATTTGAAACATGAGGGGAGATTACAATTCAGCTTGTTTTTGAAGGGAGCAGGATTGTCTTATGAAGATGCCTACACGTTTTGGAAGACAGAATTCACAAAAAAAATTACAAATGAGCAATTTGATAAACAATATGGATATTTTGTAAGGTACAATTATGGCAAAGAGGGAAATAGAACTGATTGGAACCCCAAATCATGTGATAACATCATTAAAAATCACCCACCAGGTTTGTAAATTCAATAATTAAAAATTTTTAATATAGATATTAGGCAATAGTGAATATCATGGCTGTCCCTTCAGACATTTAAACGAAAGTAGCATCACTACTTTGTTAAAAAAAATGGGCGTTGATACAAATTCCAAGCCGTTTCAAGATGTTGTGGAGAAGGTCCGAGGGAAACATTTTCAAGTAACAAATGATGAAATATAAAAAAAGATTAAATTTTTGAAAATTATGAATTTTTAGATTGCTTGCAAATATGTTTTCCAAATTTTGCACCCAAATAGAACAGGAAATATAGAAACGGAATTTGATGGTCAACATCCAAATTCATATTTCGAAGCGTCAATGAATTACCATTCTGGAGAGAAAGCCGCTGCTGCTGCTGCTGCTGCTAATAACAATAAGAGTGTTAATAATATTAAATAAATAAAAGTTCGAATTGGAGATTTTTCTATAAATAATGTTTTATAATGACAAATATATTCCTTTAAAATAAGAGTCAGAAAAGATCTAAAGGCCGTTTTTTTTTAAGTGCAGGATTCCCATACATCTTATAATCATTATTGTTCTCAAAATGCATTTCATCAATCTGTGGTCCTTCCGAATTCAAAGTAAATGATTCCTCAAGATCTTTCTGTTTTTGAATTAAATTATTTTTTTTTTTTAATTTGAAAAATTCTGACTTTTGGAGTACTCAAAAACAATGAATCAACAGAAAATAATTTGCACTCTTGATTCTTTTAATTATTTCAAAAAAACATTATTTTTTTTTTAATGTTTATGATTTTTTTACTTTTTCCACCTCCAATAGGAATTTACCAATTTGTTTTGGGGTGATGATGTTTCTCAAGTCATCAAGTCCGTTTTCCAAAGTAAAAGTTTCTTTCTCTATATTTTCTTTAACATCTTCTAATTGGAGGAATAGGCTGAAAAAAAGAATTAACTAAATTAAGGAGAAGAAAAAAGTCACGATTTCAATTTTTGATGAGAAGAAACAACTTTCTTCTTGGTTTTCATGAGGTTTTTAATTTGAATGTCATTCAGGTTCAAATTATTCATAATATTCTCACTATGTTTTCATCAAAAAATATTTAACAAAAATCAACTTTGGAAGAAAAAAATTACTAAGTCTTTTCTTTAATAACCTCGTCATTTGTTTCATTTTCATTGAAAACATCTTTATCTAAATAAATAACATATTAAAACAAATTATAAATGATATATTACCCAAGGCAGAAACATAAATTATGTATCTCATATATGGTGGCAACAAAAATTCATTCAAAAGTTTATAAAGCGATTTCACAACCCTTATTCTTTCCTTTCCTGTGGCTCCTGATCTCAACTAAACTGGTAAAATTAATAAAATTATTGAAAAACAGAAGAAAACTCGAAGCGAATCAATTAATAGACTGATTTCATTGTCTTCCCCATTGTTTTTTAGAGATTTTTGGAGGTTGTCGAATAATTTATTCCTTTCTGTGCATAATTGATACATCTTTACACATGCAAATAATATTTTATAATTTAATAAAATAGGTTCTTTGAACATATTTCGAATGAGAGGACATTTTGCTCATGTTATCGTTGTTAATTTTCATCTCTTTTTTGATATTCTCCAATTCATTGGTCAATTCTGCCACCTTAAAAAAAAATAAAGGTTGTTTCATTAAGATAAAAACTTTTGTCTCGAGCAATTCTATATAAATTTTTTTTCTTTTTCGACTATTTCGCGCACTTTCTCGGTTTTTGGCAAGTTTTTGATTGAGTTTTTCTTTGAAATCTATAAATGATCTTATTTATAATTTCAGATGCAAAAAAAACCCAATTCTACGATCTTATCTTTGTCAGAATTGTCGTTTTCATAATTTTCATAATTTTGCATATTTTGCATATTTTGCATATTTTGCATACTTTGCATATTTTGCATACTTTGAATATTTTGCATATTTTGCATATTTTGCATATTTTGCATATTTTGCATATTTTGCATATTTTGCATATTTTGCATATTTGGCATATTTGGTGCATTTTGCATATTTTGTAAATTTTGATTAATGCCAAATCCATTATTACTTCCGTTGTTCTTTTCCAATGTTTTTTTCAGCGCTCTAGAAATTTGAATTAAAATTAAAACAGAAACAAAAATTTAAAAACAAATCATTATTTTCTGGAAAAATCTTTATTGAGTCCATTGGTTTGGTGTTTATTAACGAGTTGATTTTCTTCGTGTAAGTATTCTTCATGAAGCTCTTTTGTTGATTATTGAGATTATTCAGGTTTGGAAATATATCAGAATTCATGTTATTCTCTTCATTTATAATTTTTTTCTTGGGGTTTTGGCTTGGTTTCGTTTCATTGAAGTCTAATTGCAAATTATTACTATTAGTGAAGCCCTCATTTTTGAAATTCCCTTGAAATGCTGGATAATTAATATTGTTATTTGCCGCACAATACATTTTATTTGAAATGTTATTGATCAAATGATTGAAATACATATTTGTGTTTATCGATTCATGCAAAAATGGATTATGGGCAACTTGATTTATTGGGGTTTCTAAATGATCCGTGGTAAAAGAGTTAAAATCATTATTTGCGAAGGAATGAAAAGGCTGATTATTTGGAGTTGAAAGAGGATATTGTTGATTTAAAGGAGGCCTAAGAAGAAATCTTTTAATAAGAAACATGAAAATTTATTTACATCGAAACAGGCTTGGAATCGTTTTCATTTAGGAAATTTAATACGAAATCATTGTCAACGAAAGAAATCATGCCTTCGTTTTTAAGTTTTTTATTGAGAAGAATCTTTTCTTGATCCATTTTTTTTTTTTGAGTTTTGACAAATTTAATATGCTTTTTATTAGCTTTTAATAATATTTTTTTTCAAAAATCAATCTTGGGATCTTTGAATCATTTTATAAAAAATATTTGCCAAGCATAGCTAGTAGGTAGGAATTATTCAAGATAAGAATTAAAAAAAAATTAAAAATTTTAAAAATTCATGGAGTTTAGACTCCTAAAAAATGTTTAAACCTAAAAATTAAAAATTAAGAAATATTAATATTTGTTTGAATTAAGCCTTTTTCTCTGAAAAAAAATTAAAAGAATATATGAAAAAAAAAACAAATCATTTATTCAATAATGACCTTTCACTTTGGATTTTTTCAAAAATCTTTAAAGACAAAAAAAACAATAAGCTTTTTTTTTTAACTACCTTAATCAATTTTTTTTTCATCTATCTATCCAAAAACCTTTGATTTTGGGATCCATTTTTCGTTCTCATTTTAGCAAAAATTAATAGTTTAATAAAGATTTGATTCATTTCTCTATCAAAATTTACAAAATTTATTTGTTCTTTACACATCTTTGCTTTTAATTTCAAAAATTTCATCAAGTAATGGAAAATAAACTCAAAATAAATGAAATATTCTCCTATCCATTCATGTTTTTTGCTGAACAAAATTTTTGTAAATGTTATTTTTTTTTTGTTGAATTTTAGTCCAATTCAATCAATACAATCCAAAATCATATCATAAAATAAACATTAAAATAGTTTTAATCAAAAAAAATTAAAAAACCTTTTCTTGTAAAGGAACAAAACAATTGAAAATTATAAAAATTGAAGATTTATTATAAAGCTTGACGGTTCGAGGAATTTTAAATATTGTTTTATTTTTTTCAAACTGGCCCAAAATTAAATGGCAAATTGGATTTTCCTAAAATTAAGATTTTTTGAGGCAGATTTTTTATTTTGTGATCTATCATTATAAAAATTTATTTGTTCTTTATTAGTCTATTTTAAAAATAATATACTGAAACTTAAAAATGAGACTCTTAAAAAGCACTACGCTAATAAACATGAAGAAAATTTTAAACGATCTATTATGAAAATATTCTCAACATTATTTTCGTTTTGGGTTCTGAAAAATAAGTCTAATAAAATGCAATAAATTTAATCAAACCCAAATTAAAACCCCTTTTAAATTAAATATTAAGCCCCTCCTCTTATGAAAGAAGAAAATAAGTAAATGAAAGTTGTAAAAGGTTATTAATGAGTTTTAAGCTATAGTTAAGAAATATATTTCATTAATTTACCATTTTCAACTATTCCTCGGAAAATTTTTTTTTTCTTAATTATTAGGTTTTCCAGGCATTCCCGGTTGATTCATTTGATTAGGGACTGCAACAAAATCTTTTTTTGCTTTGATTTCTCTTGCCTCTTGAGCCAAAGCACAACACCTGCACCAAACATGGCAACAACAATCCAATATACAGCTGCCACCGATTTGATATCTGGCTCGTATATCTCCTCTGGTTATAGTGCTGACAATCCAGCTTGAACTCGCAAAAATAGTCAAGAGGAAATATAACAAACAGGGGAGGCAACAAGGCCTTTTACTGAATGCTTCTACATTGTGGCCATATTGAATGCAAGGGCAAAAATATGAGAGAAGACAGCTGTTCCAATCGGCGCAACAGCCGCAGATATCACTACTCCATTTGTTATTCATCGCCATTTTATTATCTCAAGCTAGAAAGGTTTTATGATTTTGAAAAGATCTATGAATTTAAAATTATTGTTTGTTTTTTTCCATACTGGGCTTTTATACAACAAAAAAATACTAAATTGGATTTTCCTAAAATTAAAATTTTTTGAGGCAGTTTTTTTATTTAGCAATTTCGAAATTCCTCACTGGAATGACTATTTTTTTATAATTTATAAATAAAATTTGAGCCCTGTTGCTTGTAGCATACTCCTTTTAAATTTTGTCTTGATTTTTGGTGTATATTTATAAGAATTATCCGTCCAATCACCACTCCATTCTCTTCCATGTGGATTTTTCAATTTGATTAATTTCCCTTCATCTAGATTTTGAAACTGTAAAACTGCATAGACATGACCTTGGACTTTGAATTCAATTAAAAAACTAAAATTAATTTTAAACATTTTTGATGAAGGAACGAATAATGGAAAATTTTAAAATTAAGTTTTATAAAAGAAATTAATGAGTTTGAAGCTAAGGGTTAAGGAGAAATAGTTTCATCATTTTGCCAACTAAGGAATTTTTTTTCTTTAATTATCAGGCTGTTGGTTAGGCATTCCTGGTCGCATCATACCTGGTTGGATCATACCCCCTTGTTGAGCCTTTACCACTTGAGTCGGGACTGCAACAAAATTGTTTCTTGCTTTGATTTCTCTTCCTTCTTGAGCCAAAGCACAACATCTGCACCAAACATGACAACAACAATCCTTAAGACAGCTACCATTGATGCCATATTTGGCTCGTATTTCTCCTCTGGTCGCATGGCTGACAATCCAGCTTGAACCGACAAGAAAATTCAAGAAGAAAAATATCAAACAGGGGTAGATGCAAGGCTTTTGATTGAATGCTTCGATATTGCGGCCATATTGAATACAAGGACAAAAACAGGAGACACAACAGATGTTGGAATCACCGAAACAATGAAAGATATCACTATTCCAGTTGGGACAGACCTTAATCATTGCCATTTGATGATAAAACTTGAATGGTTTTCTGATTTTGAAAAAGGGTATGAATTTTAATTATTGTTTGATGTTTTCCAAACTGGCCTTTTTTATAAAATCAAATGGAATATTCTTTTTCCTAAAATTAATTTTTTTTGAGATAGCACATTTAAAATATCATATGGAAAATTTAGTTTTTTTATATTTTTTTTTTTTACAAAAAATACATCATAAATCCTGCAATTTAAGCCAAAATAATTATTTATAAAATTGAATTGAAAAAATTAAAAAACCCAAATTTTTGTTTTTTTCTGTCGTTTAGCGTATTAAAATATTATCTGTTAACAATAATTCTTGTTTTAATTTTATTTAAGTTGGTTTACTTTTGCAGCCTTATCAGTGCATGAAATCCTAACAAAAAAGCTCCCTTTTCCCTTTTCTCCACCCAAAGAACTAGCTACCATCAAAGTAAAAGAGCTGGGATATGATGTTGCCACTAGATCTATTTCTTTTCCTATAGCTTTCAAGTTTGTGGGAGCCCCACTCGAGCCAACCAATTTATCATCTGCCTTCACAGTGATTTTTTTTCCTTTTTCTCTTTGCACCATCCAAAAAATAGGCAATTTTCCTAATAATTGCAAAATTATGCTTCTCATTTTAATAAAACTTTTTACCTTTGAAAGTATCAATAGATTCATTTTGCACAAGTGTTATAAAAGCCGTGGATTTCTTTGTGACAGCGATATTATACTGTGGATTATTTTGCAACTTAGCCTTTGGATTATCTTTTGTTGGTAATCCCGCAGCACTAATCCCATTCCATTCTCCATCGATCGGATCCAAATTTGCCCAATACTTATCATCGAAAATCCTGCACACATATATGTATTTGAACTCGTACAAAAAATCTTCTATTGACATCCAAAAGGCACCATCATCCGCAAATTCCTCATTAATTTTTGCCTTAAGTTTCGGTGTCCATTTGTAAGAATTATCAGACCAATCACCAGTCCATTCTCTTCCGAGTCTACCATGTGGATTTCTTAATTTGATTAATTTGACTTCATCTAGATCTTGAACTTTTAAAACTGCATAGGCATGACCTTGGACAATGCCTTCTTCTGAAAATGCTGCATCTCCTTGAGGATTTTCTGGAGAACCAGCGCCAAGTAAATACCCCTTTTTGCCATATTATTAAATAATTATAAAAATTATTCAAACTTGGTTGTAAAAAGCAATGAGCGTCTTCCAAAAATTATCAGGATTGTTTTTTACCAAACTTAAATTTATTTCATCAGCAACACCTCCAGATAATTCACTTAAAGCATAGCTGACTTTTCCTATTCAATTATAAAGTAATTTTAACATTCATAATTTATTTGAACCTCCGATAATTGATTGATAACCACCATATAGTTTCGCATAAGCCTTTTCCAGAATTAGAGGCCACAATTCATCTTTGTCAACAGCTTGTCCAAATGACCAATTTCCATTTTTATCTACTGGAAATTTATCATCAATGATCACATCCATGACATGCTCTCCAATGAAGAATTTTACGATAAAAGCTCCACATCCTGTGTCCTGAGATTCAAGCTGATCTAAATATAGGCATGTCCTTAAAAATTTATCTCCGATGACACTGATTGCACTAAATTTGTTAATTTTTGTAAATTTCAGAGATTAAAAATACCTTATAAAATAACAATCTCCAATTGATCCTTGCTGAATATCAAGAGGATTATAGCTTTCCTTGAAAATCTGAGCTTGTGCAGAAGGTCTTGCCCAATCACAAACCACACTTTTTAATTTATCACCCAAAGATTTCTCACCGGCTTCAAATTTGGTATCCTCATAAATGGTGCCATCTTTCTTAAAATTCTCAACGATCTTTTTATATTTCTCAAGACAATCTGGAATTTCTGCTAATGGTTTAGACCAATCCTAAAATTAATCTAATTGATTTTTTATTTTTTTGTTTGTTTACGATTTGGTCTGGTTTTATCACATGTTTCAAACTTTCCATTCTTTCCTTTTTGGCTGCCTCTTCAGCTTTGTGTTTTTTTTCAGTTTCAATCTTTTCTATTGCTTTTTCCTCATCATATTTTTTCTTCAACACATCAAAAATATGTTTCTTATTTAAAAAAGAGAATTTATAAGATGGAATTTGAAACTAAAAATACTGTTTCATTGTCTAAACTGATGTATTGTCTTTTAATTTTTGCAAATTTATCATCAACAGTTTTTTCTAAAATCAATAAATGTTAACAAAAAAATAAAAATTACAATAAAATAGTAAAAAAAATCAATATTAACCTGTTTCTAAAATAATGAATATTTTATTCTGGAACAGCTTTAATCTGTCATTTTGCACAAAATTAATGAGCATCATTCTTTCTTCCAACTCAGTATTATGTGTAATCACCATCAGTTCTAACAAGAAGTGAATCAGAAGCCTCACTTCGCTGATATACTCTACCTTACAGACGTTTAAATAATGATAAAACATCTTATAACAGCTTCTCAAATTCACTTCCTTATTCTGCTTAATAATATAATCTTCCAATGCCTCATTCAATTCATTCCTTGTTTTGGCTAGATGATTCTTATAAAAATTATAATTCATAGCATCATCAGGATCGCAGACCCCTTTTTTCACTAGAAAAGATTTTTTCGCCAATAGCCATGCTTTTTTTATAGCCTTTGCTTCTAAAGCGTCAGAATGAACGAATTTTCCAATATGTAATGATGTGTAACATGAAAAATAAAGGAAAATCAAAACTATAATAACTTCTGTCAAAATGGCAATTGAGATTCCAATAAGAGCAGGTTTCACCCAAACGCAGACAGTGACTGACCAAATAAAAATGACTATCAGACATCCGAAAAGAATGAGATAAGGAAAATTTTTCACTTTGATGGAATTCAATTTGGGGTCGTAAATGAATACAGGGAAAATCCATGGTGAGAAAAATATTGGTTGCTAGGCAAAAGAATAATAATGATTTTTTTTTTTTAATGTATTTTAATAAAAATTATATTTTTATAAAATAATTCAAAGATAAAAAAAAATTAAAAAGTTACTTGGTTTCCTGGTGCAAAATCACTAAAAACCACAAACAAATTCAACACGAAAATGATCATAACGAATGATAGCAGAAAAACAGAATATCCAATGAAATCATTAAAAGTGTCTATAATTAAGGCCGCAACCAAAGAAGATATCGTGAAGAGGAACAAAAGAGTAATTAAAACAATTAACCATATTCTGGGCAGCGAATGGTTATTCAAATTGAATTTATAGAAAACAAACCCCACCAAAAATACAGTGAAAATCGTTCCAATGACAACACCTCCTGCGATGAAGGAAACAATTGAGGCACATAGAAAAACTCCTAATGCCACAAAATGAACAAAGCCTAAGACAAAGTAAATGATGATATATTTGCTTTTGAACTTGAATCGGTTTTCCCTAAATTAAATTATGAGTTTTAAAAAAAATGCTAATTTTACTTCCAGAGTAGGAAACCAGCAAATAAAAAAAAAGAACCTGGTAGCACAAAAATGAAGAATAATAAATAGTAAACTGATGGGTCAGAAGTCAGGTTGTGCTCACTATCAAAGAAATAAAAGAACCCATACCCATAATTGGCTACAGCTCCCAAAAGTATTAACATAATCTGAAAATTATTTAAGTTAATAAAAATAAAATATTTTAAAAAATTCAACATCATTTGAGTTGACTTTTAGGAAGGTTTTCAAATAACTAATAATTGGAAAAGAGAAACAAATTGCTGAAAAGCAAGCCACTCCAATGCTTGGCCCAATGAGTTGATAATCATTAGATCCAAACGCTGAAGCTAAACAATATCCTAAGTCAACCAGAACAAATAAAAGCCCTATTTATTATAAAAATAAATTTCATTAAAAATAAAAAATGATGAACCTCCATATACTATTTTGTAATCTGTCGGAATCAAATAGTTGCCGGCATAAGCTTTCAAAAAAGGCATTTTCATTTCTCTCCAATCGAAAAACTTGGTGATTCCGTTTTTTGCCCAAATCTCAGGATCCACAGGTCCTGTCTTTTCCTTTTCTGCAGGTTCTTTATTTTCTTCCTCAACAACAACTTGTACATGATTTTCTTTAGAATTTTTGTCTTCTTCAGGGTCATCTTTTAAGATGTCTTCCAAATCATCAATTAGTTTGTCTCTTTCAGGGCTCTTGGACACATTATCTGGGTTCACAGTTGTTTTGACATCGGTTTTCTGTTTTGGATTTTTATTAAGTGATTTTTTTGATTGGGCTTCTATTTTTTCTCGACATTTCTGCATTTTGACATTGATCATTTTAGTATCTGCTGGGAAACGATAATCATTGAGTTTCCAATTAAAAATGATGATGTTCAATAGCTCATACATCACAGGAAGAAAACAACATATAATCAGAGGAAAGGGTTCATTTGTTATTGCAAAACTCAATCCTCCAATGAGGATAAAACATAGATAACTACCAAATAGACTAATATAATAGGAATCAAAATGTTTGGTGAAGACATAATAAAAGATCAGATCTTTGATTTTCAACATATATCTTTGATAGATCCTCCTTGAAATTGAAAACAATAGGAACAAAAACACGAAGAAAATAGAAGCAATACCAAAAGCCCAAAACTGAAGAGTTTTACCATTGGTCATTGCAAACCCATTGGTTGGCACTCCACCAATGTTGCCCAAAGCCAAAACAACGATCAAAATCACAAACATCGCTGTTGATATGAAGGTGAGAAATTCTGGAGTTTTCGAAAGGTCAAACGATTGTTTAGATTTAAGGATCGAATTGTCCGTCAAAGGCCAATTATTATCCACGATATATTTGCATACAAACAAATTCAAAAAAGTGTAGAGACAACAATACCCGATGAACCAAATTTCCCCTCCAAAAGCATAAAGAAATACCCGATTAGCCAACACTAGCGTCGATATTTCGAAAGGCCCAGCAAAAACTTTGACTCTTGAGAGGAAAAAAATCATGATATCAGTGGTCACAATCATCACCAGATTCAGAAATCCTAATTTATTCTGGCTTTCTTCCCCTTCATAGTAAATAATTAACGCATAAGCAACTAAAATATCTACTGCAATAAAATATATCATTATTTTAGTAATTTCTTTGACCCATTGTTTTTGTGTTCTGAACCATGTTATAAACCCACCTCCCAATGCTGTTGTTTTGAGTTCATCAGCGTTTTTAAAAGCTGACACAATTTTAAAGATCTCCAATTGAGTAACAGAGAAATCCGGATCTGAAAACTCCTCATTGATGAGATCTTCTATAGTGTCGAAATTTTTGGTATTTTTGATACATCCGAACTCTAAGCTTTTGATGATATCAACAATTGAGGCTGATTGATTCGAGTAGAGGAGGTAAGTCAGAAAGATCATAAACATGGCATTCAACCCGAAGAAAATTGCAGTCAATCCATAAAAAGAAACATCGGAATCATCCAACAACGCGAGAATTTGGAACGCGAAGAAACTGCCCAAACCCAGAAAGATTGCGATTATCGCAAACTTTTTTATTTGGAAGTTGGACCATTTCACATAACCAGCAGCCAACCCAAGGCATAGGCATGAAAAACCAACCAAAAGAATAGACTTGCCTCCCAAATGAGAGTTTGAATAAAAACCCATTTCATATTCCAAAGATAGACTGGTTGTATTGGAGAAAGTCACGCTAAGTGCAGGTGCAGGGTAGTCCTGTTCCAGTTTTATGACAACTGCCCCCCATAAGGCCAAGGATGCGAAAGGCGATAAGAGGAATAAGGAAAGCATTATGGCAAAAAAACGGGTCAGAAGCAAAATTTTAGCGTTGGATTTCATAAAAGGCCATGGCTTGGATGCAAAGTAAGCATCCAGATTCGAAAAGTTGCCTTGAAGCTTGTGGAGGATGAGCAGGACTATAGCTGATGAAACGATGAAGAAAATTCCAAGCTCGATTGAATAGGAGGAAACATAGGTGTTACCGATTATGAAGGGCATTAAAAAATAATTTAGTATAAAAATAACTGTTCTTGAAAAGGCTTTATTTAATGAAAATAATTAAAATAATATTGAAAATGCAGATTTTAATATGAAAAGCTCAAAATTTTTTATTCTGATGAGGATGATTATAATTTTAGGTGAACCATTCAATCTCTAAGCCTCAGAAAATTTATGGGAGGTGGGGTTTTTTTCATCCTTTTAAATTTTATTATTTATCATTTAATTTTTACTTGTTTTTGACTTCTTTGATCATATTTTCTTTTTAAAAAAATCTCTAGACATAATAAATTTTCTTCAAAACTATTTTATATTTTTGAAATATTTTATTTTTTTAAAATAATGAGAAAAAAAGCTTGAAATAATTTTTTTTTTTGGGATTTCAGCAGGGTTGTCCTAAAGGCTTTAAATGTAGTTTTTTTTT
>Ga0302186_10002192_pt1 | contig 15274 bp, 15 predicted proteins | sample II_Bog_E1_2_FD_198782 | JGI IMG/M metagenome (GOLD analysis project Ga0302186, IMG submission 198782) | Peat permafrost microbial communities from Stordalen Mire near Abisko, Sweden - II_Bog_E1_1 | ecosystem: Environmental > Terrestrial > Soil > Wetlands > Peat | place: Sweden: Abisko... | reverse complement strand
AATAAATAGTTGTTTAAAATATTGGTTTTTCATAAAATAAATATTCAATTTTTTGGAGCAAAATAATTCTAAGAAATACAAAAAAAATAAGAGTTTTTACAAGAATTTAAGTCCATTTATTATAGATTTGTGTATTGAAGTTCTTAGAGTTTTTAAAAAAATTACAAATTATTTTATAATATTTCGTTCTCTTTCTCTTGAATTTGGTTATGTTCCAATTTATTTGATTATAATAAAAGAGGATTTTTTTGTGACAACAATAGCAAAGGGTTTTAATTCGTTCATTGATAAATTTATTAAAAATTTAAAAATTAACCCATAAACCCATAAACCCTACTTTTGAATGAATATCTTCTTCCGATCCTCAAAGCCCACCTTCTTTTTGTCTTTCCTTCGATCAAATCTGACCAAATTCTCAAGCAAACCTATTAAATTCCCAACTTATAAGCCTCCTAACAATTCATGCAATATTTTTTATTTCTCCACATCTGAAAAACTCTCAAACCCTGAAACTCCCTCTTCTGACCATCCTGAAATCTTTATCACTAAAACAAAAAGAACAACCCCAGTTGTGAGCAAGCCTTCTTTTACTCTTCATGATGTTTCAGAAATCACAAAGTTTCGTTTATCTCTGGCAAATTCCTCAGTTGCTGTGATCGCATATTTATTGGTTAACCCATGTTTCGACTATCAATTGCTTCTCTTTTTCATTTCAACACAAATGATTGCCATGAGTTCCCAAACCAGCAACCAAGACATTGAAAAAGAATATGATAAACTCATGATAAGAACATGCAATAGACCTCTGCCCAAAAATCGCATAGAACCCATACAGGCCCGAATGATCGCTGGATTCTTATACCTTTCATCAAATATCATATTTCTTTCTTTCTTTCCATTGAATGCCACCTTAATGGCCAATTTCATTTTTTTCAGCTACACAATGATCTATACCCCCCTTAAAAGAATGAGTCCTATTAACACCACTATTGGAGCCATCAGCGGATCATTACCTCCTTATTTAGGCTGGTTGGCTGCTGGAGGGGATCTTTTGAGTTTTATGCCATTGGGAATTTGCACTTATATGTTTTCATGGCAGTTTTCACATTTCTATGGGATTTTGTGGATTTATCAAGATGATTATAGAAAGGCAGGGTTTAAAATGATCGAAGATCCTGTTAAAGCAGCGAAACATATGAAAATTGCTTTGGGGATGAAGGTAGTATTTGGGAGTTTGGTGTTTGCAGGACTTAGTGTAAACCCATTTTATTTGAATAATTTTGTTTTGCTTTATGGGTTGTGGAAGTTTTGCTATGAGCCGTTGAAGGAATTTGAAAAGGATCCATCAGTGAAAAGTGCAAAGAATTTAAAAAGAAAATCGTATAATCATTTAGCGATTTTTTTCGGAGTGATATTAATGAATAACGTATGGGTTTTGGGGAAAAATTATTTGCAAGAATCAAAAAACTGAACTAAAAACTCATTTATATTATATTATATTTTCATTCTTTCTTTTTTTAATTGTTTAAATATTGCAAAATAAAATGGAAAACACAAAAAATTAAGATGGGAATTCTTTTCTCTTAAAAAAAAATTAAATTATGATTGTAACTTCAAATTTTTGTTATAATTAGACTAAATGGAAACAGTTCATTATTAAATAGATTAAAATTCAAAATTTTATTTGTTCGAAGGATCTCTGTATTTAACAGGTTTGATTGTCATGGAAATTTGAGTGTCAGCATCGATTTTATTCGAAATGCTAAGATGCGCAGTGCTGGTTTGCGGTTTTCTTTGTGGGACACTTCCTAAATATTTTTCCTTTAAATCTTCAGAATCTGTTTTTTCTTGCTGAAAAAAGAATGATAATTAAATTTCTTTAAACTAAAAGTTTTTAAACCTTGTACTGTTGATATTTTGACTCGTAATATTGATTAGTTTGTTGTTTTTCGGTGCCTTCATTTCTAACTGAAAATAAATTTTAGTCAAAATTAATTATTTTTCTTTGAAAAACCTCTCAATGGAGATTTTGAAGTTGAAATATCAGAACTTTTGGAATTATTTTGATTAATTCCAGAAACGGATGTGTAACCACCTTTAAAATCTCCTTTATACTTGTTTTCATCAAAATTTGTTGAATATAATGGATTGTTCATGTAATTTTTCTAAAGAAAAATTTAAATTTGTTGATAAGAGTTTATTACATTTTCATTTCTGTATTCATTTGTTTGCATTTGTCCATATGAAGCATATTTGTTGAGTAAATTTTTGGTGCTAGTTGTAGCGTTTGGATTAAAACTAACAGGTTTTTGGGTTTCATTGAGGTTTCTGTTGAGATATTGGATCACTAATTAATGGGATTCAAAAAAAAATCATAAAATTTAATAATTTTACTCGAATTATTTGACTCAATGATCTTCTGACTTTCCATTAATTTCTCTTTAAAATCGTTCACTGTGTTTTCTAATTCTTTGACACGAATTTCTTGATTATCTCGATCTTTTTGGCCTAAACATTATTTCTTATATAAACTTTAACGAGTTCAAAAAATACATTGGTTGATTTGTCTGATATATTTATCGCAATTTTCATTGATTTGATTAATGGTTTGTTCTTGTTGAACAATGAGAGAGTTTTTCAGCTTAATTTTTTCTTTTTTTTTCGTTATATCATCCTGTAATTGCCTGATGATGTCATTGCCTTTGGTGATTTCCTCACTACATTTATTGAGTTTTATTTCCAACTTCTCAATATTCTTTTTGGCTTCATTGAGGTTACTTTCGCTCATGTCCTTTTTAAAAACATTTTTCTTCTTTTTTGTTAATAAAATTACTCTTTGTCTATAGGCATTTTCCAAAATTTCCTTATTCTTATTGATAATTTCGTCTTTGCCTTGCATTTGTTTATCTAATGACTCATTTTTCACCATGAATTCAGTTAGTGTCTTTTCTTGTGAATATTTGGAAAATTCCAGATTCTTTGAGTCGATCTTCAGACTTTCGCATTCTCTTTGTAAAACTGCATTCTCTTTAGTCAACAAGCCCAATTTGCTAGAAAGTTCCCTTTCTTTTGATTCTAAAATCATCCTAATCAAATCAAATCATCAGCCTTTATATCAAAATATATGAAAATATTACTTCGCTTCTGATAATTCATTGTTTACAAAACTGAAATTCTCATTTTTTTTCTGCAGTTCATTCAAAGTCCTTTCATATTTCTCAACCAGGCTCTTCTTCTCGAATTCTGACTCTTTTAGAAATTTCCCCTCTCTCTCCAAATAACTCTGCTGTAAATCATTTAGCTTCTTTTGTTCGTCTAATGAAATCTGCTCTATAATTTTCTCTTTCTCATAAAGGAACTTCTTCAACTCATTATCATATTTAACCAGCTCTGAGTTTTTCATCGTCAAACCTTCTTCCAATTTCTGGTTTCGAATACGCAAATCCTCATTTTCTTGCTTCTCCTTTGATAATTTGCTTGAAAGGAATGCTTTCAAAATTTCATCGGTTGATGCACGAAATTTCAAAGCCAAATGAATCAAGGATTTAAATTGGTTATTTTCAACGATGTTCAAAAATGCGTCGCCATTGTTTTTGATGTCAAAAACGCAAGAAAAACTAATAAAAAATATCATAACATTGAAATTTTAAATTTTTTTACCTGACTTTTTCCTCTTTGCTCGATTGATTGTTGATGCAAAGCTCCAAAAGTTCCATGAGTTTCGATGGAAAGCATTGGAAATCCACCAATAAAGATTGTTCATTTTTCAAAGTGAGAAATTCCGTCTCGTTGAGATTCAAAGTATAAAGGAAAAGACTATATTTTTATTTCATATTAATTTAATTTCATCATTTCAATGATTACTTATTAGCTTCATCAGTCAACTCCAAATGAAGCATTTGAGAATGAGATTTTGGTGATTGAACAAAAGAAATTTTCAAATTCAAATAAGTCGTCCAATCTTCCCTTTCACTGCTTTTGATCGCGATGGGAATCTGGTTTTCGTAGATTTCCTTTTGATTATTGACTTTAAAAAAAAAATGTTTCTAAAGGAAAACTTATAAATTTACAAGTATCTGAAGATTGCAAAAACGAAGCCTGATTAAGTTTCAGAGGAATTTCATATTTCTGCTTTTGAGCAGAACAAAAGTCGTTTTGAGTCATTGTGGACTTCAAAGGCGTGATTGTTGGAAAATCTAGGCGTTTGAAGCTGTTTTTGTTGTTTTCTATCATGGGAAGATTACAAGGCTATGTATTCTCTTGGGATTTTAAAAATTTAAAAAATTATTTAAAAATAACGAAAATAGCTCTTATTTGAATATCAGAAAATTTAAAAAATATTTTGGGGATATTTCCTGAGAGGGTTTTTTATTAAATTAACAAGAAGAAAAACACAAATAATAGTCCTTTTTTTTTTTTTTTAAATTTCCTTATTTTTAAATCAAAAAAAAATTATCTTTTCATTCTTAAAAGAAAAAAACAATTTTTATCTCGTTTGAATTTTTTATTGAATTTTTTTTTTGAGAAAAATATCTTATTTCTAAATATTTTGAATTCCCTCAAGTTGTGTGATCAAACCATGCAAACCTTTATCCCATAAATCAATTTTATCCTTCATAATGTTGATTCTTTCCTTATCTAAAACTCTTGGAATGATCCATGAAACATTCACAACTTTGTCGATCTGAAACAAAGTATTTTTACAAAAACTAAAAAAATAAATCTAAAAAAACCTGATCAATTTTCCCTTTCACCAAATTCAAACTCATCAATCTCATAACCAACATTTCAACATCATTTTCGGCGACTTTTGAATGTTTCGCTATGGTTTCAAAGGACACATGTCTCTCATTTTTTGGCAAACCGAACAAAAGTTCCAAAAATGCCATGATTCTGATCTTTTCTGCCAAAACTGTCTTGTTGGTTTTCAAAAATTCCTTGAAAAAATCATTTTAAATAAATAAAAATAATTTTTTACTTGGTTATTCAAAAGTTGGCCATATTCCACTCCTTGTTTTTCGAATAGGTCAACATCTCCATTGTTAAAAGTGATAAGCAATTGATAAATCCATGTATTTTCTGCAGAGGCACTCAAAGATTTTAAAATCGGTTGTTCGAGCTGTGAATACAATTATAAATATTTTCAGTTGATTTTGTACCAATTCGCTGAAATTGTAAATTTTTTTCGAAACCAGCACTGCAAATGCCATTTCTAAAGAAATTGCCACTTTTTCTTCTTGTTTTAAAGACTAAAAAAATTTTTTAATAGAAAGAAAAATTTATCTACAGTTTCTGGTGTATATGCCAAATATTGCAAAGAATGATTATAAAATTCATCATATTCCTTTCTGTTTCTAAAGTAGCCAGAAAACAGCTTATGAAGTGTGGAGTAAACCAAAGGGTCAACATCGCTCCATTTGTCGACTTTCTTTTTGGCTTGAGTAAGAATTTCAAAAACCTTATCCATATCATTCAAATTCAAGTAATGATGCCCTATCTTCAATTCACACAACACAACCGCTGGAGCTTCAGTCAAAATGTTCGTTTTCACATTTTCCAGAAAGGCAATGCCTTCATTATCATCTATTTAAAAGTAAAATATTAGAGAAATGTATTTTTTTTTTCATGTTTTCACTTTTGTATTGATCAGACACCTTAATTAGGAATTGCATTAATTTGATTTGATCGAGTTTGGTGGCGAAATCTGCAACAAAGCCTAAATAGAGGTCCAATAATTGCGTTCCTTCTAAGGCAGCAAAAGCTTCCATCGTCTTCAATAAAAGCTCAGTCAATTGGTGCCATAATCTAATGTTTTTTTAGATAGTTATTTGAAAAGAAAAAACTTTTCTTGATGTAGCAATTTCATCTCATCGATTTCTTTTTGCAATTGGGGGTAATAAATAGAAATATTATCCAAAACGTTGTTGTTCATGATCCGCAAATGTTTTGAGGTTTTTTTTTTCTTTCTGTCTTTCAAATTTTTAATTAAATAGATTCAGATTCAAATTTGTTATTTTGAATAAAACTAATAGTTTTTGATCCAAATACTATTCTAAAATGGGAAATAAAAAATTGGAATTAACTCATTTTAAGGTATTTTATGAATTTTTGCATATAAATTTTTGTTTTTGACATAATTCATTTTTATCAAATAATTATTGATAATTGTGTTCTCTAATGAAGCTAATAACATTTTTTTTATTCCACTTCTTACTTTTCCTTTCCTTGAATTGTGTGGATTTCTTGAATTTTGACAGAAAAACTTCCTACAAATTTCTATCAGACAACACCGCCCAAAAGCTCGAAGATTCAGCAAAAGTTGACTCCAAAGTCAAAGATGTCACTTCTGCGATGCAATCAATCCAAAAGATCATGAACAATAAAAACGACAACAAACATTCTGCCACTAACCTCACAAAACAAGAAGAAAAAATAAAAGAGATAAGAGTGCATGTTGAATTGACAAAGCAAGTCGAGTCCCACCTCAAAGAGATAGCCAAGGAGATCAGAGATAAAACTAAAAAGGCCGATTTCATTAAAAGGTTAGCCCAGTTAAAAAATGTCATTAACAAACTGTTGGCAGGTCTCAAAAAACTAACAAAATCAACAAGAAAAATCCAATTACAGAAAAAATACACCATTAAAAAAGCTGAGAAACTCAAGAAACAGACCAAGGCCTCAGAGAAGCAGTTTAACAACACCATAGCGAAACTAGTGAAAAAAAATGAAAAAAAGCTTAAATATCAACAACGTTTCTGTGCAGAATCGAGGGCTAAATCTGAAAGCAATGCAAGAGAAGTTGCTGGTCTTGCCAAGGCTTGTTTCCAAGGTGCCATTTCTGCCGTTCCAGGTGAGTTTTGTTGGAAAAAGGGTGCTGATTTTGGAAAAATCCCATCTGGTTGCCCAGCCAATTATGAAAGAATCTTGGCGCTTTGCTTTGAACGATGCAAATCTGGATACTCACAATTCGGTGGTGTTTGTTGGGAGGTTTGTGGTGGCCGTGATAAGAACATTGGTTTGATGTGTTGGAAAAGTCTCTTCAGATGGCATTTCAAAAAAAGTTATATCCCAAATTCTCTGACCAATTTCAACAGCAGGATTCCTTGTCCTGATGGGATGTACAAAAGTGGGGCCTTATGTTATAGAGATTGCAGAAAGATATCGATGGTGAATTGTGGTATTGAAGCATGTGCAAGTAGCGGTTCTTCTTGTGGATTGGCAATTGCGAATATGACAGTTGAAGATGTCGTTACAATTGGAGGGATTATATTGGATATGCTTTCGCTCGGAACTGCCTCAGGTTTAACCACAGCTGCTAAAACAGCCGCCTCTAAAATCGGCAAAGAAGGTCTTAAGAAAGCCTTTTTAAGAAGCAAGGCCTTCATTGAGAAGCAAGTAACTTCTAATTTGAAGAATTTCGTGAAGACTACAGCCCAAAAGGCTCAAAAGTTTTTGGCAAAACAATTGTTATCCAAATACACTGAATACCAAATGGAACAGTTTTGTGAGAATACAGTGAAGTCAATAAGAAAAATCAACGGTAAGAAGAATGAACCTTCTGAATCTTTCGCTGGAATTGATTTTTTGGGAGTCCTTGGAGTAGCGAAATCTTGCAGCAAGACCTTGGATACCATTAATGCAAAATTAGAATGCGCAAAAGGAGTGCTTGAAGCTGTTGGTAATCTAGATCCCACTGGTATCATTGGATTGGCTGCTGCTTTCGTGAACCCAATTTGCAAAGAGATTTAAATTCTATTTATATTACGTTAATTAAAAAAAAAAATTAATGAAAAAAAAAATAAAAGAGAGTTGAAAAAGGATTTTAATAGAAAACAAACAGCTGCATTTTTTTTGAAATTTATTAATTATTTTTGTGTTTTGTCTGAAAATAAAAATTAACTTGAATAAAAAAAATGCTATAAAAAATATGTATAGTTGAACTTCTTTAATTATTTTTATTTTAATCTTATTTAAATTTTTATTAGCTCCTCCTAAAATACATTCAACTCTTTCAATGGAAAGTCTCTTTATTTGTTAAAATTGTTCATTTGATTAGCAGCAGGGTTGACACAACTTTGCAAGTATTGGTTTCCCACATTTTGGGCTTCGGCTAACAAGGCCTTGTAAAATTCCTTTTCTTCAAAAGTGGCATTTTGATTATACATAATCTCCTAAAATTGATAAAAATTTTAAATATGTTTCGACATTAAATTAAAAAAAAAAAATATGTATCTACATTGAGAACTTGAACGCAGGAGGTAATGTTATTAACATTGAGGAGATCATTTGCTATCTTGAGGTTTTGTTGGGTGACATCTTCTTTCTTGTATTGCATTAGGTTAAAAATCAAATATTGCAATTGCAATTGCATGATCTTTGCGTTGATTTCACTCATAATGGGAGAATACTAAAAAATTTTTTCAAATATTTGGATTATTTTTTAAAATTTCATTAAACCATTTGGGTTTGAGTTGGGACAAATCCTGGATAAGCAGGCATGGGATATGCTGTTGGGTTGTCTTGCTAAAAAAAAAAAACGAATTTTAAGATATTTTTATTTTTTATAAAAGCTTAATATTACAAAACTACGCATATCGGTCTCGCCGTGAGCGAAGCTGCAGTTCTCACCATATTTACACGTTCCTATTCAATTAAATAAATCAAAAAAAGTCTATAGGCTTTCTCACCTTGGTCGAAATATTTGCATTTAACTGTCTTATAATTACTATAAGGCATTCCATAGCCAGCTCCTGCTAATGAAGGGTCTTTTATCTTAGAATTGGCTTTTAAACTAATACCTGTTGTTGGCAAAGGCTACGAAAGCAAAGAACCGTGAAGATATTTTAAAGTTATAAGACGAAAAAATGTATTTTACATCAGATGGTTGCCTTAGTTCCTCTTTTCCATGTGCAAAATGGCATCGTTGTCCCATTTGGCATTGACCCGCTAGTAGTGGAGAAATAGAAATGAAAAAATTAAAGATTTGGAAAAAGAGGGGGACTACTTTGTTCCCAATGTCTGCAAATCATTGTTTTATATCTTTGATTAATATTGCCTCCGATCATTAATGCAAAAGAAATGAGATTTTTTTTTGTATTGAATTTAATCTCGAAATTTTGTTATTTTCCAAAAAATACAAAGTTTTATTTAATTTTTTGCTTTTTAAATTTATGAAAAGATCGAGTTTTTCGCCTTAGTTTTTAAAATAAATTTTTTTTTATTTCCTAAATTTATATTTAATTTAATTTAATTTAAAAATTTTCAAAATTTAATTTCGTTTTTCGCATTTGTATAAGAAAAAAGTTCTCTTTCGTTTAAAATATGAAATTAAAGATAATCTTTCATTATTAATTAATTTTTTAAAGGAGAGCTTGAAAATCCTTCTTTTTTGTCATTTTGTTGTCTATTTTCTTTTTTCTGCAGATTGTTTAAATAGATCTAAAATATTTTATTAGCAAATTTGTCAATTTTATGGGTTTACATGAAGCATTTGAAGCTCATACGAATTATTTATTTCTTCATTGTTTCTTAATTCATTTTCATTATATCTTATGCTATTTATAGATTTCGTTTTATGAACCAGACTTTTATTTCTACGGTTTGCCTTTAATAAAGGATCTTTGCCTTGAAATTTATAGAAAAAAAAATTAAAATAAAAAAAAGAATAGAAATACTTTCTAAATTTATTTTTTTGGAAATTATTGCTCGGGTTTTTCCATCTTTCGGATGTGGAATCAAACAGTCTATAAATGGAGAAAGACCATATAATCTTTTTCTGATGTATTGCCTTTCGTTAACTATTCCCTAATTTTGTCATTTAAATAAATCACAAATAATAATTTTCAAAAAAATTTGGAAAAACATAAAAACAATTTTACTGATATTTTTTTCATGATGGCTTCAGTGTCTGATTCCAAAAATATGAATCTCCCATTTAAATTATTTTGATCAAAGATTCTGTCGACTAAATAAAATATTTTGTCTAATGCAATCTTTTTTAAAAATTTAAAAAAGAAATTGCCAATTTTATCCATACCTCTGGTTTTCCATCTTCCTCCTCAAAAAACAAAGGATAAGTTAGTCTAAAGATGAGCTCAATTTGCATTTTTAAAGATAATAAAATCATTGGGAAAGTCAAATAAATCCAAACTTTTTGAGACTTCAAAAAATTAATTATTCTTAGATTAAAATTCTCACTTTTGTGTTGGCGCTGAATTCCATTAAAACCTCATAAAGTTGCACAAAAATTTGTTTTTTAGAAACGGAATCTAATTCAATAGGATTGACGTGCCCAAATACAAGCCAATATGACAAATGGGCAAACAAGCCTACAAATTTTGCCATTTCTTTGGAGTTTATAATTGCGAATGTATGTTCAATATCTATCTCCTTTAGAAAAATGTCCCTAAGGACATTTTTATTTTCTTTAAATCCATTTGATGATCCTTTGTGATTTTTTTTCATTTTATCATCTGATTTGGGTTTTAGATCTTTGTTTTCCTTTTTTTCGTAAGGAATGATATTTTTTGGGAAATTTTGATCGAATAAGGCAAGTTCTTTTTCTATTTCTTCTTGGGTCATCTTATAACATGTTTTTCATTAATGCAAATATAAATAAAAATGTTACTGTCAATGGTTTTTGCAATTCCTTCAAGACTCCTTGTCCCAATTTCACCAAAGTGAAGGGGTATCCGAACAGTTTTCGGTTTAAAAGTGATAGGTCCTTTTCGCTTTCAATTATCGTGGGTAACGCACTTTCATAAAAATCCCTTAAGGCGAGATTTTTCTCTTGCCTTTAATAAAAAACAAATATTAAAGAATAATTTCTTACTTCTTTTGAGGGTTTGATTGAAAGGGAAGATGTATTTATTTTTTATTGACTCAACAGAATAGTCCAAATGGAATTTCCTATCATATTCATCTTCTTCTGGGATTATATGATTTGGATTGTTATCTTTTTGATCATTAGGATTTCCCTTATTTGGCAAGTTTCTTGTTGGATTTTTAACATTTGGATTTTTCTCTTTTTTATTAGTGTTTTCGTTAGTATTAGCTTTGTCAGTTTCTTTTTCTTTTTTTCCTTCTTCCACAAGACTTGAGTTTTTTAAATTTTTGGTATGTTTTCCTTGAATAGAATCAGTCAATTTTTTCAAAAGCATGTCCGAATTGTCCTCCTTTTCAAATTCATCATTTTCTGCTTGGTTTTTCTTATTTTTTCGAGCGACAATCGTGATGGTATCTGCATAAAGTCCAGAATTATTCCAACTTGCATTAATTTTGCATTTTTTCAATGGATGATATTTTAAAATCAAGTTGATGTTCTTTTGGGTAGTGTCTATTTTTAAAGTTTCCAAATACTTGCTGGCATATTCTCGTTCTATCAATTTTACGAAATTTGGAGTATTTGAAATATCTATTTCCTATTATTTTTTTTTTGTTTAGTTTTTTTTGTAAAAAAAATGCTTTATAGAAACTTGATTTGAAGTTTGAAGTCGGATATGAAAGACTTTCTCTTGAAGTTTGTTGGAAAGTTTGAATTTTTCTTTTTTCATTCCAGGGAGTTGTTGCATTTTAGAAAATTTATTAAACAGAAAAAAAATATTTAATAAATTTCATATTTTTACTTTCATTATTTTAAGTGATTTCATTTTTTTGGTAAATAATTTGGAGAGTATAGACAAAATATTTCTTTGGCAGTAGTTTAAAACATTATATGTGAAAACTTTGTTATTTTTTTTGGGTAGTTTTCAAAAATTTTTAAAAAATGTGAAGTTGTTTTGCTTTTAGAGAAAACTAGTCAAAACATTTTGGATTTTTAGTCATTTTAAAAGCTTTATACCAAAAAATACCCATGTAGATTTTTACCTCATTCCTAATTAAATGAAGAAAGTTGCATTATTTTTTATTTTGGAAGAATTCAAAAAATTACAAAAAATGTTTTTTTATAGTTTTTTTATTTAGCAGAGTTTTTTGGATCAGATTTCTTTATTTTTGTTATGGAATTTTTTTAAATTTTAAATAATTAATTCTGATTAGATCTCCCAAAATATTTAAAACTCTCAATCTGGGATCTTCTTAGAACAAAAATTCAAATAAATAAAAAAAAAAAAAACTCAGCATCATTTTCAAATTCCAATGAACACAGCAGACACCAAAGATCACAAAGATTTCTCCACTGCCATTCTTGATAAAAAAAAGGCACCCAACCGTTTGATGGTAAACCCTCATCAACACCAAAAAACCATTAAACCATGTTTTTTTTTGAATTTATAGGTAGAAGATGCAATAAACGATGACAACTCCGCTATCCAGTTGAGTCAAGCGAAGCTTACTGAACTGAAAATTTTCAAAGGGGAGCCCGTCTTTTTGAAAGGTAAAAAGCGTCATGAAACCCTTTGCATAGCCTTGGTGGACCCTAAGCTTGAAGACTCCAAAATTCGTCTGAACAAGGTCATCAGAAAGAACCTGAGAGTGCGTTTAGGAGGTACAACAAGACTAAATTAATCAAATTACTTCATTTTTTTAGATATTGTCAACATCAAGCCCGCCCAAGATGTTCCGAATTTGACCAAGGTTCACATTCTTCCGATTGATGACACCATTGAAGGCATCACTGGTGATTTGGCCCAGACCTATTTGATTCCTTATTTCAGAGACGCCTACCGTCCAGTCAGAAAGGGCGACTTGTTCTTGGTTAGAGGAGGGTTCAAAGCCGTTGAATTCAAAGTGGTGGCATGCGAACCTGGTGAGTTTGGTATCGTCGCTCCAAGCACAATGCTTTTCACTGAAGGAGAGCCAATCAAACGTGAAGATGAAGAGAAGTTAGATGATGTTGGGTATGATGATATAGGTGGTTGCAGAAAACAAATGGCCCAAATCAGAGAAATGATTGAATTGCCCTTAAGACACCCTCAACTCTTTAAAACTTTGGGAGTCAAGCCCCCAAGAGGTGTTTTGTTGTTTGGTCCTCCTGGATCTGGGAAGACCTTAATTGCCAGAGCTGTTGCGAATGAAACAGGTGCCTTCTTCTTTTTGATCAATGGGCCAGAAATCATGAGCAAAATGGCAGGAGAAGCCGAAGGCAATCTTCGAAAGGCCTTCGAAGAAGCTGAGAAGAACTCACCAGCAATTATTTTCATTGATGAACTCGACTCAATCGCTCCAAAAAGAGACAAAGTACATGGAGAAGTTGAAAGAAGAGTGGTTTCTCAATTGCTGACTTTGATGGACGGGTTGAAATCTAGAGGTCAAGTCATTGTCATTGCTGCTACCAACAGACCCAATTCCATTGATCAAGCACTTAGAAGATTCGGTAGATTCGATAGAGAAATCGATATTGGAGTGCCTGATGAGATCGGAAGAATGGAAGTTCTGAGAATCCACACCAGAAACATGAAATTGGCAGAAGATGTCGAATTACAAGGCATTGCCAAGGAAACTCATGGTTTTGTCGGTGCTGATATTGCTCAGCTTTGCACTGAAAGTGCGCTTCAATGTATCAGAGAAAAGATGGACATCATCGACATGGATGATGAAAAAATCGACGCTTCCATTTTGGATGCAATGGCTGTCACCCAAGAGCATTTCAAGTTTGCCATGGGTCAATGCAACCCTGCCTCTTTGAGAGAAACAGTGGTGGAGGTGCCTAATGTGAAATGGGATGATATTGGTGGTTTGGAAGACACCAAGAGGAATTTGCAAGAAATGATTCTGTTTCCGATTGAACATCCTGACAAGTTCCACAAATTCGGTATGAATCCAAGCAAGGGTGTTCTATTTTATGGTCCTCCTGGATGTGGTAAGACCCTGTTGGCCAAAGCAGTGGCAAACGAATGTTCTGCCAACTTTATTTCAATCAAAGGGCCTGAACTTTTGACAATGTGGTTCGGAGAGTCTGAAGCAAATGTCAGAGAAATCTTTGATAAGGCTAGATCGGCAGCACCTTGTGTGCTTTTCTTTGATGAGTTGGATTCCATTGGTGTTTCAAGAGGACATTCAGCCGGAGATGCTGGTGGTGCTGGTGACAGAGTCATGAACCAATTGTTGACTGAAATGGATGGTGTTGGAGCCAAAAAAAATATTTTCTTCATTGGAGCTACCAACAGACCTGAAATCCTCGATGAAGCTCTTTTGAGACCTGTAAGGAATTTTTTTTATTGTTCTTATTGTTCATTTCTTGATTTTCGTAGGGGAGATTGGATCAATTGATTTATATCCCATTGCCTGATCTACCTTCCAGATTGGGAATTTTGAAGGCAAATTTGAAGAAGACTCCTATTTGTAAAGATGTTGACCTGAATTTCATGGCCCAACTCACTGATGGATTTTCTGGGGCAGATCTTACTGAAATCTGTCAAAGAGCTGCTAAGGCTGCAGTGAGAGATGTAAGAATCATAAATAAAGAAGGATTTTTTAAATAAAATAAATCGTAGGCTATTGAAGCTGAAGCCAGATTAAAAGCTGCTATGGCAGTCAATCAGAATCAACAAGGCAATTTAGCCAATTATGACCCAGTTCCAGAAATTTCAAGGAAGCATTTTGAAGAAGCCTTGAGAAATGCAAGAAAATCAGTCACTAACATTGTAATTTCAAAACTTTATAGATTTTAAGTCCTAATTTTAATGTATTCATCAGGATCTCGAGAAATATGTGAACTTTGCCAAAAAGTTCGATCCATCTTATGCTGCTAAAAATGGAAGTTTAGGTGGAGGGATGAAAATCAATTGGCCAAATCAACCTGGTGGTGGTGCTGGTGGCAGCAACATGTACGGAAATCAAATGCAAAATGAGGATGATTTATACAGCTAAAGAAATCTCAAAAAATTGAATTTTAAATAAAACTAAAGGGAAAATTAAATTTGTCTTTTCATCATTTTATTTTCTAAAAAAAATTTAAAATATTTCGGAATTGATGATAATTTGATTTCTCTAAAAAATTTAAAGCTCTTTCGTGATTGAAGAATAAATTTAGCAATAATTTCACAATTTGTTTGCTAATATTCTTCAATAAAAATAGGTTGAGAGACTTTTTTTTCGATATTTTTTATGTTTGGCATCGATATTATGAATAATTCAAAAATATTTATAATGAAATCTAATTTAAAAACTCTTATTATTTTTTAACATTTTAGGCAAAAATTTAAAAATGAAGCAAAAATTTTGATTAAGTTTTTTGTTTGAAATTTTGATTAACTTTATAAATTTTATTTTCTCATTAAATAACAAAATTTTTTTTTTTTCATTTTTAAATTTTTAATTTATTTTTTAAATATTA
>Ga0302186_10002191_pt1 | contig 15279 bp, 11 predicted proteins | sample II_Bog_E1_2_FD_198782 | JGI IMG/M metagenome (GOLD analysis project Ga0302186, IMG submission 198782) | Peat permafrost microbial communities from Stordalen Mire near Abisko, Sweden - II_Bog_E1_1 | ecosystem: Environmental > Terrestrial > Soil > Wetlands > Peat | place: Sweden: Abisko... | reverse complement strand
ATGGTTGTTAAAGATGATGAAAATACTAAAAATGTTCATGTCATTAAAAAATTTAATTATGTAAAAGATGATATTAATATTGTTCATCACGTGCTCGATTTTTATAAACGAAACTGTGAAATGAAATTTTTTGATGATATCGTTCATAAAGGGAGTACAACAATTGCTAAAAAAATGTATAAGCAGTTGCTCGATTTAAATGTCAAAAAGTTTGCACCAAAATATCAAATCATTGATACTCGTAATAAATGTAAATATATTGTCACTCAAAATTCATTGATGATTCCAGTCCGTCCATCCGGTTCTATTTACAATCTACAAATATCTAAAAATTTAGATAACTATATCAAAGATATTGATGAAACAATCGCTGATTTGAATGAATTGTTTACCGTTTCAAATGGTGCAATACAGTTAAAACCTGTTGGTATTTATTATGATACCAAAGATAAATCAAAATATCATGCTATTGCACTTATGACACAAACACATGATATATTACCTATAAAATCTATTGATGTTACAAAGGATTTTTTAACCAAACATTCTTACATTATTGAAGATAAACCTATTTTTGATAAAATTGATAAAGAAATTATTAAAGGTAAACAAAATGCAACTATCGATGACAGAATTATTACCGTTAATAACGATAAGTTTAATACCGAAAGTTATGAATTGTTTCGTTTGGAATTTTCAGAATATATAAACCGCGAAGATAATCAATCACTAAAGAAAAAATTAGAAAAAATTATGGCTGATCTTGATTTGTCTAAAAATGAAAAAAGAAATATTATTAAAGGTATCGTCTATAAAATGATCGATAAAGATTTGTTAGAACTATATACAAAAGCAAAAAATGTAAACATGAAACTTCTTGAATTTAATGATCAACCTGTCCAAAAAATAGAACACCCTTCAAAATTAGATCAACAGTTAGAACAAGAAGAATTGGAATCTGGGTCTGATATAAATTCTGATTCTATCTCAGATTCTAATCCAGATTCTAATCCAGATTCTAATCCAGATTCTAATCCAGATTCTAATCCAGAACAAACTGGTGGAAAATTAGATAAGTTTATCCATATAACTACTACATTGCCAAATTTAGCAAATTATCAAATCGCAAATGACCGTAATATATGTCCATCTTATGAAAATAAAGATGTATGTGCAACAAATCCACATTGTCATTGGACTCATAGTGGATGTTTAATGTCTATCACTAAAGAAATGACGGTTATGTTTGTTAACAAATTAAGTGAAGAGTTGGCATTAAACGATTTAAAAGCATCCGAACTTCTAAAAATAGGTTCTTACTTTGTGTCTGATGTTGTTGATTACGGTAAATTCACTGAAAGATCTGGTCAAAAAATAGTAAAGACTGGCGCAACTCTTAAAAAAGTGCTAGGCGAGATCTTTGGTAAAGAAAATTTACCTAAAATAGGAAAACGTCGTGGTTATACAGCGTCTGATATAAATTATATTCAAATGAATCTTGAAAATCCTTTAAAAGATACTAAAGATATGTATATACAAAAAATTATTGAAAACAATTTATCTGTCTTTAGAGCTTATGTAAATTCTTATTACTGGATCAGTCATTATTATTATGATACCGAGTCGCGTAATTTGGGATATTATAGCATCGTACAAACTGATTTGTCAAATTATTTTAAAAGTTTAGTCATTGACTGGTTATTAGACCCAAAAAATCGTAATGATATCGAACTTAACTTGACAAAATTTATTGATGCTCGTAAAAAAAATGACGTACTCCATGAATTTATTATAAAATTAGGCACAGACACTTACACCTTGACAAATTGTATTGTTGAATTATATGTTATGAATAGGTTACAGAAGGTCCCAATCATCGTTTATGATGATAATAATGCAGTGCGTTATATTTTTGACGATGGTCTCGTTTTTAATAGTTTAAGTTCTAATTTAAAAAATAGTACACTATCTGATAAATTTATAGAAAAATATCAAAATTCGAAAAATAGACGAACAATGATCAATTTAAGATTTACTTATATCAGTAATAAGTTTATCCCTGACGAAATGGAAATTTTGGCTTTTAAATAAATTTTAAATAAAAAAATTATTCATTCAACTATTAGTCAAATACAATATAAAAATCAACTTTCTTTTTATGTTTTATTTCATTGATTTTCTCTTTCTTTATATCTGCTGTCTCGTTTACACATTCTAAAACATCTTTATCATTTCCAATTATTGTTACCTCTGATGTTGTTTCCTCAAGTTTTAATGATCTTTTATCATACTGAAATTTTTGCATATGATGTATATTGCAACATTTGCCCTTGTTGATACAACTGAATTTTAAATATTCGTCGTTTGATAATTCCCCTATGAAATTTATGTATAATAAACGATGTAATGCAACTTTCTTTTGTCTAAAATAAAAGTTAATATAGGTACCTTTATTTTTATTATTTGAATTTGTTATGTACCCGGTCCATAAACAACATTTATTTTCATCAAAAATACTGCTCGTTATGTATTTAGCAATACGTTTGAGATCATTATAAGATAATTTTTTTGATACTGTAATGTTCTTAATCTGTTTTGTCATCAGCTCTTTGAAATAATTTCCACTCATTTTCTTATTATACTATCAATCGAAAATTAATTTTCATCTGGTCGGGGATGTTTTTAACCTATTTTCATACCTTGTTTTAACTAAAATAGATATTTTAGTTAAAATACTATATTTTTATTTATTTAAACTGCAATGAAAGGTTTTACATTGCGTCGTTTTTCCATTATATTTTTTATTGATACAGATGTTTTATGTGTTTGAAATTCACGCTCTTTTTTTTTATCATCGTCAATTAATTCGTCCTTGTCTGTTTCAGAACATTGATATATAGGCGGAAATCCTCCTGTCGGTATATTTGCTTGAATATTCGATTTATTATCACTTGTTTTGTTAAATTTTGTGCTGGTTTTACCCCCATTCATCGAATGTTCATTGTAATCATTATAAGTTGAACTTTCAGATTGTGTCTCTGATTCTAGTGGATAATTTCTAATGATATGATTCACGTAATTATTCATTTTATTATATTATATTCATACTATAGAAAAATATATTATATCAGATTATTAGTAAATATGAGTAAACCTATAAATTTAGTTGTTGATGCCTTGCAATATTTAGATACAAACATGGAAAAATATGACAGCATGTTTCAGAATATCGCATTCCTCAAATTTATAAAATCTGATAATGACATGGACCATAGTATGGTTTACATGTATGACACAAATAAAAAAGAAATTATGAAATCTAAATATGAAGTTATTGGCGTCTTCAATAATTTTGCTAAAACTTGGTCTTGGGCTTGGTCTATGCCTCAATTATTTAAAAACATGGCTTCTTTGTCCAGAAAATTGTTAAATTATGGTCTAGATTTAGATCCTAGAACAAAATTCTTAAAAACTGAGCTTATTACATCTCGATTTCGTATTACAAATAATGTTCAACTTGATTTACATGTCGCTCTAGCTTCATATATTTCAAAAAGTCCAGTCGTCTATAAATTTATTTCTTATCCAGATGTATTATTGACTTCTGAAAATATGGTTGAGGTCCAATCTTCCGATGATCCAACATATTCTGCTTATTATTTGTTTATATTGGATTATTGATTATTTAAAATATATGATCTTTTACTTTGTATTCCCCATCTAATGGAAATTTTAATTTTATTATATCATCGTCATATAACTCGCGCATTGTATCTCTATTATTTTTTAATATATTCATCTTAAACATTTGTCCTCCTGACTTATATTCTGTATAATATCTAAAAAAATCACCTCTATGTCGAGTCCTGTATAGTGGCAACACTTTATATGGATCATCTTGTGCTATTGTACCTTGTTTATGTAATTGACCAACCATACGTCTATCATGTTCATTGTCATTGTCAATATATCCAAATGGTATTGGTGACGGATATGTCATTGGTGGAATTGGTGGAATTGGTGGAATTGGTGGCATTTGTGGCATTTGTGATATTTGTTGTGTAAATGGTATTGAGCCAATTTCTGGTCGAATATTTGGTCTTTGTTGATTCATTTCTGGTCTAACATGTGGCTGTTCTGGTTGCAAATTTTCTTTTTCTTTGCGAATTATAGGCGATGCATCGTTCGAATGATTATATAAACTAGAATTAGAATCTGGACTCTGATTAGAATTAGAATTAGGACAAGTCACTTTCGGGCATGACATTTGTACATATTCTATGTCTGGACTATTTTTAAGTTCAGCTATTTCGTTCGCCATATCATACCAGTAATATAGTATGAATGCTGCCAATATTATAATAAGTCCGATTAACAAAACTTTGTCAAAACATATTTTGCTCATATATATTTATTAAATATTATTTTATTTAGTAAAACGATATAAACGATTATTATCTATATATTTGTAGTAAACACATGGAATTTAAAACTCTTGTCTTAAATCAAAATAAATATATAATTGACACTAAAAATAGTGCACATTCAGCAACTTCTAATTCTAAAGAATTAATGTTGAAAATGTTGGTTGAATATACCAATGTTATCACAAATTCGTCTGCAGATGATATGGTTATGAATATTATTGAAACTATCGGTCTTCAACCAGAAGATATGGGTAATACTGTCACAATTTATTCGACTGATAGTTATTTATATCAAATGTCTTATATCGAAAATAATAATGATTTGTCAACAGATGATACAAATATTAATGGATTTTCAAGCTATTTGCATCCACAACGATTCACAATATACGGAAAAGTTATGTTGATGAAATTCAAAATAAATGATGATAGTACTTGTACATCTGTTGATTTTTTACCAGATGAATTAGCATCTATTTTACATACAAAAATATATCATACAGGTTTACGTGTTGGTGCTGGCCCAGATGATAAAATGATAGAATTCTATTATTCTGTCGACCCAACAGAAATTTTGTCTCAAGACCAAATATCAAATTCACAATGGATGAACGTCGGCTTTTTGGGATTAGACATAATTATGTTTGTTGAAGTTGAACCTGTCTATAAAAATATAAATAATATAGGTTCCGTCATATTTGGTAAGGGAAGTGTTCAAGGTGATATCATTCTGGTGTTGAAATCAGAACATAACGAATATTTGGATCTACATATACCTTTGTTGAAAAAAATATTAGCATTGTTTGCGAATCCACAATTATCTAAAAAAATGACAACTGACGAAAATGTTGTTGGTAAATCAATAAATAAAAGTCGCTTGACTACTAATCCTTTTAGAATTCTATCTCATCGTTATAATGATTTAGACCCCAAATATAAACATGTTTTATACACTGAACTAGATTTTGAAATGAAAAATAGACCATCGCTAAATCAAATGTTGTATAATCGTAAAATAGCTCAAGCCCAAACTACACAAGTCTCTCAAGCATAATTTATTTTTCTTTTGTACGAGTTATTATAGTTTTCTTTTTTATAAAACTATATTATTACAATATTATAAAAAATGAATGGTACATCATTAGATCAATTACGTGAACAAGAATCGACTGGACTCGATGGTATGAATGGTCAGCGATCTGGCATACATATGCCAAATGGTATGTCCCCACATAATGCAGATATTGACGGCGGGAATTATTCTCAACTACAACCAGATCAAATATCCTCACACCCTCGGTATGCTCAACAGCCACAATACCCACCTTTACAACCACAACAGTATCAACCACAATTGCCACAACAAATGCCTCCTCCGCAACAACAGCAATATATACCTTCACAGCCACAACCACCACAACAAAATCCTAATCAAATGAAAGATCTAATTAATGATATTAATAATGGATTGGATGATATTTCAAGTATTGATACTTTGAATTTTATAAATGATAAGTACGCTGCTTCAGATGATTATGACGAAAAACAAAATCGTAAAAAAAAGAAATCTGATAAAGATAAAACTAATGATAAAGATGATAAGCACACTCTCTGGCTAAAAATACCAGAATTTTTTAGAGAACCACTTGTTATAATATGTGTTTATGTGTTTTTTGTACATCCAACTATTCAATCTAATATAACAAAACATCTTAAACAAATAACAACAGACCCAACTGGAAAAATATCATTGTTAGGCACAATAATATATGGCACAATTATTGCTATTTTGTACGTCATTGTTAAAATGTTTTTACAAAAATATTAATTATTTTTTCTAGCATATTTTGTTTATTGTCATTTTTGTAATCTTGTGTGCTGAACATAAGATTTATGCTATATTTGTCCTTTTCTTTTGTAATATAAATTTTGATATATTCAATTGTATATGTCGTTATTTCTAAACTTGTTTCTTTGTGATATTTTTCAATAATTGGAAATATTGATGAATCAATATTTGTTTCTAATGTGCCAATTATCATAAATGAACAATTGCTGTTCTCACTTACTACAAAATTATTGTACATTTGTTCTTTTTTTAAATATTCTTTTTCTTTTTCTTTAATATTGTCTTTTGTAAAAATATTTAATTCTAAATCATAATACGAATATTTTTTTTGTGTGTATGATTCTGGTTTTGTTTTTGTTAATAACTCAATCTTGCTTTTTATTTTCCCAATACATTCAGATGTTGTATTTAATGATCCATATTTACTATTATTTGTGTTTTCATATAACATAAATATTTCACATTTTATATTTGATGTACTCGTTTTTGTTAAAGCAACAATCTTTTCCAAAATTTTTTTATACATTTCAATTGTTATTAATTATACACATATATTTATACGCTTTGTTCTTTTGTTTGTAAATTTCATTTTTTTATTAAAAAAAATTGAAATCATATCTTACTATGCACTTATATCATTACATTTTTTGTTATTTCAATTAATCTATATAAAATGACAGCCGTCCAAAATCCTGTATATTTAAATAATGATGTCACACCAAAACCTCAACTACTTGATGTTTTTGATGCATTTGGCCAAAAAAGATGTAATATGTATGTTGTAAATAAAACAACAATGCTCAATAAATTAAATCTCATCGAAAACAAAAAAGATTTCTTAAAAAAAAATTGTGTTGATATTTTAAAAGGTAATTGGCAACAAGTCAATGTTTTGTTGATCGATAATGTTGTTTCATCATTGCTCTCTGAATCTGTTGATAACTTTAATAATATGCTAATCGATATTTTTAATTCACACACTAATGATATCCAACTTTGGTTACAATCTTCTTTGACAGATGGTTCTTTTGATCCTGTCGATTTTGTCGAAAAGTATAATAAGTACGGTAAAAATTCTATGACATTAAGAAAAATATTATGGATATACGATAAAAATGTTTCGCAAGCAGATGATAAAGGTAAGTCTTATTCTTTTCTAAATTTAATTAAAAATTATCTTTTTTATACAAATGTTATCAATAAAAAATATCAATACCAAGATTCTGCTCTATATTTATATGATATTTTGTCTGAATATATTGATTTCGATGGTCAAAATCAAATAACTGATATTATCGTTCCAATGTTTAATATGTTCCAATTTTATAATAAATTAAGTCATATCCCTAAAAATAGAGAGCAGTTGTTTAATTTAGAATTAGAAAATAAATTTTTTGTTAATATGGGTACAAATCAAGAATTTATTAAGAATTTTGTAACATATATACATGATTCTATAAAAAGATTAAGTGTCCGACCAGATGTAGATAATGTTTCTAATTCACCAGACCCCCTCAATAAATCTGGTAATACAAGTATGGATACCGTTGATCCAAATCAAAAAGAAATTTTACAATTAATGGATGTTGTCAAGATGGCGCACGCATTTAAAGAAAAAGAACTTTTGTTGATTCATTATGATAGTTTGCTCGCAAATCGTTTGTTGAATTCTCAATCTGATCTAAAATTAGAAGGTGATTTGCTAAAATTGTTTAATATTAAAGATGATGTCCGTGTCATTTGTAAAATGAAATACAAAATTGAAGATATGTTGGAAAGTCGCTTGAATGAAAAATACTTTTCTCGGGTCCAAATTAATACAAAGTCTGAAAAATATGCTGGTTTAGACATCAAATCATTGCGCCGTGAAATGTGCAAATTTGATGTTCTCCGTTTTTATGCTTGGGAACTTTCTGAAAGTGATCAATATAATGTACCAATTAATATTGCTCCTTATGTTGATATTTACAGAGGATATTATGAACACGCAAACCCAGATCGTAAATTGACATTTAACTTCGATAATTCAATCTCTGTCGTAAAAATGGAATTTGGTGCTAACGTTTACCACGTTCAAATGGCTTTACCTCAATTGTTTGTAATCACTCACCTACTAAATCTTAAAAAAGTCTCTATTGAAAAATTATTTGAATTAGTTGGTGGTTCTTTAGAAAAAGTTTTGTTCATACTAAATGGTTTAGAACGCGCTAAATTAGTAACTAAAAATGATGATACTAAAGAATACTCTTTAAATCCATATTTCCAACCACCTGCCGGTAAAACTAAAATAGCTATTGCATCTTTAATGAAAATTAAACCTGCCGCAAATAACAACCTTCCGCTCGATCCTAATCTTGCAAAGTTAAAAGATGTTCCTTTTGTATTGGATCCTGTAACTATTGATGTCAGGCAAAAAATTGTTATGGCAAATATTATAAATATTTTGAAAAAATCAAATAAACAATTCACTTCTGCCGAATTATCACAAGAAATTTTAAAAAATAAAATACCCTTCGATATTGGAGGTACAATGTTCAAAGATTCTTTACAACGTGCTGTCGTCGAAAAGTACGTAGCTTCAAAAAATGATATTTACTCCTATTTTGAATTGGATAAAGATAAAAATAAAAAAGTCAGTGACTCAAGTGATTCAAGTGATTCTGATGACTCTGATTCTGAAAGCGGTGTTCATGTTATTAAGAAAAAAATTTCAGATGATGATATTTCAGATGATGAAAATAATTCAGACTCTGAAATAGAAGATCAGTTAGACTAAAACTCTTAATATTTTAATTTATTCGTCATAGATTTATTCTAATCCAATCAAATTGTTTAAAATTATCTAAAAAAAATTGAATTTTTAATGAATTAAGTCATATATCTACAATAGATGTAATATTAATTTAATATTTTTACAAATGAGTACAGCTTTGCTTGATTTTGATGTTAATGAGGAGTCATTAGCTATTAATTCTGTTGAAATTGATAATGAAGAGTATATTTTAGAAAACAATGAAATGATAAATCCGTTTTTTGTTAATATATCTGGTGGTAATCTTAAAAAGGCAGATATTAAAGATATATATAAAACATACCCACGAGTATTAGCTCTTGTTTTAAAAAATAATTTTAATCAACAGTCTTTATCTGGACTATTTTCTCGTGTTGTAACTAAAACTGAATTTGATAAATTTGCTCCTGAATTGGTTTTAGTAGAAGCCACACGTCATATTTTGAAAAATAACTTACATTTCGATCGTTCATCAAAAATTATGAAAGAATTCTTAACCAATTTTAATCATAATAATATTGTCCTGAATAATGACGAAATTGTTATACCGTTGTTTGAACTCACAGAATCGGATGTTCATAAATATTTTGAACTCTATGAACATGGTTATGATTTAGATCATTATATTAATGTCTTATTGTTGGCAAAATCTTTCAACTGGAGTGGTCATAAATATCATAAACAAATGTCTAACATTCTACATAATTTACAAGAAGCAGATTTCTGGTCAAATAATTCAAATTGTCAAGTAAATATGTCTGATGCCTTTTTAGAACGCGCTTTCAAATATCATGATGAACACTCTAATAATGTTTTAGCATCTGTTCGTTCTAAGCAAGTTGATGATATTCATACAAAATTAGAAACACAGTTGACAAAAAATCCTCTTATCAATAAACAATACGGCAAAGGTTCTGACTATCTCCAAAATATTAATAAAAAACAAGAGCATGTTGATGCTGGTGTCGCTCTAAAATATGCTAAAAAACGTACTTACTATGTTAAAGACTTTAAAAAGAATAACATATTACGTGAAAAAATAACAGAATTATTTAAAGTTTTAAACGTAACTACTAATGAAAAAGAATTATACGATTTGTTCAATGCTCTATTAGTCTCTAAAGAATACTGTCATATCGTCCTTAATAATCCTGAAATCTTAGATAAAATGTCACCTTTGATCGAAAAATTTATGCCTTTGTATCGATATTTGTTTGGATATGCTTGGGTATGTTTCTATTTAGAAGAAGGTATTTTTAAAACTAAAGCATCCCCAGAACATCGTCATGTCTTTGATATTAATACCGCAAATAAATTACCATTCTTCCCTTATTGTATGGATGATATTCACTTGAATCCTTATTTGTGTTCTCTTGTTTCAAATAAAGCACTCGATATCTCTTCCAATTGTATGGCCTTGCAAATGATATCTGATTATAAAGATTATGGTATTGATAATTTAGCTGGATTTAGACTAAAATTTAATGTTTTTACAACAGGTAAAGCTGATAAAAATATTTTTGATGGTATTGATTGGAAACATTGTGCTATCTCCGGTTCTATTGTTCCTGCTTGTTGTCAAAAACGTACTCCATTACTTGATCTTGTTACCCAAGCCGGCCAAAGTGTTGAAGAACAATGGGCAACGTTCTTTAATCATTACTATTCAGATTCAGATGTTGATTTAATGTGCAACAAGTCTTCATTGTTTGATTTCATTGATTTCGTACATTCTAATATTCTACATAATATTAAGAAAAATCTTGTTTCTTTACGAGGTGAAAACGCTGCAAAGTCTGTTGAAGTTGAAACTGTTAAATCTTCTGGCATTGTTGTATCTAAACAATACATTGAAGAACAAATTGAAGAAATTCGTGATCATGTCGGTAAAGATAAATACACAATTGCGGATGTTATTACAAATATAAAATCTAGCGAAATTAAAGAATATTTTCATGAAAAATATTATTCTCATAAAATGAAACAAAATCGTAAACTGCGTCAAGAAGGTAGATCTAAAACAAATGAACTTTATGATGATTACTTTAAACCTGCCACTGTTGACGAAATGAACATTTCCATTGTTGATTATGAAATTAGTAAAGATTCTTATGATGAACGTGATGGCGATACTTGTTATTATGTTAATGACTTTAGAACAGAGGCTAATAAGGTTGGTGCTGACAAAAATTTTATGATTCTCAAAATATCTGAAAGTCTACGATTCAAAATTAAATCTGAATATTTGTTGCATAATGTTGAAGTTTTCCGTACTAAAACTGATGAATTCTTTTCATGTGTTGCTAACTTTCACTTGCCTTGTGTTCGTGCTTATTATAATGGTGAAAATGTATTTATGTTGCCGTCTTGTGTTACAGCTTTGATGACAAACATAAATATTGACTACAAGTACTTTGCTGGTGTTCGTGATCCTATAGAAATCTTAAATAAATATCGTGTGCGTGGATTTGGTACTTTAATTAATGAACAAGAAAAATTACGTATGATCGAGTATAATTCGGTTGAAAATAAATGGAATGGTATGTTCTCTGTCGATCCTAAAAATAAAGATAAAGTAAAAAAATTATTAGGTTCCAAAACTATTAATGATGAAATGTTTAAACCCGGAAAATATATGAAGGGATTTCCAGATGATGTCTATAAAAAATTAAATAAACGTTCTGTCGTTACTATCGCTGAACTTAAAGAAAATTATAATGAAAAATATAAATATCATCCAGCTGTTTTAGGTTTAGACCTTTTCAAACTTAAAACAATTAATGAAGATGGTTCTATTCGACCTTTACAAAAATGGCCTGCAGAAGCATTGTACTATTTAATTAGTGGTCAATAAAATATTTGTTTATATCCTGTTTATTTGAATTAAATCTATTTTATCCTTTTTATTTAGTTTTTCTTTATTTGTTTCAATTAACTCGCATATGGTTTCCATGTTTTGATCGCTACCTGCTGTTAAAATAAGGTTAAAAATATCTTTTGATTTATAAAATCGTACCAAGTCACTCCCTATCATTTGTATTGTGTAAAATAATATATTTATGTTATTTTTTATAATATGATTTTTTAACTCGTTATATTTATTTTGTAATATATCAAAAGAATCCTCTGTAGAAAAACCTTTTGAAACATTTGAAACATTTGAACTTTCGGAATTATAACAGATCTCCTTTTCCGAAAAAGAATATATACATATTTTTGAACTTATTTCCGTTTTCTCTAATCCCAACAATACTAATGTTTGTAATTCTGCTTTTTCATTTGTGTTTGTATATTCTCCATCAACTAGATATACATAAATGTTTCTTTTATTTGTATCGACAGATGTTATTTTTTTTATTAACTCTACTGGAAAATCATTTTCATTTCTATACTTATACTGGGCATTTTGACTATTGTGTTTTTCGCAATTGTTTAAATATGATCCATATATTGTTATAATTGTACATGTATTATATTTTTCTCTTGTTGGTAAAAAATTTAAAATACTATCCAATGGATTGTCTAAATTTTTATACACTTCGACGGATATAAATGTTTGATTGTTCAAATAGTATGTTATAGTTGAATCATATCGAATACTTGTCATATTTAATGTTAGCACTTTGCTGTATTTTAATAATTTCCCACCAAATACTAAACCAAAATGTTTAGGTTTGTTTAATTTTATGTTTATGATGTCATATAATTGTCTAAGTGATGTTTCTTTTTCTAGTTCCAACCTAAAATTAATATCATCGTGTGTTTTACCAACAATATTTATTTTGATTATTTCTTTTAAATAATCGTCTGATGTATTAACTTCATTCATACAAATTTTAATTTATTATTGTTCATTTTTTAAATATTATATATAAGCACTAAAAAATTGATTATTCAATTTTTTAGTTATACCATGTATATTTTTTGTGTATAATTATTCATATTTTCATATTTAAAATGGCTGATGCACAAATAGATATAAGTAAACCAGTCGTTCTAAATGGTGATAATGATGCTAATACTAATAGCAATGAAAATGAAACAGATGATGAAACTTTACTAATTCAAACTCCGCGGGGCACACGAGATTTACATCCAATTCAAATGCGTTTTCGTAAAAAGATTACTGATTTGGCCGAATCAGTATTTCAAAAACATGGTGCACAATCTATAAGTACGCCAGTCTTTGAACTCAATAATATTTTAATTAATAAATACGGTGATCAACAAAAACTTGTATATGAATTAAGTGATCAGGGTGGTTCAGCATGTTCTTTAAGGTATGATTTAACAGTGCCTTTAGCCAGATATGTAGCTCAGCATAATATCTCAAATCTTAAACGTTATCAAATAGCTAATGTTTATCGTCGCGATAATCCGTCAATTAAACAAGGTCGTTTGCGTGAATTTACTCAAATGGACTATGATGTTGTCGGATATTCTGATTTAATGATGGCCGATGCAGAAACTATTAAAGTTGTTTCTGAAATTATTGATGGATTTGGCTCCTTGTTGAAAAATAAAATTGATCCAGTTGAATCCACAAATTCTAGCAAACCAATTGTACCAATTCTAGAAAAAAATAAATTTAAATACACGATTTATTACAATCATAAAGTATTACTCGATTTACTTTTAATTGATATGTGCGGTGTTCCTTTGGATAAAATACGCACAGCATGCAGTTCAATTGATAATTTAGATAAGCGACCTTGGAGTCAAATTAAAACGGAATTATTAAATAAAGGTTTGACAAATGATGTTATTGATAAAATTGAAGGTGTGATTCAAATTTCTGGTGAGCCTTTAGAAACATTAGCGAAATTAAGATTAATATATAAATCATATACTAAAATACAAAATGTATTGGACGAAATAAATCTTTGTTTTGAATATTTAAAAATGTTCGATTGTTTGGATAAAATAACATTTTCACTCCGATTAGTTAGAGGATTAGATTATTATACTGCTTCAATTTTTGAATGTGTTGTACTATCACAATCAGAAGGTATGGCGATTGGCTCTGTTGCTGGTGGAGGCAGATATGATAATTTGATCGGTATGTTTGCAAATAGACAAATATCTGCTGTAGGTTGTAGTGTTGGTTTTGAACGATTGTTAGCTATTTTGGAACAGGAAAATAATACAAATATTACTAATTTACAATCAACCACTCAAGTAGTTGTGACTTTTTTAGGCAAAAAAAATATACCTGTTTTACAAAAAAATATGATGACAATCGTAAATATGTTATGGGATGCTGGGTTGAATGTTGAATTTAATACTGATTCTAAAATGATTATGAAAGATCAAATTGCGAACACGTTAAAAGCTGGTGTACCGTTCATGATTTTGTTTGGTGAACTTGAATTACAAAAAAATATTGTTCAGGTTAAAGACTTGGCTAAAAATACTAGATCTGATGTTATGATTAATGATATTGTTGCATATATGAAATCTGTTATAGCTAATCATAATTTAGAATAATTTTATTTATATTATTTGTTTAAAAACTAAAAAATTGATATAAAATCTTGTAGTTCATAAATAATACAGAATATAGCTAGTTTTATTTAAAATCAGTAAGTATAAAGACAAATATAAGAGAATATGGCAAATGAAGAAGTATGGAAACCAATAGTTGGATTTGATAATTATGAAATATCATCTAACATGCAAATTAGAAATGTAAAAAAGAACGAAATAATGGCACAACGATCACATAAAAATTCGCATTCTGTAAAAATTATTGACAATAATGGAAAAAGACAAGATAAATCAGTTGAAAAATTATATGTAGAAGCTTTTCCAAAACCAATTGATGTTGAAGCTATTGATCCTAAAATTAAATGGAAGACACTCGCTGGGCTCGATGATTACCTAATATCTAGTGATAAACAAATTAAACATAATAAGACTAATAAAATAGTTAAACAGTTTGAAAATAGAAATACTAATTTCGTAAAATTATTAAAAGATGGTGGAATAGTTATGAGATCTGTTCAAAAGTTATATGATCTTACATTTAATGGTAATACGGATGATGCTGATGAAATATGGGCACAGATGACTAATTTTGAAAATTACGAAATTTCGAGTAATAAAAAAGTACGTAATAAAGAAACTAAAAAGATATTAACACAAAATGGTACTTTTGTAACATTGTCTATTGATGGCGTAAAAGATTCATATGCAATACAAAAGCTTTATGA
>Ga0302186_10002188_pt1 | contig 15290 bp, 19 predicted proteins | sample II_Bog_E1_2_FD_198782 | JGI IMG/M metagenome (GOLD analysis project Ga0302186, IMG submission 198782) | Peat permafrost microbial communities from Stordalen Mire near Abisko, Sweden - II_Bog_E1_1 | ecosystem: Environmental > Terrestrial > Soil > Wetlands > Peat | place: Sweden: Abisko... | reverse complement strand
ATAAAAATAAAAAAAAAAAAATTCTTATTTTTTTATTATAAAATATATCTAAATTTAAAAACAAATAAAATTAAAATAAAAAAAAAAAAAATTTGATTACAATAAAAAAAAGATGATTTTTTCTGTTTTTCTCAAAATTTTATAGGCTAAAAATAATAGCTTCTATCATTCCTTCATCTCTTCTGTGATCTCTACATTACAAGAAGAATCCTCTTTTTTCATCTTCATCCCCTTTTTTTTAATCAAATGGCCCATCTTCTTATAATTTTCTAACACAATGATCAATTCATCCATTTTTTCCTCTTTGCTCTCAACAAACCTGATTTCCTTGAACCCCCCTTCATTTTCCACAATAAATTCCAAAAGACTTTTCAGATAAATCTCGAAATAAAAGCCCTCCTTCGATTCCAAATCCACTGAAAATTTCTGGACGTTATTTTCCTTTATCTGGAGCCATACTTTATCAGCACTTTTCTTGATAAGATCCTTATTAACGTCCTCAAAATTCATATGGAAAATATGTTTAATGCCTTGATTTCCATAAATTCCTGGACCAGTTCTCATAACAATTTCCCCATTATCAATAAGTCCCTTTAATTCTTGAATAATTATGCTAATAAAAATAAAGATCATAAAATAAAATCTCTTATTTAGTTAAATTACTCATCTTTTGAAGCTATGTCTTTAGGCCTATAACGGATAATTAAAGCCTCTGAGGTCTCATCAAATACCTTCCCCTCAATCAGACATATTCTAGTCCCATGGAATATCAATGTATCTTTGACCTTATTCTTATCTTCATCCATATATCCTTTCTTATTATTATCAAATTGTTTCCTAATTTCTGCCAATTTCTCTTCAAAGATTTTAACTGTGGGCAGGTCGAAATTTGTGAATCTGATCTCTTTAATCTTCACCTCGTTTTTATCAATCATCGTCAAAGTAGTTTTAAGCATTATTTCCGCACAAAGTTCCTTAGGAAACCCGAAAATACCACTGGAAATCGCAGGAAAACTGATACATTTGATGTTTTTATCATGATATTTAGAAAGCGAATTTTTCACACAATCTCTTAAGTTCTGAGGCTCTTCATGATGACCCCCCTCCCAAACAGGCCCGACTGCATGGATCACATATTGTATCCCTTGTTTTTCCTTTAATTTATAACTAGAAGTGATCGCAGTGTCTCCATTATATAAATTGCCTTTTTTATAGGTGATATCATTGCATTCCTTTTGGATTTCTCTTTGGTTTTTATTTTTAAATGAATTTTAAATGGATTTTAATATGAATTTTAAATGAATTTTTTAAAGAAATTATGAGAAAATTTACTTGCCAGCTGCTTTGAGAATAGCCCCTGCTACTCCCCCACCTAGCCAAAGCTCATTATTCGCAGCATTTACTATGGCATCTGAGGTTTCTTGAGTGATATCGCCATGAACTATTGAGATTTTATGGTTTTTATAATCAAAAGTTGCTTTGATTTGATTTGGGGATTGCTTTTTAGCTGGAATTGAGTTTATTTCATTAATTTGGGGTTTTTTTTCATTTGGATTATCGTTTTCTTGAGTTTTTTCATTTTCATGCTTTTTATTCGATTTATTTTGGGGGGACATTGATTTTTCATGGTTTTTAAGTTGAGGTGAAGGTTTTTCTAATTCGAGTTTTTCTTTGTCACCATTTTTATTAGAATCAGAGGGTTTTTCTTTGATGTTCAGATCTTCTTTCAATTGTTTTTCTAATTGTTCTTTTTCTGTGTTTTTCATCAAAATGTTTGGTTTTTCATTCAAATTTTTAATTTCAAGTGTTTCTTTTATGTTTTTTTCCATTTCTAAAGCAGTTTTTGGTTTTTCCTGAGCATTTTCATTGTTGGCTTTCTGTTTATATATATGTTTTCCACCTATTTTTTGTAGAAAGGTGTTTTTTAAAAACTCGAGATTTTTCTTTTCTAAATCAACAAAAAGGATTTCTTTCAAACTGCCTTCCTCTTTTTCTTTGAAGATCGTCAATAGATTATCGATCATGATTTCCGCTGATAAAGTTCCTGGGAAATCAAAGGCCAAATTCAAAGGAAAAGTTATGGATTTCGCATGTGCCTTGAAACTTTCCTCAAGAAGACCTATTATGCATCGTTTTAACCTTTTAATGCCTTCTTTGGCATTCTTTTCATTATAAATCGGCCCAACCACATTAAAGATCAATCGATAAGTCTTCAAGTCATGAGCGTCAGTATTCACGATTTCCCCGCATGGGATCTTCACTTTTTCGCGGACATTTTTGCTTTTCTGAGTCTTCTTATCAATGAATTCTTTTAACTCAGAGATATATTTTCTAGAGAAAAAATGAAAAATACAAAGAAATTCAAAGGTTTTCTATTGAATTTATGAATACCTGCCTGCTCGTAATCGAGTTTCAGGAGCAAAACCTTTCTTAACGTCCAAAGAAAGGTATTGATCTGTTAGGTTCACAAGTATTTCTCCTGGAATATCTAATATATTCCCTAATACGAACGAAATCTTCACATTTTTATACACGAAATCTTCCCTGAAATAATCACTTTTCTGCATGATTTTTGCTTTTTTATTAAATTTCTACCAAAATTTAAAGATTTTAATAATTTATACTCAGTTTATTAATAAATTTATAGCATTTTTCATTAATATCAATGTTCTCTTCTCTTCCAGATCCTCATCTAATCAAAATCCCTTCTCTCCCTTCTTTCAAGAAGAAAAAGTCACTCAATACCATCCCAATCAAAAGTCTCTATTTCTCTTATTATCCCCCTTGTAATCTTCATTTTTAAGCCGATTCTCAAATAACTCAGGAAATTTATACACTTCTTAAGAAATCCCGTAGCGATAACCTCTGGAAAACCCCTTTGATCAACAATAAAATAAGCCCTTTTCAGAATATTAACAACCAATTGTTAAATTCTCTCGATAACAGCTCCAATACGAATTCTCTTTCCTTATTGAAAAAAGAACAGGAACTTTATAAATCCCAGAAAAAACATTATCATAGTTATTTATCAGGAGATCAAAAATTTGACCGTAAATTCCTTTTGAAGACCTATTTTGAAATCGAGGCCAATGAACGGAATCTCCAACAAAATATCAAGAAAACCGCAAGGAAACTCTCAGAAACCAATCATCAAAATCAGATAATTGATCAAATCACTACTAACCTCCAGGCAATTAAGCAAAAATCATTAGAGGAAGATCTCAAGGCATTCGGTCAAATCTCAAACACTGCTTTCTATCAGTTCTCAGAGAAATTGAGCCTTTATAACGATTATTCAACCACCTTCATTGTGGAGCCGAAGAACCTGACACCAGGTTTCCTTAAATTGAAGAAATTCAGATTATATAATTTCAAGAAATCAATGCCAATGTCAGCCTATGTGCGTCGAATCAAGACCTTATATAATAGAGAAGGTGAATCAATGAGTCCTAATATAAGAAATCCTGATGAAGCGGAATCATTCAGTCCTATAGTCAAAAGGACTAATAATCTATTCGAAGATCAAGAGGAAAAAGAAGGAAGATTAAAGAAAACTGTGATTGAGGCTTTTAGTATAACTAAGAAGAGGAAAGTCGATAAAGGTCTTTAGATATTAAAAAGCTTAGATTTTAATAATTATTGAGGATTTTTTAGAGAAAGAAGCCTTTTTAAAGTCTAAAAAGGACTTATCAGATAAAGAGAAATCCTTAAGGAAAGTCATTGCGAACCTTAAGGAGAAAAATAAGCTCACAAATCAAGAAAAACAGCTTTTGTCTCTAATGAAAATGAAAAAACATGAGGAAATTCTCCATTTTCTCCATAAAAACCCAAAATTTGTCAATATAAAAGATGAGGTATTATGAAAAACTTTGATTTTCTCTCTTTAAGAGTTTTTTAGTTGAAAAATTCGCTTTTGCATTGGGCGATAAAAACCTCAGTTTCTTTGAACTTTATACAGGAATTATTGGCTTTAGGAGCTGATTTCCAGGCTAGAGATTTCGTATATTTCATCATTTTTCTCAATAAATTTATATAAAAATCCTTAAAAAGCTCGATAGAACTCCTAAGGAATTGGCTAATAAACTGAAAAAGACCAATATTGAAAAGGTTTTTCTTAATTTTATAATGAAAATTATAGGTTTTTTTAATAGACGCTTATGAATTTCGAAGAAAAGGCTCAAAAAAGGCCCAAATGATTGAAATTCCTTTGAATAACTGAGATTTCTACGTTTTCGCATCTAAAAACCTTATTTTTTAAGTAAATTTACTTAATTTTTAACATTTAATTGAAAAAAAATTATTTATATTTAATTAAAAAAAAATTTTTTTTTTTTTTTTTGATATAAAATCCTCTTTAATTTTTTTTATTTTATTCAAATATTTTTATAAAAATTTTGGATTTTTAATTTTACGACAAAAAACATGTGATTTTTTAATTTGTCTTATTTGTTTAAATTAACACAAAGTAAAAAAAAAGGGGTTTGATTTGAATTTTTCAAAAATAAGTTTTTAAATCCGTTTTAGGAGTCGTTTGTAGTTTTTAAACGATATTCCCAAAAAATTCAATTTCATACACAAAAATATTATTTCTACTCATGAAATCCCTCTCCCTCGTTTGTTTTTTGATCTGTTTAGTCTTTGTGTCCTCCAAAGTGAGCTTAAAAAGCAAGCTCAATCTCAAGAAGTCCAAGGCTTGCCAAACCGTGATTTTCTCTCCTACGTCATATTTGAAAGTGTATTTGGTCTCTGATACTGGTTTTGCTTTAGCTAGATGTAATAATTGCGGCCCGACGGCAAATGGTGTCGCTGATACAGCAGCAGTTTACGGGAAATGTGGTGATTCCTTCGCCCAATGGAGAATGTTCACTGGTTGTGATGGTCAAGTTGCCTTCCAATCCATTGACACAGGCAAATATATAGCAAGATGTCGCAATTGCTGGCAAAGTGCTGCATATGTTGATGGACTCTTTATAGTCACTGGTGAGGCGAATGATAGCGTTGCCCAATTTACCATGATCAGTAATGATGATGGCACCTATGGCTTCAAAGGTGATCTTGGAAATTATTTGGCAAGATGCCATAATTGCGTGACTGGCGCCACTCAGAGTGATTTCGCCTTCGAACACACTAATGATCCCACAGCTGCTTACGCCAGATGGAAGGTCGTTGTTTTCTAGAAAATAAATATTAAAACATTAGATGAATAAAAAACAGAAATTCAATGTAGAAATATTTTTCTTTTTTTTTAAATGGATTTTTTTTTTTCATTTCGGAATTGAAATTTAAAAGTCCCAAAAGTCAAAGTCCCCCCAAAAGCCCCAAAGCCATGGGTCTTGGTAGTATCAGTATTTGGTTCGCTCTCAGGACCGTTGTAATATTTAAAAAAAAAAAAATAAGCTTTTTCTTTAAGAGTTTTTCTAGTTGAAAAATTCACTTTTGCATTGGGCGATAAAACCTCAGTTTTTTGAATTTTATACATGCTAGAGATTTCGTATACATTTTTCTCAATAAATTTATCAAAAATCCTTAAAAAGCTAGATAGAACTCCTAAGGAATTGGTTAATAAACTGAAAAGACCAATTTTGAAAAGGTTTTTTTTAATTTTTTAATGAAAATTATAGGTTTTTTTAATAGACGTTTATAAATTTCGAAGAAAAGGCTCAAAAAAGGCCCAAATGATTGAAATTCCTTTGAATAACTGAGATTTCTGCGTTTTCGCATCTAAAAACCTTATTTTTTTAAGTAAATTTACTTAATTTTACGCTATAACATTAAGGATTTGTTGGGCTATCGAATCGAAATCCGAGTTTTTGAGGTTTTCCTTCAAAATTTCTGTGATTTCCTTGTTATTTTCTCTTGTTTTCCTTGAAACTTCCTCGATATAATGAGTGGAAAACAACCCATTTTCCATTGATTTATTGGCTTTCTTCTGTTTTTTCTTCGTTTTCATTGATTTTTCTTTGATTTCATGAGATTTTTCTATGATTTTCATGATAAAATAACAGTTTTTCTAATTAAAAACCTCGGATTTCTTTGGATTTCTCTCTAATTTCCCTTTGCGAGCCAATTGGTTTCATGTTTTCCTTTGTTTTTCTAATAATTTCATATATTTCTCTTGATTTCTCAGCTTTTTCACTAGCGAACCCTTCACTTCCCATAGATTTTCCATTAAATCCCATGCTTTTCAAAGCTTTATCCTTTTCTAATTGTAGAGAAATCGCTAATTTTTGTCTTTCTTTTAAAGTTCTTTCTTTTTCCTCTTTGCTTTCCTCTATTTTCCTATTTTTCAATTCCAAAGCCGTCAAGAGTTTTTCTCTAGAGATCAAATCCAGTTTTTCTAGTCTTTTATTAGCTTCCCTGGCTTCTTCTTCCCTTAAATGTCTTATTATATGTTTTCTTTGGAGTTCTTTTATATAGGCTCTCTTATTTTCAGAGACTTTCTCTATGGAATATTCGAGGTTATGATAGAAAGTCTGTTTTTCCATAGAGAATTGAAGACTTTGAGTCATGAGGCTTTCCTTTAAACGGGATTCCTTGATTTCACCGCGAACCCGCTTGTTATTAGCCTCTTCAAGCCGAATTTCAAGGTTTTCCTGTCTAATCTTTTCGATTTTCGAGTATTTATCAAGAATTCGTCGTTTTTTCTCCTGTTCCTCTAGTCTAGTTTCAGCCTATTAAGAAATTTTTATCTGATTTCTATAATAATTTCACTAGTTTCCGTTGAATTTCCTGTTGTTTTATCTCATTATCTTCTCGTTTTTTCCTTGAGATTTCTAATCTTTTCCTTTCAATTTCAAGCTTTTTCTCAGCAATTTTCTCCTCATTTTCTTTGAAACTCTAACCCAATTTTCCTTCATAATTTAATTAGAAAAAAAAACCTCGATTTTCCTTTTTTTCTCATATTCCTTTTCTATATGAATCCTTTGGATTTTCCTTTGGAATTCCTCAGTAGACTCAGCATTTTCCTTCATTTTCTTCTCTTGATTTCCTTGCAAAATCTATCGAAAAGTCTTTTTTTTAATATTTTTTATTCGAAAAAACCTGCTTCATTTTCCTCGCCTTTTCTAATCTTTCAAATTCACGACTTTTGGCTTTATTTTCCTTCTCATGAAAAATCTCTAATAATTTATGTTCAATAATTTCGGTCTTCTCTTTTCTGAGCTTTTCCTTATAATCAGCTTGTTCTTTACGGGTTTCCTGTAGAAATCTTTGTTTTTCCTCTATTTTTCGCTCGTTTTCCTCTTGTTTTCGAAGAAATTGTTGCGTTTCGAACAATTTCCTTTGGAAAGCATCTGATTTCTTCTGTTCTCGAATCAAACGCTCGAATTCAGCATTTTCCTGCTTTTTCATGAGCTCGTTTCGTAATTTCAACTCTTTTTCTTGGATTTTCCGTTGATTTTCCTTCATTTTCTAATAAAAAACATCAATTTTCTTAATTTTCTCTCTTTTCTCTAATAAAAACCTCAACAATCTCCTGTTTTCTGAGCTCTTTCTCCTTAAAGAACTCGATTTCCTTATTCTATTTGAGAAAAACTCTGCTAAAATCCATTATTTCTCTAATAAAATACCTTTCTTTCGACCATTTTCTCTATTCTTTTCCTTTCTTTCTCTAGAAACCTCTGATTCTCCTCTTCAAGATCTTTCTCTTTTGAATCCCCCCCTTCAAATTCCCTTTCAAACCCTTCTTCTATGATTTTATCTCTGACTTTCCTTAATAAATCGACTTTTTCTAGTCTTTTTTTCTCAAAGAACTCAGCTTTGATTTCAAGGAAATGCTCAGAATCGTCTTTAAATTGTTCAGGAATAGTAGTTTCCTTGATTTCTACCCAATTTTTCTTCAAAAGCTCATTTTCGGAAAACCCCAAACGTCTACAGGCATCTAAAGATCTCGGACTATCGAGAAAATGCGATTTTCCACATAAGGGGTCGAAGTTTTCTAGATTGATCATATGAAAATATTAGTTATTAGTTATATTTATTTCTCGAAAAAGTTCATAGCGAGAAATTGTTAATAAAATTCAAATAATCTATAAATGCTAAACAAAAACACAGCAGTCAAATCCAAACCACCAGCCAAATTACAACGGACCCCTTTCCATCATCAGGAAAAGCCACTTTTTGCCCCTTCTCTTGAAAATAAGCTCAAATTATTAGCCAAATCGATCTCTCCAGCCTCAAAACCTTTAGACCACCCTTTAGAAACACCTGAACTTACCATCACAACCACCACAACTACGCATATTACCTCTAATATCTCATTCAAACCCTCTGCTAGCCCGATATTATCAAGGAGCAATAATACCTCTAGTAACCCGATGATCAATAAACAACAAATTACTCCAAATAATTCGAATAAATCATTATTAAACCCGCAAGGAAATAATGTTATTATTGGAAATAATGTGAAAAAACCGACTATGTCACAACAACAATCGAGAAGCATAGGCGGAACACCTGATACCTTCAAACAAAGGAAGAAATATAGAGATTTGGAAATGCCCAATCAGGAACCCACGAAATTCTCGTTTAAGAAAAACGGACTTGTTAAGGCTTATGCGGTCAATACAAATCAAGGCATCGTCCGTAATTATAATGAAGATCGAGTGTCCATCATCCTGAATATAATGAAACCCATCGATCGACAAGATGAATATTGGCCCCGATGTTCTTTTTTCGGTGTGTACGATGGTCACGGTGGAGTGGCTTGTGCTGATTTCCTGCGTGACCATTTGCATCAATTCGTGATATCCAATTCCAATTTCCCTTGGAATCCTAAGTTGGCCTTAGAAGGTGGGTTTCGTGAGGCTGAGAGTGAATTTCTCTCCAAAAGTTATAAAATTAATGAGAATAATGAGGTTGAAATTCTGGAAAAAGCAGGATCCTGTGCCATAGTGATTTTGATAATCGGAGATATGTGTTTTATAGCGAATGTGGGGGATTCCCGAGCGGTGATGAGTGGTGAGAATGGTGATAAGATCTACGGATTGAGTAGAGATCATAAGCCGATGGATGAGATAGAATATCAAAGGATATCTGATGCGGGAGGCAAGATTTATCAGACCAAGATACAGGCATATTGTAATAATAGTGGGGGTGGGGTGGGTACAGTGCCTGATAATGGATATTTGGTGGGTCCATATAGAGTTTTGCCTGGGAGATTGAGTGTGAGTTTTACAGAAGATGGGGGGCTATTAATAATTTATTATGATAGGTTACAAGGACATTTGGTGACATTGAGGCCAAATTATTAGAAGCAGGTGGAAACCCAAATGTGGTGATCGCGAAACCGGATATCAGGTCGTTTCAAATAACTGAAGATCATGATTTTGTGATCGTTGCCAGTAGATTTACTTTTTAAGTGACTTATAAAATGCTAAAGCTCTTTATAAGGTGATGGAATATATGATAAATTAACGAATCAGGAGGTGATTGAGACTGTCTGGAATTCAGCTAGAGAGAAAAAAGGCGATAATATTCATCAGGCCTGTGCGAATGCTGTGGAAATGATCATGAAAACTGCTATTGCTAAGAGAACTGTGGATAATATAACAGTTGTTATGATAGGATTTTCCAGCTTCAAATATCTACTTTTCCCGAAACGACCTGATCTAATAGGAAATAATTCACTTGATAATATTAATGATTATCGCAATTTGCATGAAATCCATAGGATCAACAATAGTTTCGAATATATTGACGATAAGAATAATAGCAAAGAGTTTTCATTGCAACTTAACTTGATTAATCAAAACAATAGTCAAGAAAAATATAAGGAAAATGAAGCGAAAACACCAATTCAACAATCCATTCAACATGGCCATAATAAAAGCAATCATCTCATTAAAAAGAAAATCAATACCAGCATCAATAATAATATTAGTAATAATAACCCGATTAAGAAGAAAAAAGAAGTCAGCCAAGAAAGAAAAGGACTTTCCATCAATAAAAATACTAATTTCATGGGATTTAATTATAATAATAATGTAACCACTGCTGGAGGCAATAGTTTGAATAATAATAATAATAATAATGGTCAAAGGGTTTCTGTAAAGAAAAGCGAGAATAATCTTTATAGTTATAGGGGAATGGGGAAAAACATTGAGAAGAAGAAATAGACAAGTTTGTATTTAATTTGATTGTTTATAGAGCTTTAATTAGTTTTTAATCATCACGATAAAAGCCGAATTTCAAGGATTTGAAATCTTGAAATTTGGGCTATATTTTTTTTTTAAGAAAATTTCTTTGTAAAATTAGAAACTTCAAAATAATTTAAAAATCCCCAAAAAAATTATACAGTATAAGGACTTTGGACTGGGAACATGATAAATTAATTATGGGATGTAGGGGAAATCATGCCAAAATTATTTTCTTGATGTCTTTTTTTTTATAGAATAATTTATTGAAAAATATGGCATAGAAAATAATTTATTATTTCTATAACAAAAAAAATTATAAATACATGTACTATCCAAACTTTTTTGAATTTATAAAGCTTTTTTATTCTTCAAACCATGGGTAATCAAGCAACAAACCCCCCAACAAACCCAACCAACAAAATTTCTTTCAAGACAGCAAACCTCCCAACAAACCCAATCAACGAAATTTCAGAGACAAGGTGTTCCTTTCATTGTCCCCACCAATTCCATAAAATCCATTCAGATACTAATCGCTGCAAATCACTATCCAATCATACGAGTTCTATTCTTTGTGATGACCATAATTTCCCCTGCATTCATAAAGATATGTGGGTTCCAGAAGTACAAATGATGTTCATTATCCAAAGAACCAATCTAGACGAAAAAATCATTAATAAATTGATGAGTGAAATAAAACACTATTTGGTGGAAAAACTAAATATTTTTCCAGAATTTGCATTTATCAGCCTCTCTTGTTTTGCGGAAAAAATTATTCATTTCAAAAATTTTTCTAATGAAATAAGCATTATCGATTGCATTAACACTTTAAAAACAACAAAGGAACAGAATTCAGAACCCATCCCACTTGATGAAGGAATGAAATTGGCTTTAAATTTAAATTGGACTAAAAATAAACATGCTAAGAAAAATCTCATAATTTTGGCACCATTCTCGATAGATTTTGATAAGAACTTGAAACCATTATTTGAAGAATTCGCGAAGAGAGATGTTCAGATCTATACCTTAAAAAACGTCAATGAGATCTTGAATAAATATAGAGAGGAGGACATTTTCTTTGAAGAAGAAAAAAAAGAAAATGGTGTCCATATATCAGCAAATTCTATCATATCTCTTGATTCTTTCAATATGTCAGAAATTTTAATCAAGTCTCTTGACCCTTTACTTACAAATAAAGTTAAAAGAGCATGCCAAATAAAACAAAAAATCATTTGGTATGACCCAAAAATCGAGGAGCCTGCTAATGTTGAAATTTTTCAAGACTTAAGCCCTTATTGTCAAAATTACACAATTGAAAAATTCAATAATTATAAAATTGCTCATGAATTTATTGCAAAATCTTCCGAAAAATTGATTGTTATCACTCCAGGAACAGATGGAAAAGTTTTCACTAATTTGATTCATAATTATGATGCAGTTCTAGCTATTCTGGTCTTTTGCTGTGATGTAAAGAAACATCAATTATGGGCCAAAAACTTCCCGAAAATCCATGGCGTATATAGTAAGATATCAAAAATTTACAATAGTTTAGTCAGGCTTCATAATTTTTATTGTGCTATATTTAAGATATGCTTTGTAGAAATTGAAGAATCTGTTGCCAAAGAGTTTTGGAGAGTCATATTAGAATATTTAAAAGTTTTAAAGAATAATGGCCAATCGAATAACAAGGAAATTTTAAAAGAACTCATAAGTTTAAACCCTCCTTCCGAAAAAGAGATAAAAAGCACTTTTGTTAAAAAGGAATTTGAGATTTTGAAAGCTATCATTTACCTCTACTCAACAAATTTCATCTATAATCAATTCAACCAACGTTTAATTGAAAGATTATATAGAAAATTATTGAATACCATGACCACAACCGTTCAAGAATTGCTTTTTAATGATAGATATTCAGCTCAACGATATGGCAATGGAGGGGTCTTATATCGTGGAGTCAAAGGCATTGCAAGTGAAATTCTTGATGAATATAACAAATATCTTTCCAATGATATTCAACCATTATTTTTTCCTGCCTTCACAAGCGCTAGCAGTAATTTTGAGGAAGCCAAAAAATTTTCAAATGGAATAATTTTTGAAATTCATTTGTCAAAAACAAACCCTCATCCTCATATTAGATTGATAAATAAGGAATGGTCGCAATATCCTGGTGAAGAGGAAACCTTAATATATCCCTATTTTCCTTTTCATTTGGAAAAAATTGAACCAATTGATAAAAAATATTGGGTGATAACAATTATTCAAGATGAAGAAAGCAAAGTTTTTTCCAAAAATCCAGAAGAAACCAAAACTTTCTTGGCCCAAGTTATTAAAAAGGAATTAGCTTCTGAATTAAAAGAGGGTTCCATACTAAAAGATAATTTCATTGATGATATTATCAAAAAAATCGAAAAGAATGGTGACATTGATTTTCTTGATGTTATCGAAGAAAGTATTTTTAAATTATTTTATGTTTTTAACAATAAATTTTTTATTTTTTAAGGCATTATAAGTGAACCAACAATACATATTTTTGTTAAAACCCTCACAGGAAAAATTATCACGCTTGATGTTGAGCCTAGCCATTCCATTGAAAATGTTAAAGCCAAAATACAAGATAATGAGGGCATTCCTCTTGATCAACAAATACTATTTTTTCCTGGAAAACAGTTTGAAGATGGTTTTAAGGTTAAGGAACAGCATGCATTTTTTGTTAGAAACGGAAACATTATAATGTTTGCCCCTAATAAACTAGAACTCATTTTAGCTGGTCCTCCATAGATTGTAATCTAAAAAAAAGGAGAAAAATAGCATTCTCTCAGGCATTTGGGCAAGAATGCTGAATGAAAATCATATTGTAATTAATATTTATCTAAATTTTTTTAGACAAAAAATTTGCTTTTATTCGAATGCATAATTTCGATAATAGAGAGGGTTATTTGGAAGAGTTCGTTTTGGAAGATATTAAATGTCATAAGTTTTTATGCAAAGATGTTCTAAAAATGAGACACAAAGATCAAATCATCGAAAATCCTGAAGAGTTTTACGAAAAAACAAAAGAAAATATTTCTAAAATAAAAAACTAACGAAATTTTTGAAAAAGTTGTTGTTTTTTTTTTTGCTTAGGAAAAATATTTTTTATATTCAACCTAAATTTCCCGAAGAAAATTTTGGGAAAAAATCAAAAATTTTAATTTTTTTTCAAAAAACATATGATTGTTATTGAATATTTCGATAATAACATGGAATTATAAAGCATTAAATTCTGTTTCTTTTTGGATAGAGAAAATCCGGAATGGAATCAACCAAAATTAATTATTTTGGCATTTTGAACAATTCAATATTTTGTACAAATATGATGGCGATAACTGGAAATAGATCAAGAAATAATCATTAATCTTGGAAATTTTCAAAAAATATGAAGTTGAAACAAAAAATGGTTCTTCAATCAGTAAAAATATACCTGTTTTCGGTCGGCGCCGAAAATAATTCTTCACAAAGTATATTTTAGTTTGGTTCACAATAATTGTAAATTGTAAATTTGCAAGCAGATCTGATCCTCAGAAGATGAAGCTGAACTCGTCTATGAAAAAACAATGAAAGCCAAAACCGACTTAAATTACCAATATTACTATTGATAGGTAATTTCTCTCCAAAAGTTCCAAAATCCATGAGAATAACGAGGTTGAAATTCTGGAAAAAGCAGTCTCCTGTGCCATGGTGATTTTGATAATCGGAGATATGTGTTTTATAGCGAATGTGGGGGATTCCCGAGCGCTGATGAGTGGTGAGAATGGTGATAAGATCTACATAAGCCGATGGATGAGATAGAATATTAAAGGATATCTGATTCGGGAGGCAAGTTTTATCAGACGAAGATACAGGCATATTGTAATAATGGTGGGGGTGGGGTGGGTACAGTGCCTGATAATGGATATTTGGTGGGTCCATATAGAGTTTTGCCTGGGAGATTGAGTGTGAATTTTCTATATATTATATGAAGAATAATTTATTATGATTACAAGGACATGGTGACATTGAAGCCAAATTATTAGAAGCAGGTGGAAACCCAAATGTGGTGATCGCGAAACCGGATATCAGGTCGTTTCAAATAACTGAAGATCATGATTTCGTGATCATTGCCAGTAGATTTACTTTTTAAGTGACTTATAAAATGCTAACTCTTTAAAAGGTGATGGAATATATGATAAATTGACGAATCAGGAGGTGATTGAGACTGTCTGGAATTCAGCTAAAATATCTGAAAAAATAATATAAAAGAAATTAACGGAATTCTCTATTTGTGAGTTATGATTTTATAAGTTTTATTTCCAAATTAAAAAATTACAAAAATATAATGAACGTGAAATGTTTTCAAGTTGCACATGCTATTTTAGGTTGTTATTCAATTGCCTCGCTCGCAATCATCTGTTGGTTCGTTAATTTGGGCTATTTTCCTTATAAGTATATGAGTGGGAGTTGGAATCCTAATCCTCTATATGTTCAAGGAGCCGTGGGCGCGATAATAGTTGATGCATGGTATATCGTATGGTCTTTCATTCCAATTTTTTTGAATTCGAAATTGACCAAAAATAAATGGGCTGTGTATGTGTTTATGTTTTTTGGATTTACCATTGCAAAAATTATTTTTGGGTCACTATTCCTTTCAGGAAGTGGAAGTCACGGTTATTATGATTCACTTGAAAATGCTATTGATTACAACAATGCAAATCATATAGATTTAACAGGTGAACAAAGAGCATTCACAGCAGCCAAAAACAATGAAATAGCATCAATAATAGTTTTTTTCTTTGTTGGAACCACTGCACTATGTTCCAATTCAATTTCTTATGAAAGTCGAGAAGCAACAATTAACCGAGCAAATATTCCTCCTCGAGAAGCAACAAATTACCAAGCAAATATTCCCACAAATATTGAACAGGTAGAACAAGTTTAAGAGAGGAAAAGAAACCATTAAATACTATTATTTTTTTAAAAAAAAAACAGAGAAATATTTTGATTTTAAAATTTTTTCAAACTTTTTTTCGAAATGTTTGTTTAAAAACAAAATTTTATCAAATGTTTCGTTTTTGCAGATTTTTTTTCAAAATTTTTATTATGAACATTTATTTCTTTAATTTTCCAAAAATTCTATAAAAA
>Ga0302186_10002187_pt1 | contig 15291 bp, 17 predicted proteins | sample II_Bog_E1_2_FD_198782 | JGI IMG/M metagenome (GOLD analysis project Ga0302186, IMG submission 198782) | Peat permafrost microbial communities from Stordalen Mire near Abisko, Sweden - II_Bog_E1_1 | ecosystem: Environmental > Terrestrial > Soil > Wetlands > Peat | place: Sweden: Abisko... | reverse complement strand
TTTCCCAAAAAAAATTAAAATTGCGAAAATATCATTAAAATTATACAAAATAAATTAAAAAAAACAAAAATAATAATAATAAAAATGAAAAATAAAACAAACTAAATTTTCCAATTTTTAAATCTCAATGAATTGAAAGAGGAAATTTCCTTCATAATTATATTAATATAAAATGAAAACACAAGATCAGCCTGGACAATGATTCCATGCCTCTTTAGTTTTCATATGTAGTTTCTTTTACTGGTTGCATTCACATCAACATTCTTAAGATTTCATTCAAAATCTGTGGTCTCTTATAAGTTTTCCTAAGCTTGGTTTGATCAAAAGCATGAATGATGGAAAGGAATCTAACTCTTTGCAGAAAAACCTTCTTTTTTAAGAAAATATAGTATTTTTTTACCAAATTGAAATCTTTATTTTCATCATATTCAATCAATTGTATTTGATCGAGTGCTTCGGTCTCCATATGAATCAAATATTTCTTTTCATTCAATTCTCTAATAAGTTCTCTTAAGCCTTCATTTCTTTTATTATCAAGTATAATTTGAGAAATAGCCTGAAAGATTTTCAATTCTGTGAGAAAAGTCAAATTTTGGATGATTTCTTTAAATTCCTGAAGTCTTCTAAAGGAAAAGAAGTCGATGATTGATTGTCCATCTTCCAAATATAGTTCCAGAGAAATCAGGTTAGGGAAATTTTTGATTTTCAAAATCAATTCATAAGATTGAAGCATCGAATGAGAGATGTCTATTATAAGATGAGTGACTTGAGGATAAATTTCCTTCACACTGCCTAAAAAATACACATTTGTCTCAAACACTCTCAAATAATTTAGATTCGTTAAAAAATCGTCTATCAAAGGAATCAGAATAAATTGCTGATATGGCAAATGAAAATAGACACTTTTGACAAAACAAATCTTAAGTCTTTTGAGCTTCCTCAAGGACTTGAAGACCTCAAATATCGATGGGACCAGACCAAAATCATCATGAAGAACTTGAATTTGCAAATATTCGAGTTCTTGTAAATGATCAAGAAAAAATAATGGGAACTCCTCGATTAAAACCTCTTCGATGAAATCATTATCAGATTTGATCTCTAATGAAAAGGTTAGAGATTTGATGTCGAGAGATAGCAATTGAAGTGTTTGCAATGATAATTCAAATGGCTTTTGAACATTTCTATCATTAAGGATCACATTTAGATGGAGTTGATTGAGGGAAGTCTTGGATAAAGAAAAGAATCTTAATATGTCTGTGAGATCATATGATAGATTCTTGGATTCCATGAAATTTTTTTTTTCGGTTATGAAAATTTGGTGAGGTGAAAGAGTTGTTTTTTTTAAATGTATTTTTTTTATTCATAAATTTTTTTAAAAATAACAAAATATTTTTATTTTTTATTTTTCTCAATTATAATATAAAAATTTTTTTGGGTTCAGGATAGGAAAAAAATATTTTTTTATTGTTATATTGTTGCACCAAAATTAAATATTAAAAAAAAAAAAAATACACATTTGATTTTTTTTCTCTCATAATAATTTGTTTTTCTATTTTTTTTAGAACATTCAATGGGAGCTTTTAATTATAAACCATATATTTCTGTGTCGCCGAAAATTTGCTATATCCTTTAATGACCTTTTCAATGGCATCCAACAAATCCTTTTCGGCAATGCTTTTTCTTCTTGATCTCACAGCAAACATTCCAGCCTCAGTGCAAACACTTCTAATATCAGCCCCAGTAGTATTTGGGCACAATCGAGCCAACAATTCGAATCTTATATCTTTATCCATGTTCATTGTTCTTGCATGAATTTTGAAGATCTGTGTTCTCCCTTCAAGATCTGGCAATGAAAATTCGACCTTTCTATCTAATCTTCCTGGTCTCATCAAAGCCGGATCCAAAGTATCAGGTCTATTCGTAGCCATCAACACTTTCACATTTCCTCGAGACTCGAACCCATCTAATTGATTCACAATTTCCAACATAGTTCTTTGAACTTCATTATCACCACCAGCCCCATCATCAAATCTTCAATAATTAATTATTCAAATATTAGATATGAAAAAAATAACTCACCTGGCTCCTCCGATAGCATCAATTTCATCAAAGAACACAATGCAGGCTTTTTTCGATCTAGCCATTTGAAACAATTCTCGAACCATTCTAGCACCCTCTCCAACATACTTCTGCACCAATTCACTTCCAATAACTCTAATGAAGCATGCATCAGTTCGATTGGCAACAGCTCTAGCTGCTAATGTCTTTCCAGTCCCAGGAGGTCCATAAAGAAGAACTCCTTTTGGAGGGTCTATTCCCAAATTAACGAATTTTTCTGGATTCAACAATGGCATTTCAACAACTTCTCGAAGTCTATCTATTTGTTCCTTGCATCCTCCGATATCATTATAAGTCACATCTGGCTTCTCTTCCACAGTCATCATCGTGACAGTTGGATCGATTTTCGGAGGCAAAGGCAATTGGATTTGATATTTGTTTCGATCAACACCGACTCTCATGCCTTCTTCAATGTCAGTTGGTGCCACTTTATCACCCAAAGCCACCACAAACTTGGCAATTTGTTTAATTGTGATCATATATTTAGCATCTTCAGTTCTTGGATTGATGATCTTCGTGCAACGAGCCACTTGTAAAGGCTGTTCACCCATCAATTGCTTGTCACCAACCAAATTCCATTGAGCTGGAAGTGACAATCCTGTATCTGATTCCTTGATCCCACATAACTTGTTGATCTTTAGAACGAACTCTTTGTTCTCTTCTTCCGATTTTTTGATCCGACTGGCATAAGGACCCATACCATAACGTTTTAAAAGAGCGATATCGTTGTCATCGAGAGGTCTAGTATTGTTTTTGGCATTGGGATCAGCTGGATCCGTTTTTTTTGAGTTATCTGAAGACATTTTCGGATTTTAAAAATTATTGAGTCGAGTTTGTTTTTTGGATGAGTTTTGAAGAAATCAAATTAAAAAGACAGGGTTTTGTTCGAATCAGAATTTGATTAAGAATGAAATTTTTAAAAAAAGAAAAATTTTTTTGATTCTTTAAATATCAATTCTGGGTATAAATTTTTTTTTTAATTTGTAATTTTTCCTGACATTTTTATTCCTTATGTAAATCCGAATATTTTGGGATTTTTTTCACCAAATCTGCAATTTGTTTTTTCGCCAGATCTGATTAAAGCTCAGAAAAAATTAAAAACTACAGTGATACCTTTGTAATCATGGTAATGTTGGCAACAATCAATCCCACTTTCATTATTCAAAAAAGTCAAGGCAAAGATTGTGTTAATTCCCAACAGAAGCCAAGTATAAATACTACATATCTCTCCCAACATGCCAGCAACCAACAAACTCAAAATCATCTTAAAAAATTTAAAAAATTTAAAAGAGGAAAAATTTGTTTGGAAATGAATACTTTCAATTCAAAAGTGTAATCTTTTGAGCTATGTTCTCCTTTAATCTTTCCGCAAATTTTTTTGAGACAGTTGAAGACTTTAAGCAAGGCATTTTTCACAGATTCCTCTGAAATGAAGGCATAATCCTCATCCTCTTCTTGATTAATTCTATGAATATTGATTTATTTTCATTTTTTTTTTAATTTACGGGATATTTTTGACAAATCCTATTAATCTAACATATGCCAAACTGACAATTGTGAAGAACAATAGGAAATTCAAGACCAGATAAACCATTCCGCTAGAAGAGAAAATGAGGGTCAAAAATATGAAATTCAATGAAAGCAAGGCAACTCCTGAAAGAATTTTATCTTTCCATTGAACAAAAAAGGGTAGTTCACCTGTGAATTAATATCAAATTAAAATTCGTATATTTTTGTGTATTGATTACTTAAACAAGACATTGGAGGAAGGAAGACTTGAGAAGATTGATTTTTCTAAGAAATGCAAAATTAAATTTGATTATTTTTTTCTTTTTGTTTTTAAAAACTCGGATTATTCCTGATTTTTTAAATCTGAAAAATTAAAAATAGGCAAATTAAATACAAAACATCATAAAATTTAACCAAAGAAATTTCTGAAATCTGGTTGACATAATTTTATGAATCGCTTGTATTCATCAGGCTTAGAATTTATATATTCGAGAAATTCCTTTGGGATGGCATAATTATATCCTAATCTTTTATCAAAAATTTCTTCTTCCACTATTTTTTTGGCTTTTTGAATGCCCACTTTGTTTTCAATGCAATAATTGAAAATGAAGGCCTTCAAAAATCTTCTAGGCCCATAAGCAAGATCTGTTAAAATGTGAACATTTTCTCTTTCATCACATTTCTTCATTAGATTCAAAATCTCAAGGCCTTTACCATATGATTTATATATTTCGTCAAAAGCTATAAAATCCTTGGCTTCCAAAAACTCCAGAGAAATTTGGGTTGTTAAATATCTCTTTATAACCTCATCAGAAGAAATGAATTTATTTAATCTCACACTTTTCAAGAGGGATCGATATAAATGGCAAATCAAAGTCTTTCTTTGTTCTGGAATTAGTAATTTTACAAAAAGAGATTCTTTTATGCTATTCATTTCGTTTTTAAATTTGTTTTTTTATTCCAAAGAATTAAGTAAAATTAAAGTCTTTATTCATTTTTCTTCACCATCTTGAAAACATTATTGAATTTCTCTGGTTTCATTTCAACTGTATGCATCTTCTCAAACTCATGAACAGATCTTCCTGCTATTGTCTTGTTCACAGCCAAATTCGTACTGAATATCTTCACAGGGTCTTTTCTCTTAAGCTTTTCTAATTCTAAAGGAGTATAACTTTCCACAAAATCTTCGATTTTCATAAATCCTCCACCAACTCGAACTAAAAAAATTTGTATTTTTGTATGAGAAATTAAAGATTACTATTGATTTTATCTTGATGAATCGTGACATAAACTCTTTTGGTGCCGAATTGATAGACTCCTTCACCTTCTCGAATGAAAAGAATCTTTAAATTACTGTCGGTGAAATTCATGCTGTTGATATAATCTGCCAATTTATTGTCGATTGGATCATCTCGATAAGGAACATAACCACCTTTTTCTCTCATTTCCAAAATTAATTTTTTGAGATTATTGCAATACTTTTCACAAAAAAATTAATTTTTATTTATTATTTTGTGTACGTTTTCTTTTTGAGACAAGAAATCTTTTAATTGATTCAGAATTCCATTGGTGTCAAAGATCTTGTGGTCTTGATGAACAATTTGATCTGATAACTCATTGATTTTATTAAGAAGACTTTCCTTATCTTTCGTCAAATGGTCAAGCTATTTAAAATATGATAACCAAAACTTAAAAAAAAATACTTTTTCATTTGAAAAGTCCAATTGTTTTCTTAAATCTTCCTTGATACAGACCATTTGTTCCAGACTTGTAAAGGATGCCTTAATTTCAGAGTTTTTGCTTGTAAGATCTATGAAGAAAAAACATTAAAAATCTTGAAATTTTTTAGTTTTAACTCGTTATTAGATCATTTAAATGATTAATCTTCATATCTTGTTGTAAAGATTGTTTTTCCAACAGTTGATTTTGGTCACTTAGTTTTTTTTCCTTTGTGCTTACTAGTTTTTGTGACGTCGATAACTCATTTTTCGTTAAGTCCAAAGTGTGAAACGATCTTAAAATTAAATAATATAAATTATTTTCAAAAAACTTACGCTTCAAGTTCTAGTTTTTTGTCTTCCAATTGTTTTGTTAAACTATATATTTGATCATTCAAATTTTTGATGAGAAGTTCAAAACCCTAATATAAATTGTAAACATTTAAATTATAAATAAAAAAACTTGATTGATCTGAAGTTTCCTTTTTAATGAGTCTATCTCTCCAATTTTTTCAGTAATAGTGTTGGAATTATTGTTTAACGCATTTTTCAATTCAATTACTTCTTGCTTCAAGTCATTCTAATTTTTTTCTTTTGATATAATTTCAAAAATGTAAAAAAAAAACTTTTTCATGAATCAAATCTTTGTTTTGCTTTTCTAACGATTGGATATATTGGTTGATTTCCTTTAATTTATTAGCGAAATTGTTTTGGATTTCCGTTTGTTTTTTTTCTCCATTGATTATCTGATTTTTGCTGATTTCCAATTGCGCCTTCAAATCATTGAATCCTCTCATTTTCACTTGATTTTCTTGAATATCTTCTTCTAATTTCTTTTTGTTGTTTTCTAGTCTATGGTTTAAATCCATCAACTCAATAACCCTTCAAATATATTTAAAAAATTTTCAAGATATTAAAAAGTTTGCTTGTTTTCATATGTCTTTAATTTATCAATATAATCATTTTTCTCCCCGATTATTCGATTATAATTGTTGTGAATTTGGGTTGTCTCGTTTTTCATTTCATCAGTCGTTTCTTTAATAGTCCCTTGCAGCTCCCTTCTAGATTCTTCATTTTTGTTTAATTCCAGCTTCAAAAGATCATTTTCTTTCCTCACACTATTATAATCCTAATAATTAATCAAAAACATAAAAAACATATTTTATATATTGTCAATTAATTTTATAGATAATTCATACCGCTAGCTTTTTATCTAAAGCATAAACTATCAGTTTCAAATAATTAATCTGGGTCGAATAATTTTTCACATATCTCCACACCTCGTTTTCTAATAAAACAGCAGATGCCTCTGTATTATCGACTGCAATGGTGTTATTCTTAAAACTCGTGTTCGGACTATAATATCTCTTTTTCTCCTTGGACTTCATTTTCTGAGTGTGAGTTTCACTGCTATTATTCAAAGTTTTTTCATCAGTTTTCTCATATTTTTTCGCAAGACTCTCAGGAGATAAATCGAAATTCTCCCTATAATCTCTATTTACATCATATGAACTATTGAGAAGCTTCTTAATTTTTGCCGATTCTCCGTTATCGGAATCAATACCTGTGTTTTCTTTCTTTTCTTCCATGTTTTTTAGCTTTGTTAAATACACACATTCATCTATTTGAGCCATGTCTTCCATAAATTTCTTCTCTACGTTTTGGTTTTCTAATGCCTTGTCCACTAAACTTTCTAACAATTCCTCATTTTTCTTGGCTTTTTTGCTTTTTGAAGCAGGACCAACGCTTTTTTTCAGAGTTGCTGAAGTCGTTTTCTGAGTTTTTGGCGAATAAACATACTCCAATTCCTCGCTTTTCTTGGTTTCGAGTTTTGTGTTCTCTGGAGTTTCATTTTTTTGTTTCAAAAGATCTGCTTTTATGGTTTCTGATTTGTTTAGATCAGATTTCACATCAGTTTTGGGAGCGACTTCATAGTTTTTGGAGGTTTCTGCCTTTGAAATTTCATTAGTATCAAGTTTCTCTGAATGGGTGAGAGTTTGATAGGTTACGGTTTCATCGCTTTTTATGTTAGGGGAAGGTTCTTCTTTTTTTTCTTTTTTTGGTTGGGATTTCAATGTTGAGGGACTAGCAGAGGCATAGAGTTTATTGGTTTTTGGGTTTTTTTTGTCTGAGGAAAGGTTTTTCTTGTCTGGGACACATTCGCTTTGAAGGAGAGGTTTGGAATTTTGCGTGTTTTCTGGGGATTTTTTCTTGGGGAAGAATTTCTTATTCAAAATGACTAGGAGATATTTTCCTTTGATTTCAAAAGGCTTCTTATCATCGGTTTCTGCTTTCAAGGAGAAATTTTCCTCAATCTAAAAAAAAATAAAATCAATCTATAATAAAATAACCTCTATTTCATGTTTGGATTCTATTTGATTGGGTATCAAAATGCGCATTTTACCCAGAAGACGGGATTTATGCTCGAATTGAATATCACAAAAACCAAATTTTTGCAAATCCTTGATGTCTAAAGTAATTGCTTCTTTGAGAGGAATCTGAAAATATTAAATATTATAAAAACAAAAGAATTGAATGAGAATTTAAAAGAAAAGAACTTTGTTCATGATTTGCTGATCAGCGATGGAAATTTTGCAATCCATATCATTTTTTAAGGATTCTGGAAGAGAAATTTGAATGATAAAATGTAAAATTATTGTTTTTTACTTTCAGAAGTAACATCTTTGACAGCTATAACGACTTTATATTCTTGTTCTAAAGGAGCAGCCATTGAGATAATAATAAATAAAAGTTTACAAATAAAATTAAAAGTGCGAAAAACAGAAATAATATTTGATTAAAATTATAAATTTTTAAAATTCCTTTTAATTTTTTTCATTTCAAAGGATTTTTTTCATATTCGAATTTTAGTAAAAAATTAAATTTTTTAATTTTTCCAACTAAAAAATATTTTTTGTTGTAAAATAAGTCATTTGCTTGATTCTAACAATAATTTTTGCATTCTTAAGGAAAAATAATAAATAAAATGGATTCGACAACAAAAATCCCTTTCCAATCATTTGAACAAGAAGACCACTTAATTGAAAACCCAATCGTTAAAATTCCTATTATAAGTCGGCACCATCGTAAACAGTCTTATCGTAAAACAAAGCTTCGTTGGCTAGGATTATTTTTCCAATGTTTTCTTCTGAGTGGCCAGAAATATTGTTTTGATAATCCTCAGGCATTGCAAAGTTCCCTCATTTCCCCATTATTTTTGAATCTAACATCTGCTGAATACAATTTATTTTATAGTCTCTATTCCAGTTCCAACTTAATAATGCCTTTCTTTGGAGGTCTCTTAATCGATAAGCTTTCAATCCGCATATCTTTGTTTTTGTTTTCCTCAATAGTCATTGTTGGCCAAGCGGTTTTTTTAATTGGTGGAACACAGATGAATTATACACTTATGTTAATCGGTCGGTTGATTTTCGGCTTGGGAGGGGAATGTTTGGCTGTGACTCAAACAAGCAGCATTGCTAGATGGTTCAAGCAGAAAGAACTAGCCTTTGCTTTATCTCTATCTTTGGGGTGCAACAGAATGGGAAGTTTATTAAATAGCAGTTTGACTCCATATTTATTTTCTATTTCACAAAATTACATTTTGCCTTTGGGTGCAGGATTGATTTTTTGTGTATTTTCTTGGTTTTGTGGAATCGCCTTAAATTACATGGACAAAATTTCAGATCAAAGGGAGGGGAAAATCTTGGAAGCGGATGATGAAGATCAAGAAGGGGGGCTATGTAGGAATTTTCGAGACATTTTTGAATTTAAAACAATATATTGGCTTATTGTAACTGTTTTAGCATTATCTTATGGTAGTTTGTTAACTTTTACTGGGAATGCAAATGATTTATATAGTAAATTATTTTCTTTGAGCAATCAAATAGCTGGTTATTACATTACAATTATCTACCTGACAAGTGCACTATTGTTGCCTTTTGTTGGATGCTTTATTGATAATTTCGGCAAAAGGACTTTGGTGATGTTTTTTAGTCTCATTTGCTTTTTGATAACTCATATACTTTTGGTTTCATTCGTTCCAGATATTTCCAAAAAATATTTAATTTTTCCAATGCTTTTTTGTGGCATGTTTTATGCTTGCTTCGGTGGGTTCATTTGGAATTCAATTGCCTTAGTCGTTAGAGAGGATCAATTAGGAATCGCCTACGGAACTGCTTATGCCTTTATCAACACTAATTTGGTCATAACTCCTATGATTTACGGTTGTATTCATGATACAACAAAAGAAGTGGAGTTTGGTTATTTTTGGTCTGAAATTTTTATTATTTGTCAGATTTCTTTTTGCATTTTGATGGGAATCATGGTGTTTTTGATTGATATCATGGGAGATAAGAAACTGATTAAGAGGATTGAAAAAAGAGAAATCTATGAGTCGATGCAAAAAAATGCCACCAAATCGTTTATGTCATTTGGATGATGAATATCTTTTCTTGAAATTTAATAATTATGTTTGGCGTTATATATATAATTCATAATTAAAATTTTAAATTTTAAATTCCAAAAAATAACAATGAGCAATTTATATGAACAAAAAAAGAAACTTTTGAGAAAAATTAAAGACCTAAAGAAGAAAGAAAGCTTAGAGCAAGACAAGGATGTTTTTAAACCACAAATTCATGGAAATGAGACCACAATTGTAAAGAAATCGCATTATTCATTGATAAAATCTCTCATTTTTCAGTCGGAAAAAAATTTTTGTTAATAATAAACTAAACAGACTTTATATGAAAAAAAAATTCTTCTTTTAATTTTTTAATTGTATTTTAGGCATCATCAGCCCTCCCTCCTTGCTTAAAGACTTCGGGTCATAATTTATTTCATCCACTTCTTCATTTTTTGCTGAATTAAAAAAAAAAAAAAAATTAAAAATGAAATAACTATTATTTATACTTTCTTCTGTCATTTCTTCAATCTTGATTTTTGTGAAGACCTGCTTATCATATTCGAATGGTTCATTTAATAAGGAATTCCTTTCTAGGTCAAATTTACTCATCCCTTTTACCTAATGACATATTAAAAAAATATTAAAAATAATTAAAATAAAAACCTGAAAATTTTCGAAATTTTCTTTAAAACTTCCACCTAGGACTCCGTTTAAGATTTTATGATTTTTCTCAATTTTTTCATTCAAGTACTCCCCGGAGGTGAAGGTTTTATACAAAAGACCAGGGTCTAGATTCTCCTCAGTTGGCTTTCTGATTTTCTCAATAACATTGCTTCTCCTTTCAACAATGGCTCTTTTAAATCCATCAGGTAGATCATTAATATATAAAACTTTCTTCACATCATTGGGGTCGACATTATATAATCTTAATGTCATGTACCAAACTCTATCTCCATATTTTTCATAGTCACTTAATGTCATTAGAAAGGCTTCAGCTGCCTCTTGTTTAGGTCTATAAAGATCGGCATTTTTAACAACGGAATCTTCTTGTTTTCTATGTATTTTCTTTTTTGTGAGGTTCATTTGATTTTTCCATTTGCTTTCATATTTAGTAAATAAATTTAAAATCCTTGTTTGTTTTGTCATATAGAGCTTATCGCTAGTTTCTAATTTGTTAATAGTCTCAATATCATCTTGTTTTGCCTTATTGTGTCTTTCGATGCTTAAATTCAAATCAGCAAGAAGATCTATTTTCGTTAGTTTGACTTTTTGAGGTTTTTTAGCAGGACCAACCGGTTTCAATAATGAGCTTCGTTTTTCAGCATTAATGATGACACTTTCGTCTATTCCAAGGGTTGAGTTTTTAAACTTTTTCTCATTAGCGTTCGTTTTCTTTCCATCCGCCATAAAAGTTTTTGACTCCATTCTATAATGAGAAGCCCCTTGTTTTATGTGTTGACTCATGAAAGAATCGACCTTGCCAACAATGGAATGGGAAAGAACAACGCCGTTAGAATCAAAACGAGGACCAAAATTAAATTGAGTGAAATCTTTCGTTAAAGGATTGGGCTGGGATATCTCTTTAAAGAGATTGGAGTCATCAGTGGATTTTATTGAAGGAAGATTCTCGTCAATTTCATGAATGTCCTCCAAAGTTTTTGTGGGCATTGTTCGAATTTTCTTGGATAATAAGAAATGACGTCTTGTGTTTGAGGTTTTATTTTCAATGAAAGAATAGGGATTATCAAAAGACAGCGAAAGTTGAGGCGGTGAGCTGATTTGCGGCAAAAACATTGGGAGTTTTATTAATGAAAATAAAAAAAAGCTTTAATTATGGATTAATTTCTTTAAGTATTTAGGAAATCCCATATTTCATATTTTTCTTTTAAAAATGTTTAAATCTTAAAATAATGTTTTTCTATTCTTTCATATTTAATATTTTACCATCTTTTCACTAATTTCCCATAATTTTTTACTCATGATTTTATCTTGTGCAATTGATCTCGCTGACTTGACTTTACAATCGGAATAATATTTCCCATTTTCAAGATTCTCATGAGGAACCAAAGCACAATGCAAAATTGTTTGAATTCCTTGGGTGCAATTTTTTGTCATTAAGAAAATGAGAGGAAAAAATAATGGTACGAAGAGATATTTTAAAAAATGCACCATTCCATCCGTCACTATTTCGGTTCTAACAACTCCTGGATGCAAACAACAGACTTTCACATTACTTCCTTCTAATCTTTGACCCAATTCATTGGTAAACATAATCATGGCCAATTTGCTTCCACCATACACTCTATTTAAATCAAAATATTTTTCAAAATTTGGATCTTCCAAATTTAAATAACCATAATTATGAGCTATGGATGATAAATTTAATATTCTGCTCAGTTTAGTTGCTTTCAGCATATCAAGCAAGAGGTTCGTTAAAAGAAAAGGGCCAAAGTAGTTGGTTCCCATTATCATTTCAAGTCCGTCTTTTGTAACCTTTCTTGTTTGGCAGATCATTCCAGCATTGTTGATCAAAATATCCAGGCGATTATATTTCTTTTTAAATGTATTTGCAAAATTACTCACTGAGCTTAAATCGCTTAAATCCAATTGAATAATATCTATTTTTGAAGAAGGAGATAAGTTTAAAATTTCTTCCTTTGCTGTGGTTGCCTTCTCAATATTTCTACATGCCATTATTATTGTGCCATTCATTTTGGCTAATTCATGAGCAACTTGTTTCCCTAAACCTTTATTTGCACCTGTGATAATGATGATTTTTGAAGACAAATCAATTTTGAATTTGCATATCCCTCCATTGAAATAGTTTTTCAAAAGAACAAGGGAAATTATGAGAATTATCAAAAGAAAAATATGGTATATTTGAAATGGAAATAATCCAGGAATATCTATCATCATCTTTTTTTTAGGATTTTTGTTTGTATTTAAGCCAAAATTAATATTTTCTATATATACAACGAATATAATTTCAAAATCGATTTAATATAAAATGGAGCAGTTGAACTGTGCAATTATCTGGAATAATTCCAAATTATCAAACTGGTTATTTTAATCTAATATTCTTTTAGAGAAATCAAAATTCCCAATGAAGGCAATTTGTAATTTAATATTTTTAATTGTCAGATCATGTTACCCCATTCTTTATTTTTATTAAATTTATTTTGGATTCTAGGAAAATTTTTTTTTTTTAATTTTCAACACTTTCATGAAAATGAGGACTTTTAGAAAAAAACCTCAATACCAGTGTTTTTACATTTTTTACCGATATTGTGATCTCTCTATCTTTGAAGAGTTGACTGGGTCTTCTATATGACTAAATCGTTGGGAAAACTTCAACAAGAGATTTTGTAAGAAATTTTATTTGAACGCTACACTATTAAATTTTTTCTCTTATTCTGAAAATTTGTGGTCACCAAAACGATAAATGCCAAAATTATAAATCAAATTGTTTTCTTAATTTTATGAAAAAAAAAGTTATAAAAAAAAATCTTAAATCACTTTCTTTCAAAAAAAACCTAAAGCATTGGTTGATAATTAGAAAATCAAAACAAAATAGAAAAATATTTCTTTCATTTCTTTAAAATTAAATAAAAACTCTCACTATTATCACTTCATCATTCTTTTCAATCTCTTTTTTGCATGTTGGACATTTAACCCTATCAAACCTTTGTGAATTCGACCTCTCCAAATAAAAAATGACCCTATTTTCACTTTTTTCTTTCTTGAAATTTATTTTCAAAGTTGTTTTCAAATAATTTTTGCAACAAGCTAAGCATATCGAATGGCTGCATTCGGCAAAAATGAATGTGTTTTCTACCATTTTTAGGCAGATTCCACAAGGCATATTCACTAATTTTGATCGGAACAATTCGTCTTTGTTTTTAAATTTTAAAAGATAAACTTCGGTTATGGGAATTCTTCCATCCATGAATTGGTCATGGAAATTTGGAAAATCGAACCAATTAATTGTTGTTAAAAGTTCTTCTATTTTTGTTTTGATGCGATATTTTGACATAAATGTTATTGTGATTTCTTTATCTTTATCAACATCAGGTGATATGAATTTATTGATTTTTTCCAACTTAAATAAAACTTGTTCAGGAGCATCTGATAATATTTCAAATGAAGGGTCCGTGCATTTTCTAAAAGAATAATCGAGAAATTTTGCAATGTTTTTTGGTTGAGTATCTTTATATTTTTCAAAATTATCAAGGATGAATTTATTTATATGTTCAGGGACTGCTAATTTCGGTATAAAACACGACGTCTTCATAAATAAATTGCAGATTTTCTTATCTGGAAATGAATATTTGTGAAATTGATCAATTTTCTGGTATTGTTTCCAATAAATATCCTCATTAAAACACACCCATGTGGCGATTTCATAGTTGGTATAGCTGATTTCTTTATCAGATAAAATATCTAACAGCCATAAATTATCCTTATCATCCAAAAGATGGTAGTTGTTATAGATTATGTAGAACATATCAAGGTCCAAAACATTTCCTTTAATCATAAAAAGCCTTTCAATCTCAGCAATGCTCAAATTCTCATCAAAATGAGCAAATCTTATCACATATTTCCCCAAACTGAACCTCTTCGTCACTTTATTCAAATAATTCCATTCTAAAGTCAGAATGAAATCTAGTCCTTTTTTGGTTTTGGTATTCTCCTTCTCATCCATCAAATTCACACATCTGTCCAAATGATCCAAATATTCTGGATGTATTTTCCCATTTCTATTCACTAGCTTCTTAATGATGATTTCTACCTTCAAGTCCTTTCGTTGCAAAAGCATGAATGACACTGGGTTTCCATCCCTCAAATTCAAAGCATCTTTCTCATATTCTTTAGAAGAGTCGATTATGTAAATTTTGTCGAATATATTAGCATCTAAAATCAGCTCAATGAAGTCCTTATTGAAATTAACGAGGAAGCTCAACAAGTCCTTTCGAGCAAACTCATCTGAGTGAAAGGTCCCATCAATGATAGCTTTTACATCATCCAAGGAAAAGTCTACGTGATATTCTGGGGAACCTCGTTTTTTTCGCATTATAGCTACAGGGATTGATTCATTTCCCAAAATCTTCTTGAATTTTCTCAATAATAAGTAATCTTGATTAATTTTGAGGTTGGAATCCTGGAATAGCTTTCGAAATTCCTTTTCATTGATGGAAGGATAGGCCTTGAATATTTCTTCGATATTCATTTTTGAAAGATTGAAATTAGATTGGGAATCATTATTTGTCGAATTTATAGGGAATGACATTTTTAAAAGCTTATGCGCAAAAAATTAAAAGGACAGATTTTTTTTGAGTTTTTATTTTTTGAAAATGAGGCGGAAATTCTTTATTTGAATATGTTTTAAAAAATCGCTATTTATTTTTTAAAGATTTAAAAAAAATAATTCATTTTAAAAAAAATTAAAAAAGTACTTTTGAAACAAAATTTTTTCATGTTCTAAAATATCTATTTGGTTTAATCAAGAAATTATATATAGATTTTTAAAAACGAGGCGGG
>Ga0302186_10002186_pt1 | contig 15291 bp, 17 predicted proteins | sample II_Bog_E1_2_FD_198782 | JGI IMG/M metagenome (GOLD analysis project Ga0302186, IMG submission 198782) | Peat permafrost microbial communities from Stordalen Mire near Abisko, Sweden - II_Bog_E1_1 | ecosystem: Environmental > Terrestrial > Soil > Wetlands > Peat | place: Sweden: Abisko... | reverse complement strand
ATTGAAAAAGGCGTTCTTGCTTTCGTGGAAAAAGTTTTGGTTTCTTCAACTGCTATGTTCAAAACAGCATAGTTCCTTATAGAATCTTTCCAACAAAAATACAAATATTTGATATTCTAATTTTATACCTCTCAAGAAAGGCACATAAACAGCAGCTGGCAATTTTTCATTCATTTTTTTTAGTTCTTGTTTTATATAATTCAATTTGTCGTCTTTTTTAACCCTAGTTGCATTTTCTGAAACTTTGCAAAGGTCCTCAAAAAATGCAATTGTCGACAAATATCCATTTACTTCTTGTTCTTTTGTTTTTTAAATTTGGAATTTAGTTAAAACAAAAATTACCTTCTTTCTCATAAATTGAAGTATAAATGTTTAATGGAATGTCTTTCGCCTTGATCACCATTTTATTTTTTCCTTTTTCATTGATTTTTTCAAAGGAAGTTCCATATTCAGAAATCATTTCTTTAATTTTTGAATGTTCGTGGGTGTTTTTATTGTTTTTTTTGTATTTCCTTAATATTTCTGAAAATGCCAAAAATGAGTGATGTCTTTTGTTTCTGCATGAAATGTCAATAATATATTCAAGACTATCTTTGATGCTATATAAACAAAAACTATTTATTTTTTAATAAAAAAAAGACGAAACATTGGATATTCAATGGTTTTTGTATCTGTGATGACTTTGGTGAGAGAGTTGAAACTCCAATAAACCATATGACTAAAGAAGAAACTGATTTTGCAAGCATCCTCAATAAAATAATTTAAGTCTGTGTTCTGATATTTTTCATGAAAAATCATGAAAGTGCTGTATTTTTCTTAAATAAAATTTAAGAAATTTCAAGAAATCACCATAATTGCGGGACAAAGAACTCCAAATCGCTTCTTACTTTGAGTTTCGGATCAAAATCTGGATTAAGCCGACATTTCTTGAGCTTTTCAATGGATTCTTCATTATGATTAGTATAGAGGTCCAATAAAACTTCTAGAGAATCTTTGATATCCTTAATAATTATTTTAATATTTTTTTTTGAAAGTATGGAAACGTCTTTTGTGGAATCATTTTCTGAATTAGCTTTTCGAATTAAACGTCTAAATAAATTGGTTCGATTTAGTTCAGAGGGGGAATGTTCAGTCTTAAATTTATATTAATTTGTGAAAATTGGAAGAAAAAAAAACATGACAAAAAGAAAACAAATTGCAGACAAAGTTGTCCCCACAACAACCTTTTATTAGATTTTTGAGAAGTTGGGATGGAAATAAATATGGTTACCGCTTTTTTTTGTTTGAACCCCTTCGATCTCATGGTTTTTCAAATTTGGGAATGAATCTGGAAATTTATGCATAATTTAAAGAATATTATTAGTCTGTTCTTAATACTATGATCACACCTTTAAGGGAAGAAATAAGTTTTTTTAATTAAATTATAAAAATTGTATTCCTCCAAAACTGATTGGTAAAATTAAAATAATTTGTTGTTACAAAGTAAAAAATTCATTGATAAAAAAAGAAATTTTAATTTCGGGACGACCCCGAAAATTAAAAAAAAAAAAAAAAATAAAGAAAATAAATTTATAAATAATTCAAAATAATTGTCACCCCAAAAAAAAAATGTAGAACGTAATTTTATAAAAAAACAACCTTAACTTTTTTATAAAAAAACGATTTTTCTCTTCTATGTAATTTTATATTAAATTAAAAAATAGCTAATCAATTGATAAAGCATATGTAAACTATAAATCCCAACAAAAACTATTATTATGTTTTGGTTTCTTTGAGTCTTTCCTTGCAAAGCTGTAATTTCCTTCTTGCACTCTTCTATTTTAGTTGTCAATTCCTCAATTTGTTCTTCATTCCTATTTTGAGCAGCTACAAGAACTCCCTCTTTATTTCCAGCATTTTCATTATCTCCTTTCTTCACAATAGCAAACTTGCTTTGATATTCATTTGAAGGGTACACCGATTTCAGAAATTCGATGAATGAAGGCAAAACTATTGCATTCGTGACTTCCACAGTTTCTGCTGTGACTCTTTTTTCTATGGTGCCCTTTAAGACAGTGCTTTTCACCCACACAACTCTAAATTTGCATATTATTTCAATGGTTTTATCTTCAAGTTGCCTCACTATATACATCACGCAAATGTAAAAACAATCCGCATATGGTATCTTTTCACTTTTCACATCACCGACCATTCTAAACTCAGTATTGCTAATCCAATAGATCTTTTGTAAATCCTTCACAGGACAAGTTTTGGGCATAAATGGAATGCCTGTATTTCTCACAGGATGAGTAAATACCACTTTTCTTTCACTGAAATATGGGTAACTTACCAGTTCATCTGGATTTTCAGAATTCTTATAGAAATTGGGAGGGTGTGGCTCCAAAGGAGTCATAGAAAATTCAATATCTTCAGATTTTACCACTTTTAAATACTCCCAAAATCCATGGTAATCTTTGCCTCTGAACCTGATAGTATCGTTGGAAAACAATATTCTATACACATCTTCCACTCTTTGAATGAAGCTTGGGACTTTTATTTTGAACTCTTGATCTGTGAAAAAATCGTCTTTTGGAGCTACTTCTTTCACCAATCTCGCTCGTCCTTCTAACTTCTTTAGCAACGCTTGATCTATTATGAATTCTGCAGGAACTGGGTTTGCCTGAATGTTATTACTAGGAGATTGATTGAAAGGCATAATTTCTTTTTTTTCCTCAAGATTATTAAGATTATCAATGGAATTTTTCTTTATTCTAAAGTTGTTATGTTGATTATTTTCATTTAAAATCGATGCCAAGTCTCTCTGTTCAGGCGGTTTGATCGATTTGATGATGCTGATATAGGCCTTATCACGAAAGACGAAAGATGTGAAGAACAATTCTCCTCTGGGAGTAATGATGGCAATGGAATTATCAAAAATCAAAGCATTGATTCGTTTTTCTATCCTGATGATATCATTTTTGGGGATTATCATCTTGGTTTCTCCAATGAAAGTATGTTTATTGAAATAAGAATGGAATCCGATTTTTTTGTTCGAAATGAACATTTTGCCTTGAACGAGCATCTTATCAGAAAGAGCACATGAAAACACGGAATATATCATTTCCCCTTGTGTGAGGCCAAATTTGTTCCTGAAGAACGAATATGTGGATTTCTTCTTTTTTGGGGATTTGGTAAATTCGAAATCGTTATTCCCTTGATTCTTCTTTTCAAGATCAGACGAGGCTTCGTTATTATTTTCCAGCACTTCATCACATTTTACCGGCTTTATGCTTTTAAATCTTACAGAATGGCTGAGGTCCTCCATCAAACCCTGACTGAAATTTTCATTAGATTCCAGGCTTTTACGTCGAAGCATCGGAGAATCAAAATTTGAGATGGAAGCTTTTTTTTCAGATTCATCCAGATTTTCATTAGATTTTTGCAAAGAATTTACACTATTCAAACGTTGTTCTTCTTTCTGATTTTCAGGTCTCTGGTTAGGGTCTTTTATGAAACTTTCTTGGCTTAGGCTCTTTTGTGTTCCAAGGTCGATTTTTCCTTGGCTTTCTTTTTTTAATTCAAGTTTTTGTATTGAGCCTCGATTGCTTAGGGGAGCATCCAGAGGAGCATCTTTTTCCGGATTTTTGCTTTTGTCATTGTTTAATGTGGTGTTATTATTTTGTGATTTATCGTTAACTTGAATTATCTTCAAATAAAGGGGATTAGAATCTGGGTCGAATTCTCGGTTAAATTCAATATCGTTATCTCTCTCTATCAAAATAATGTCATTATACTTACTTTTAAACAATTCATTCATCTTTGAATCTGAAAAAATCAGTTTATAAAATAAGGATTCGGTTTCTTGTTGAAAGGTCGAATTCATTTCTTGGAAATACTTCTCATTTTGAAGTTTCAGATAATCAAAAATCTCCTCGAAATAATATTCCATCTGAGAAAACACCATAATCAGATTCTCCTTGATGAATTCAATCCTCTTTTGTTCTTCTTTGTTCATTTCCTCTATTATCGCCTTCAAATTATTAGCGGTCTCATTCATGGATTTCCTTGCAGACATTGCAATTTCACTCTGAGTTTTCTTATTACTTCTTGAGGATTGCATCTTAAGCAAGGGATTCCTCACATTCCCATGATCTTTAAGGGTTTGCAAAGCTGTGGAATAACTAATTTTGATGTTTTTTTCAATATCCATGAGAACTGATTCGAAAACGCCGACTTTTATTTGAGTGAAATTGGAAAAACCGAACATTTTCTTAATGATTATATCGAAAAGTTGCCCGAAACCTTGACTAATTGCGAAAAGTTGTTCCCCAAAAGTGTTCCAGGAAGCAGTGACTGTGACATTTTTTATATTTTTCAGCAAAGATTTAGAAATGATCTCATGTTCATCAGCCAAATCCTTGACTCCTTTCTTCACATGCTTCAAAATCTTCCTTCGCTCCATACAAGTTTGGAAGAACTTTTCCATATAAGTCTGGATCCAATCGTAATAATCTAACACATTTATATCAGAAACCTTGTCAGGATTCTCGAGAAAATCAGGCCATTTCGAAGGTTTTATCATAGAGGTTTGTTTTCTGAGTTCTTTTGTGCTCAGTTTAAGTTTTTCTTTATTTTCAGTGAAAAGTTCATTGTCAATATTTTGGGAAGCAAATTTGAATTCTTCTGGGTTAGGAAGCAGATTTTCTGGGACCTCCAATTTTCTGATCATTTCCTTCTTCTGTTGCAGGGTCTGACTAAATAAAGACATGAAGCTACTCAAAGCATCGAAGTTTTTTTTCGAGATTTCGAAAAATTTAGCCAAACAAAATTTATAACAAGATTTAAAATTCGTCATAGACTCTATGATGACCCCTGCTAATTCTTTCCTTTTGCTGTTTAATTGAGAAATTGAACTTTTCAGCTTTGATTCATATTTCATGGTTTTAGTGACGATCTTTTGAACCTTCGAAAGGCTTCTATTCATTATCGATAAATTATAAATGGTTTTGGCTTCTTTCAATGATTCATGATAATTTAATAGGGAGTCATCAGCTTCTCTGGAATAAGTCTTATATTTCGCTAAAATCTTCAAATATTCCATCTCCAAATTATTATAACTTGTTAATGTGAAGGCCAAAAGGTCCAAATGATTTCTTCTGTTCATGGAAACGCAGTCAATAACCCCTGTCAAAGTATTGTTTATATCACTAGAAAGACTGTGAAAAAGCTTGCTGGAATCCTCACCAAAAGTGTTAAGAGTATTAGAGAAGGTTTTTGCAAGGAAGTAACAATTTTTATCATCAGGAGTGTATTTCTTGATGTAATCCTCAAGGGAATATGATATTTTTTGAAGAGATTTTCCAAAGACCTCGAAAAATTTGAAGTTTTCTATTAAAAATTTGTTCATGTTCTGAAACAATTTACGGAACTCCTCGTTGCGCAAAATCAGACGGTCTAAATATTCCTCTTTAAAAATGGCTGAAAACGCCAGCTTCAGGTTATTCATGAACTCCCAAATTAAGTTTTTGTATTTTTATGATTATTGTTAATGAGAAAATTTTCCGAGACAAGGGGAAAAAATATAAAATTCAAACTCTACATAATTTTTAAGTTTTTTTTTTATTTATTCAAACGATTATGATTTATTTATTTTAAATATCAAAATTATTTTTTAAATATTAATCCAAATATACTCTAATTTTTAATTTTTATAATTCCCTGCTATCAAAAATCTCCAAGTCTTACAACAATTCAAAAATCGATTTTTTTAAAAAATAAAAAACAAACTAAATATTTTTTCATTTATATTTTAAATTTTTTAAAAAATAAATAATTTTTTGGAAATTCCACAATATTTAAAAAAAAAAATAAAATTAGTTTTAAAATAAATACAAAACAAAAAATTAGTTTTCATTGTATTTTTCATCATGAATATTATTTGGACTCAGCCAATCCTATTCTTCTATTTTTTTTATCAAAAATAGAATAGTATTTTGTTAAAAACAGATCCCCCAAAATGTAATAATTTTCCATTCCATCGAAATCCAGTGTGGTGAAAGCCCCAACACATTGGAGGATATCTTTATCTTTTGAATGCTGATAAATAGGATCGAGTCCTTCTTCTGTCAAAGTAAGTAAATATTCTTTTGGGCCAATAGCATAAGCATCTCCGTCAAAAACAAATCTTTTTAATATAATTGAAAAACTGAATTAATGCTAAATAATACTTTATTTCTGGCAATTTGTTGAAATTTTTGCAATTTCCTTCAACTTCGATTAAACCTTCACAAATTTTATAAAAAATGGTGAAAAAATAATTTATTACTCGCAATTTTAATGATGTTCATCGTGGATGAAGCGAAGAAAGATGTTCCTGTATCAATGACAGCCTTGCATTTATTTTGCTTGCTACATAATCCAGTATCCTGGTCTCCGACAAAAATGCCTTCCATATCAATGGCCCAATAAAAAGGATCATTAACATTATAGTATTTTGGTTGCCCTTTAAAATAGTCTTCATCAGCTCCCCCAAAAATGATTTTAGATTTCTTGCTATTTTCCTCTCTGCTCAAATACACACTAAAAAGTGATGGTATGCTCTTTTGATTAACTACATAATCCAAGAAACTCGGAAGTGGACTATCATCACCTATCCCCATTCCAACAATCCCTTCAAAACCGTCCAAATCTGAAATTAATTCATCTTCAGCAAGAATTTCATAAAAGTAAACATTTTTGACATCATATTTTCCAAGGCTAAAGTCAGCTTTTGACAACATCCCGACGATTTCTCCACTTCCAAAGACAAATTCTTTCATAAAGGGAAAATGAGATTCCCCCTTATATTGTCTACCATTGGCGCAATTTTCGGTAATGCATAATTTTGAGTTTATGAGAACATCATATGAACCTAAATGAAAAAAAAATAAATATTATTTTGGTAAAGGAGAAAAATGTGGACCTGTGTCAAAAATAACTGAGAAAGTTTGTTTTTTAGCTCCAACGGCAACTTCTCCCAAATACTAAAGTATAAATGATTTCAAACATTCTAAATAAAAAGGAAGTTTAAACCTCTGCATTGTATTTGTTTTTCATATAAACTGAAATATAAGATGAATTGGAATTTGTTTTGTTATGCTCTTCATCAATGATCAGTTTTTTTTTGGTGATTAAATTAGTTTCTTTCTTCTGATGAAAGGAAACGAAGGTCTTTTCTTTCTGGCTTAGGGCTTTATGGTAAGAAAGGAGATTGATTAGATTCAATGATGATTGAATCGGAGCTGATCGCTTTTTTAAGTCGAATTGAAAACATTTGTTTTGTTGGTGCAAAGAAAAGGATTTCCTTAAATTTCGCTGGAGACCATTGGAGGAAATTATCAATAAAAGAGTAAATATTGTGATGGATAAGAAGTTGGCTTTGTAACTCATTCGATTCTTTTTTTATTAGAAAATATTTGTTCATTTCTTTTAAAACGAAAGAAACTTTAATCAGATGCCAAAAACGGCTCTCATATTTAATATATTTTATTATAATTAAATATTTTCAAACCAAAAAAAATAAAAATTATTATTTCCCTCTTTTTTAAATAAATAATAGATGAACATTAACATAAACTATGTTTCTAACTATTATAAGGCTTTATTTATTTAAATTAATTCGGATAACTGAAATATTTTTTTTGGGTAGAAATTCATATGTTGAAATGAAATTTCATTTGTTTTTTTTTTGTATTTTTTACAATTTTTTAAAAATATTAAATTAAATAAGAGATTTAAAAATGAGTCTCCAAAATTTAAATGAAAAAGAAAGGGAATTGATAAATCTTAATGAAAAACTCAATGAAAACAAGCTTAAGCTCCAAAATGATTATGTAAACATACAAAAAAAGATTTTTTTTCTCATAACTCTTTTCCCCAAAGAAAGAAATCAACTCAAAAATAAAATCTTTAGATGATAACAAAGAAGAAAATTATGATGAAGAATTTGAAGATGAAGGTGAGAACCAATTGGAAATTGAAGAAGATTACAAAAATGAGGAAAAAGAGCAAAAATATTATGAAGAGGAAGAAAAAGAAATAAAATATGGAGACGATAACGAACATCCTCCAGAAATCGAGGAAGAGGACTTCGATTTGGAGCAAATTATAAATAAAAACATTCAAAAACAATTGAAAAAATTGAATGAAGATGAAGAAAAAACAAATGTCCAAACGAATAAAAAAAGCGACGAAAAAGACAAACAAAACCTCAAAGAAAAAAGAGATGAACTGTTGATGATTAAAGAAGAACAAGGTAAAAAAAATTTTTACAAAAACAAACGAAAAAAATTATAAATCTAGAAAAAATCGTCCGATTGCAGAAAATAAAAATCGAGGGACTTAAGATTGAAATAGAGTCGGCTGCTAGTGTTTTGCAAACGAAGGATAACCAGGTTTCGGAATTAGAAAATAAAGGGAAAAACATCACAGAGGAAACGAAAAAATATCAAATGCAATTAAACAATTTGAGTTCTAAATACGATAACATCAAGGAAAATATCAGAGAGTTGAATAAACTTTGCAAAGAGAACGAAAAACAGCTCGCCAATTCAAAAAATGTAAAAAATCATCATATAAACAAATTAATATTAATCAAAAATAAAGGTGCTTGAAAATGTTCAAAAAGAACATAAAAAATATGAAAATGAATTAAATAAAAAAAATTTGAAGTAAAACTAAATAAAAAATGAATTTTTTAATGTTTTTTTAGAATCAATAGGCTTCAAGAAGAAATGGACAAGCTGAAGATTCAAAACAAGACAGAAAAAATATCAAAGAGCGAAAAAAACAATGATTTCAAAAAATCAAATGAAACTTTGCAACAAGAAAATAAAATTTTGGAAAAACAAAGAAACGAATTGCTGCAGGGGGTCAAAAAACAACTAAAACTTATGGATATTCTTAAGCGTCAACGAACTCATTTGGAGGCAGCCCAACTTTTTCATTATACTCAAAACGAGTTTCTTTACGCCTTTTAAATTGGGTAAAAAATTTTTTTTTAATTTTAATTTTTTAAATTTTAATAAATTTTTTTTTTTATTATAAATTTTTTTTTTTTTTTTTTTTTTTTTTTTTTTTTTTTTTTTTTTGAATTTCATTTTTTGATTTCATAATATTTCTTTCAAATATCCTTTTCCTTTTCCTTCTTCGTCATCAATCTGGAAACCAAATTCATCCCCATCAATTCCTGAATGAGCAATTTGCATGCGTATGGGATTTCCACTTGATTAATAGTATAGGTCAATTTATGGAACGAGCATTTCTTGCATTCATAAATGTTCTTTTGCAAATTGGCAATTGCCATTAACCCGCAATTTTCGCAAACGTGAATTTTATAAGCGTCTGATACATCGAATAGTTTTTCCTTCAAGAATTTCGCAGCACCATGTGCTATAATGCAATCTCTCTCCATTTCTCCGAATCGTAACCCTCCATCTCGACTTCTACCTTCAGTTGGTTGTCGATTCAAATTCTGGACCGGGCCTCTTGATCTTGAATGAATTTTATCATCAACCATATGTTTTAATCTTTGGTAATAAGTGGGTCCCAAGAAAATCTGAGCCTCTAATCTTTCGCCTGTATAAGGATTATACATCACTTCATTCCCATGCTTCTGATACCCTAAATTGTGGAGATTTTGGGCAATCACTTCCACTTTTCTCATTTGCTTCTCACCAGCTTTTATTCTAGCAGCCGTCTCTGCATCAACCTTCACATCAGCAAACGGCGTACCATCACCATCTTCACCCTTTATGCAAGCCACCTTGCTTGCTAAACATTCAATCAAATGCCCTATTGTCATTCGAGAAGGAATAGCGTGAGGGTTAATGATAATATCAGGGGTTATTCCTTCTTTGGTGAATGGCATGTCCTCTTGACGATAGGTCATTCCGATGGTTCCTTTTTGTCCATGACGACTATTAAAATTATTTTTAGAATTAATTATAAATTTTGTTGTTGCTGTAGCAAATTTTCGAAAAACTACTTCAAGTCATTTATAAAACAAAGAAAAAAATCATCATTGAAAAAAATAATAATAATAAATACCTAGCGAATTTGTCTCCAATTTGTGGTATTCTGACAGATCTCATTTTGACTTTCACAAACTTGGCTCCTACTGAGTTATTTGTAATCATCACCGTATCAATTATTCCACATTCGCTTCTTCTTAATGGGACACTTGCATCCTTCTGTGTTTTCTTTCCTAAATCCAACCTCTTGGTATCCAAGTCCACCACTTTCCCAATAATAATATCTTCCCCAGACACTCTAGTCCCTGGGAAGATTAGCCCATCCACATCAATTTTATCGTACGTTCCTCTTCTCATCTCAATGGTAGTAGAAGGTGAAGGTCTGCAAAATCTTTCCTTTTTTCTTTTATCTGAATCTTCTTCATCGTTATAAGTCCTATAAAACACGGATCTGAAAAATCCTCTTTCAATGGAGGATTGATTCATAATGACGGAATCTTCTTGATTATAACCCGTGAAACAAGCGATAGCTACAATAGAGTTGATTCCTGAGGGCAAATTGCTAAAATGCAGAAATTCCATCGATTTTGTCACACATAAAGGTTTTTGTGGATAATATAGCAAATGAGCCAGAGTGTCCATTCTTATTTGATAATTGCTTGCATAAATTCCCATTCCTTGTTTTCCCATAGCACTCTGATAAATGTTTCTGGGCGATTGATTATGATCTGAGAATGGAATAATAGAGGCACATACACCCAAAATCATCGCAGGATGGATCTCACAATGGGTATAGGTGAAACACTTTTGATCAGCATCATCCAACATCTTCAGATTCATTGAAATCATGCAGGTTTCTTCCTCTTCTATGTCGAGGAATTCAATGATCCCATTCTTCAAAAGCGAATTGAAATCCAAGGCTCCTTGATCCTTGCCTTCTTTGACGTCTTTGCCTGGCATTTTGGTTCTTTGTTTACGACTCGTCAACCGTCTGATATGACTTTTCTTTATTTTGAGTTTGTTATTTTCCACAATGAACAAAGGTCTTTGCACTCTTCCTGAATCTGTATAAATCTTCACTTCTTTGTTGACAATGTCCCGCACTATTGAGACTTCTTGAGGAATATCTAATCTTCTCTTCATATTTCTAATGTTCCGAACCAAAACTTCGGCGTTCTCATGCACTCCCACCCATGATCCATTGAGAAAAATCTTAGTTTTTCCTGGCAAATTACTAGGATTCATATCTAAAAAGTTCTCCATTTCGTTTTCCTCCAAGAAATTGCTCAATTGATGTGAAGATTCGCCAACTGCGACCACTGACATCAACGATAAATTCTTAATCAAACCACATGATTGACCTTCTGGAGTCTCTGCAGGACAAATCATCCCCCAATGAGTATTATGCAATTGTCTAGGTTTTGCTAATTTTCCTTGTTTAGCTAATGGCGCGTTGCATCTTCGGCAATGAGAAAGCGTGGCGAAGAAATTCATCCTATTCATCACCTGAGCCACTCCAGTCCTTGTATTAGTATGAGCTTTGATGCCCCAATTCCCAGTGGCCAAAGCATATCTCAAACCTTCAGTTATCATTCGAGAACCTTGATTAAACGCTGGCTGAATATTGAGTGCGGGCTCAGAAAAGATATCCTTATCTTTTTTCTTGAAATTTTTGATTTGCTCTTGTAAAGTCAGGGTGAGGTTCTGTTTGAATTGAGCAAACTTTGATCTGAATAAATCCCCCATCAACACTCCCACCATATCCATTCGTTTCTTTCCATAATGATCTCTATCGTCTTCACCGATTCTCCCTAAGACAGCATTACATAATCTTTGGGCCATATAACCGATGAAATAGGCCTTCCGGGTTTGAGAATCACTGGTTATCCCCAAATGAGGCAATAATTTCTTAAATAGAATGTCTCTACCATAGCCTATTCTGTCCTCTCTTCTCGAAAGAGTAGATCTATTGGTTCTTTTCGCAATGAAATCAATAGCCACATCAACACTATTAATTGGTGAAGCCTCTTCAATGGAAGGTTTCAACAATTCAATCATCTGGTTATCATTTAAATTGTAACAGATCAACTCCAAGATTTCTTTGTCATTCACTATCCCCAATGCTCTAAACAAAACCACCAAAGGAATGTCTTCATGCACATAAGGCACATTGCAAACAATGACCTGTTTCACGGTTTTATCATGTGATCGATTGAGCAGTTTAACATGAAACACATTAGGCTTATCATTGGATTTCTCCATTTGTGATCGAATTTCTGCAACCCATGAATATTTTGAAGGTTGTTTCTTTCTAAACACAAAGACGAAATTGGATGTCATTCTCTCTTGAGCAACAATGACCTTTTCACCACCGTTAATGACGAAATAGCCCCCTTCATCATATTCACATTCACCAGCCTTCACTCTTTCTTCCTTATCATGGTTATGCAAAATGCAATAATCCGAACGAACCATAATTGGGACCGTTCCCATAGGAAGCATTGGCAACCTCTCATTATGGGTAACTTTTTCCTCCCCTGTGTTATTGTCGATTTCAATGGTTTTTTGCCTCACTACTATGAATAATCGACTCTCGTAGGTCAAGTTACGGATCCTTGCTTGATTAGGGTAGATATTTGTGATTCTGCTCTTTTTCTCTGTGAAGTTGGGGTTCTTCCACACATGCATCTGCTCAAAATGAAGTTCATATTTAAGACTTCTGGCTGGACGGTCAGTGCTCAAGGAATAATTTGGTTGTGGATGGATTGTGATACAAGAGTTCTCATCTACAATGTCTTGCATTATTTTACCCAGAAAATTGTTAAAGGAGGATATTTGCTGGGAGACCAAACCATAATGTTGGAAAAAAGAACCTATGATGGCCCAGGTATCATCTTGGGTTATCTCTTGAGAATCCTCTTCGTCTATCATGTAAGATGGATTTTTGAAGGACATGAGAGGAGATCTTTTTTCTATTATTAAAGTTTTTTTGAATTATGCCTTTTTTAATTAGGAACTCAAATTTATTAAGTTCAAGATTTTGGTTTCTAATAAAAGGCTTTTTGATTCGGGGTCTTTTAAAAATTTGTTTTGCTTTTTGTTTTCTAGAAATTAACTTCTTTTTCTATAAAATTATTGTAATATAGATTTATTATTTTCTTAAAAATATTTGAAAAGGATTAATAATTTCTTATTTTTTTATAGTTTTTAGTGCCATTTATTGAATAAATGGATGGAAAAATAAACTATTTTTAATATTTTTGTTTAATAATCTGTTTTTCTCTTGAAATTCTGAATTTTTCATATTATCATGTTAAAAACCTTCAACTATAATTTCTTTTTTTTTAAGAAAAAAAAAATAAATAACTAATTTTATTATTTGTTCTCATATGGATAACGTTTTCAACACTCTCATTGCACGACCGACTGCAAGAATTGAAACCAATTTAGGCAATCCTTGGGAAATCATCCCAATAAAAAATAAGAAGTATGCTAAAGAATGTGCTGAGATCCATTTAGCTGGAAGAAATGTAGATGATTTGACCCTTTTTGAAGATTTTCCAAACCTGGAAGTTCTTTGGATTAACAACAATAAGGTAAAAAAAAACAAAAAACAAAAAATATTTAAACAGTGGAATTTCAATAAAAGATTGAAAAAGTAGAACATTTGGACTCGAATTTTCGAATAAAGCATTTATATGCTCATAATAATAAAATTAAAACCCTAGATGGCTCAATTGCAAATATGCCTCATATCGAAACTTTATCACTTTCGAATAATGAATTAAGAGATTTGGATAAAAATATTGAATTCTTGAGAAAATTCACCGGCTTGACTCAATTGGGTATTAATCTTATTATTTGCTTTATTTTATTTAAAAATAGATCTATTCGGAAACCCTTTGGCTGAGGAGCCCAATTATCGAGCAAAAGTTATCACTTTTTTGCCTCAAGTTAAGATTTTTGATCGACATGGTAATTTTTTATTTAATAAAATTTTTTTTTTTAAACTTAATAGTGATTTCTTTGGATGAAAGGAGAAAATCTGCTGCAATTATTCAAAAACTCCACGCAAAAAAAGTTTTTAAAAACGCAAGAAACAAGGCAGCAGATAAAAAAGCCTCAATGAAACAAAAAATAGGACTTATGTCTCTTGGGGAAAAAAACCTTTTCCAAGAAGCGAAAGAAATTACTTTGAACCAAAAAGAAGAAACGATAAAAGAACAAGAAAAATTAAAAGACAGTTTGGTTTATTTTTTTCCCATATATATATAATATTTTAATAAAAAAAGAAAAGATTTCAAGTTGATTATGGGAATACTATCCCTAAAGCAACTGTTGTTTGGGAGATTGCAGAGGAATTTGTTGACGATCCGGTGAAGTTCGTGAGCGAATGGGAAAAAGACTCTTTGAAAAAAATTTTCAAAAAATTTGATAAGGGTAAGAATTTACAAATATGAATTATTTAAATCATTGAGAAAATTATAGACAAATCAGCTAATGTATTGGTTGAAAACTTATCTCAAATGTTTGATGATCTCGTCAATGATATTTGCTTGATTGGCAAAAGTCCGGATTGCACTTGTGAAGAGGTAACATTTAATTAATTTGAATATGAGTGAAATACATTTTAACAAAAGTTTTGCAAATGTATGACTTTGGATGAAAATTCTAATAAAGTTTCTTGGGAGACATTCAAGATGCGTTTGAATAAATTTAAATGGAGAAAAACAAATGAGGCTCTGTTAAAACAAAGGATTGAGGAAAAATATTATGAGGCCAATAAATTAAGAATGACAGGCAAAAAAAATGAGGCATTTAATACTTTGTTTCAAGCGATTAAATTGGAGAGTGTCTCAAATTTGGATGAAATTGAAAAGAAGGCGTTCAAATACGTGGAAAAACAAAAAGAACCGACTCGTTTTGATTATTTTAAATTTTCATCCTTTAAATTTAGGGATAAACTCCCTATAATGCCAGGAGATGAAAAACACTTAATATGATATTAATAAAAAAAATCTGATCATATGAAAAGAAAATTTTTAGTTATCAAATTTTAAAAAACAACATTGTTTCTAAAAAACATTAATTAATAATTAAGCATCAAAATTTTTGCAAAATTTAGTTTTTTCGAAAAATACCAATTTTATATAAAAAATTTTCAATATCTCTAAAAATATGATTTTTGTCTAAAAATTTTTGAATTTCTCTATAATTTTGTTTTATAATAATTAAAAAAAAAAAAAAAAAAAAATAAAAATTAAAAAAAAAAAATTTTTAAAAATGTAAAAAAATATGGAAA
>Ga0302186_10002182_pt1 | contig 15306 bp, 27 predicted proteins | sample II_Bog_E1_2_FD_198782 | JGI IMG/M metagenome (GOLD analysis project Ga0302186, IMG submission 198782) | Peat permafrost microbial communities from Stordalen Mire near Abisko, Sweden - II_Bog_E1_1 | ecosystem: Environmental > Terrestrial > Soil > Wetlands > Peat | place: Sweden: Abisko... | reverse complement strand
GGATATTGAAGAAGCTCGCGAATTGGTTATCGCTTTATCTTCTTTGGCTAATAAATTGGAAGAGCGGAAATTAATAGAGGATGTGAAATCCGTTTGACAGGTATTAACCGATAACTTACAGTTATCATCGGCGATAGCAATCAACCAATTGCTGGCCTTATGAAATTATGCTTACTGTACCCAGTCGTTCGTTAGAAACGGGAAAATTACTCATTCCCGGAAGAGGAAATCCCCTTTCAAAAATATTGATCATTGCTAGCCATCCTTCATCAATTGATTGTCAAAAGTATGAATTGTTCCATCAATCAAAAGATAATGGTGCCGCCCAAGAGTTATTTGATGCGTTGGAAGTCAATGGTTTAAATCTTGATAACGTCTACATTACAGCAATTTGCAAATCTGGGTTGGGTAGTAAAAGTAAACCAAAAGCTTCCGATATTTCAGAATCTTACCCTTATCTCGAAGAAGAGATTAATGAAATAAAACCTGAACTGATTATTGCACTAGGAGCAGAAGTATTCAAACGGGTATTAAAGAAGAATGTAAAGATCTCTGATTATCTTGGAGAGTTGATCGATTGTCCTTATAACTGTAAATTATTGGCTAATCACAGTCCAGGTACGGTTGTAGCAGTTGATCCAACTCGCCGTGGAGAATTTCAAGAAAACTTTCATTTAGCTAGACGATTTATTACCAAGCAATTAGCTTATGATAAATTCGATTACGTTGTAATTGATAATGTGTCAGACGCGGAATACGTGATAAATCATTATGTAGAAAATAAGATGTTTTATTGCGGTTATGATATGGAATGGTTGTCTCCTTCTGGAAAATGGCATGATAATGAAAAAGTTTATACCTTTCAATTTAGTTGTGAAAAAGATAAAGCAATTATCTTTGATCTTTTAAAAGATCCTGCTGGCAAAGAAAATCTTGATTTGTTAAATACAGCTAAACTTCTTTTAGAGCATCCTGAAATTAAAAGAATGGGTTGGAATATACGAGCAGATGATAAACGTTTAAGATATAGAGGATTTAATTTAAAAGAAGCAAATCTTTTCTTTGATGGAATGAAAGCGGTTGGTTTTTTTGACAGTAGGTGGGGTAGAGGATTGGAAACAGGTATTAAAAGGTTTACTAATTACGAGTCCTACTATACTCCATTTAATGTTTATTTAAGAGAAAATAAAATAAACAAATCGGAAATGTCGTGTGTAAAGTTTAGTAACCCTGATTTATTCTACCATTATTGCGCAGGTGATGCCGTTTCTCATAGAGAAGCTTGTTTAAATATGTTTAAACAATTTCCGGAAAATTTAAAAAATTATTTTTTTGAAGTTTATATGCCGTTAGGCGATTATCTATTAGACATCGAGATGACAGGCATACCTATTGATATAGGTTTAATGGAAAAAATAACTAAACAATATGAAGAAAAGTATAATTCTTTATTAAAATCGCTACATGAAAAACTTAGTGCAATAGGTGTAGAAGACTTTAACCCAAATTCAGCTATACAAAAGAAAAATGTATTGTTTGAAAAATTAAATCTTACACCTGCATATTATACAAAATCTGGAAAAAGTCCTCGCCCTCGTTCTTGGTGGTTAAAAAAAAGTAAACAAGTTCAAGCGCAGTATTCCCCTTCTACAAATGGCAGAAGTCTTTCCACTATATTTTTTGAATTACAAGGGCATTTAAAAATAGCTCCTGACGACATAGCAAAAGATATAAGCATAAAGATAGACATCGTAAAAAATCTATTAGATCTAAATAGAATAGCTGTTTTTTCAAATAAATTTTTAAGTAAAAAAGGTGTAAATACTTTAGACGAGTTAGAAGATTTGTTAGATGATGTAGAACTTGAAGCACCTGAAGATTTAGAAAGCGATCCTCTTAAGCAAAGTTATTGGAATGCTATCAATAAAGATGGAATAATGAGAGTAGACTTTTTCGAATGTTTGAAAAATTTTAGAACTAGTAGCTCTCCGAATTGTCAAAATCCTGCGAACAAAGTGTTGGCATTTATTTCACCTATTTTTGTTCCAAATTATTATGAGTTACCAAAAGAAGAACGTAAAGTAGCGGATAAGGAGATAATCCCTGCAAATATACGTAATTCGTTTTATTCACGTAATCAACCAAACTGGTTATATGCATGTTCGGACGTGGCTTCCGCCGATTTAGGAGTACAAGCTTTTCTTAGTAAAGATTCTAAATTTATAACGGCCATACGTGCAGGGGGATTTCATTTGAAAAAAATGAAGGAGTATTTTCAGAACGATAAATTAACTAAAGATGACACCAACTACTATACCAGTGCGAAAGCAATTAGTTTTAATTGCTCGTATATTGCGGAATTAGAGCAAGCTGCATTACCTATTCAAGCTATCATTTTTGCTGAGAGTGGGTTTATGTTACAGTTAGAAGAAGTAGAATATGCTTTGAAGACTTGGTATGGTTATCCTGATTACATTAATTACAGAGAAAAATGTAAACAAGAAGTTTTAGAGTATGACCAAATTACTAATGCCAGGGGAATGGTATTAAAATTTGATAAAACTAATGATTTTGCTATTAAGGCAGGTTACTTAAATCAAAGTTTAAGTTTTCCAATTGGAAGTGAGATGACTTTATTTGTTTTTGATTGTGCTGTTCAACTTAAGAATCAGTTTATAAAAGATGGGTTATGGATGAAGCATATCAAACCATGTAATATCGTACACGATGATCTACAATTTCTATTAAAAGAGGATTTAATGAAAGATAATTATTTTCCAGAAGTTATCAGATATTATATGACTAATAAAGTAAAATTAGCTAGTGGGGATAATCTAGGTTGTGAATTAAATGTAGGTACTTGTTGGAAAGATAAAAATCCTATCTATTCAAAAGAAACTATTTGGCATAATAATGAATGGGTGTGGCAAAATTAGCATGGAATATCTTGTACGAAGTTCAAATGTACATATAAATAACAAAGGTAAAATTGAATTTAACTTACCTTACGACCAAGTAGAAAAAATACTTTATAATAATAGTTATGCACATTACCTGTTGTTGTTATACGGAGAATATTGTCATGTTAATGATACTACTGGTGAGGTAACAATAAATATAACTCGATAGTAATCACATGAAATACAAGGCAATTGTAACTAGGCGTTGGGAGCAAGTTATAGAGTTTGAGGTTGAAGTAGATTCAGGAGAATCAGCTTACGACAAAGCGCAAACGTTGTTAGAAGAAGGAATAATTGATCATGACTTTCCTTTTACTATATACAATATGGATTGGTACGAAGATAAACTAGAGGCAGTAGAGCCTATCAATACACAAACTAAAGTTTCTGAATAGCTTAAAAACCATCATAAACAGAAAGTATAATTTACAAAATGGAATACATGGTACCTGAAAAAGATATAGTTTTAAAACTCGTTAGAAATAAAAATTATGTACCTGATGAACAGTCCGAGAGATATGCAAATTTCTTATTTTCCAGACCATTCAAAATCGTTTCTTTCGAAACATTAAAGAGATATAGCAAAGGAGTATAATAATGCACACAATCACAATATTAAACGGGGATCATCACCAATGAAGGACAAGGAACAACTTGCGACGATTGCTCAAGAGGTTTCCACGGCTTTGTACCTTGGCGACATGCCGAAAGCCATAGCCATTCTCGACAAGCTTCAACAGTGGGCAAACAACAAGGGCTACATCCAGGGACTCGACGAATCGAGAGGTAAGGAATGGCATGACACGGAGTAAGTTTCTATGAAAACCCTTACATCATCTTTGATGGTCAGAGATACATATGGAGATGACCACTATGTAGCAGATCTATACATTGGATATCATCGCTACGAAAAATTACGAAAATTCAATGTTAATGATTTTTCAAAAATCTTTGAACTAAATATCGATGATGGTTATCGGTTCGATGATCTAGTAGATGCATGGCCAGATTTACCTAAATATAAAAAATATGACAAACAAAGAAATAATAGAAGTGATACAAGCTTTTGAAGATGGAAAGTCAATTGAAGCCCATTGGAAAATTGAAGATATAACACGAGCGTCCAACTGGTATGAAGTAAAGAGTGGTATTTGGGATTTTGAAAATCATATATACCGAATTAAACCAAAACCAAAGTGTCGGACAATGTGGAGTGATGAATTTCCATCTGTTTGGTGGTTTAGAAATTATGCAGCTGAAACTTGGAACTTAGTTTTATGTCAATCTTCTTTTAACTTTAGGTATCATGGTATACAAGACAACGAAGGTACTGTAGAAAAAATCTTCGATGAAGCTGACATATATTGGCAATGGTCACCGAACCGTAAAGATATTAAATCATTTTTCATAGAAGATGTATGATTACAGAAATAAAAAAATATAAGACATTCGATGATTCATTATTCGATACAGAGGCAGAAGCGATTGAATATGAACAAAATAAAAAAATTGCTGTTGAAGAAGCTAAGCTTAATGAAGAGTTTGTACAGTTATTACCTTATCAACATAAAGACGATACAGATAAATCTGAATATTGTGTATTAACAGGTGTGTTGTGTAACACTTATAAAGTTGAACAAGATCATCACAAAGGCGATGATTATCGAGGTGATCTGGTGAAACACCATGCTACAAGTTATCATATTCAGGGTAGATGTATTTCTGCCTATGTGGCGGATAAGTTTATAGCAGGACTTAAGAGATTAATCCAAAAATTAAATGAATAATTACGTGGTTGAAGAAAGAGATTATAAAGATTATAAAATTAAATTGGTGAGTGATGATTGCCCAGAATCTCCTAGAGATTGGTGTAATCTTGGTAAAATGGTATGCAGTCATCGTAATTATAATTTAGGGGATGAGCAATTAAAGAATTCAAGTTTTCAAGAATACTTCTACAACCTATGTGATATTGACGAAGAAACACCAACTGAGAAAGCCGAAACAATACTTAAAGAAAATATTGTTATATTACCATTGTATTTGATGGATCATTCCGGTTTGTCTATTAATACATGTGGTTTTTCTTGTCCTTGGGATAGTGGGCAAGTTGGATTCATTTACTGTACATTGGAAAAGGCACTACAAGAATTTACGGTAACTAATAAAGAAGAAGGTTGGGAAGCAATAACCGTTAATTTCGGAAAATCATTGAAGCAGCAAATTTTGGAGGTATTAGAATACGAAGTTCAAATTTACGATGATTATTTACGGGGTAATGTTTGTGGATTTGAAATACACAATGAAGAAGATGAGATTATTGATTCTTGTTATGGATTCTATCCTGAACACGCTCAACATGATGAATTTGGTTATGTCTTCAAAGAAGCAGAGAGTATTATTGATGCATACGTTAGTAACCATGATTACGCAATGTTATGAAAATACGTGTAACTAAACAAGATATTGAATTGGGGCGACCTAACAAAGGTTATTTTTGTCCTATTTCATTAGCAACAAGCCGAGAACTCCCGAATTATCGTATATATGTAGGTAGACTCTGTATAACTCTTATGAAAGAAGAGGAGATCAAAGAGATTATTCAACTACCTAATGAAGCAACAACTTTTATTGAACGTTTTGATGAGGAATGTGAAGATGTCAAAGTTCAACCTTTTGAATTTGAGATATGCCCTACCCTAAAACAATAACCATTGTAGCGGTCATTCCGGAAAAGAAAGATTTACCAAAGGCTGATTGGGTTTGGAAAGCCCATAAGAATAAAAAGATCACACACGGTATGCGTATTACACATATCGGAGCAGGAAATATCTTTGAACAACTTGAAGATATTGATGATCTGAAGGACCAGTTAAAAGAAGCAGAGAGTATTGGTAGTTGGTACAACAAGAGTCGAGAAGACAAGATTCTCGCATTAGAAAAAGAGTTAGCAAACATAAAGAAAGAAAATACATGAAAATCGAAAAAGGCATTGCCTTGAACACATATATTGAAATTGAATCACAAGTAGTAGAAGTTCGAGCTTATTACTATTGGGAAAACGCAGGTCGTCCGGAAGGTCGGTCAGAAGAGTTTTATTATCAGGCATTAAATGATTTGTTTGAAGAAACAACGATCAAGATTGCCAATAGTATATCAAACACCGATGAAGATGAACTGATCAATTGGCAGGCAGAAATTCGTAATGACGACGAAGATTCAACATGGTATGAAGATATTGAATTATTGTTGCCTGAAATCAAGCAGCATAATTTTCGTAATGTTGGGCATAAAATCTCTTGGCTTTTCAATAGTCTGAAGAACATTAAAAATCCTAAGACTGTAGTAAGCCGGAAAGTGGAGGACGAAAATATTACAGTGGTTATTGATGAAGATTTAACCCCACAAGAAGTAACTACTCCAATTGAAGAAATTTCAGTGGCGAAAATCAATAATCATTTAGACCTTCCTCCTGCCAAGCTATCGGATAATCAATTGAATGACCTTTACGCAGTTGATCAATTCGCTCCGGTACCTCTTATACCTATTGGTGTTTAATTATGAAAGTCGATAAAATCGATAAATTTTGGTATGTGATGAGGTATCAACCACGAACAAATCCTCAAGATGTTGTTACACTTCCTCGTGTTCGTCACTCTACATTTGAAGAAGCAGAAACTGAAGGTTTACGATTGGCTAAAAAATTTCCAAATGCAAATTTTGTCATTCTTGCAGCTACTCATTTTGTAAAGGTGATTCCTCCTGCCGAACCAATTTATGAAGTTGTACCTATTAATAAACGTACTTTTGAAGTTGGAGATATCGTACATTGGGGAAAATCTCCAAATACATTTAAGATATTGGCAATAAGCCTAACCTCCGCAAGGGAGATGCTTATTAAAATAACGTCATCTGAGAATACATCTGACCCATATAGCTATACTTGGGTAAGCCCTGAGACGCTCTCCCATTTAGTATGAATCCACAAGTCATTCAAAGATGGAAAGAAGCTAATGATATTGGGCCTTGTTATGAAGGAATGATTGGGTTGGTAAGGTTCGAAGATCTATTAAAAACGATTGGTTATACCGATGATTGTAGTGGTGAACGGGCGATAATTAGTTTTTTAGAAGACAATTCAGGAGCATTAGAAACATTGGAAAATTGGGTTGCCAATCAAAATAATCCAGATTGGGAATATGAGATAGTGGCTGATACACCTTATCAAGAAGATTGCTATAATGAACAATAAGATACCTACAATTATAATTGAAGTGGTTGGAGGATGTGTCTCATATCTTTATTCAGATTCCCCAGTGAAATGTATAATCGTTGATCAGGACAACTTGGAAGAAATAGGTAGTAAACAAGAGTTAGACAAGTATTTCAAGGATTTTGATACACCCGAGATCGTAAATTCTGAAGAAATAAATAATATAATAAACAAATACAAAGAAGATTATTCACAAAAAATAATTAAAGAATATGATGGAGTTTAAAGATTATGTACTGATAACCATCAAAGCCCTAAAAACAATTTCAGCAATTGCGCTTTTGTTATTGGGTAGCTTTTTGGGATTGAAGTGCATGGCAGTAGTAGTAACAGAATAGAAATAAACATATGAAAATAAATAAAACGTTAGTTAAAGAATTGGATAAAGTACGTCTCGCAAAAAAGGGTCTACGGTCTTATCTACTTCTTCAGGGTTATTCACAGCAAAATATCGAAAAGACACTCGCAGCATACAAGAAAACTTACTAAACTATTATGGCTAAAATTAAAAAAGCACTTTACGACGAATTATTGAAGATCAAGCGGCAGAAGAAAGGTGTGTCTGCGTATTTGATCAAGAAAGGTTATTCCTCAACTTATGCGAATAATATTTCCAAGAATTGGGCTACCCTTGAAGTAGAGGGAGCGGATAAGAATGTTGTTAAATCTACTACAACTGCAAAACCAACAACTGCAAAATCAAAGAAAGGTACTGCTACTAAAACAAAGGCAAATTCAAAACAGCCAATTCAAGTAGTCGTTGATAATCAACCTGTAGAAGCTCCCAAAGAGCTAGTAGTTAATATTAGCGAGGGTTACGAGGTAAAGGCAGAAGTACGAGTAAAGCAGCTTACTCATCCTCGTTTCTTTCTTGCCTCGTTGGTAAAGATTCTGCAGAAATCCGGTGCAAAAATTACGTTTAATTCAAGATTGAATCTAAATAACGCTAGCGAGGATTTGTCTGGATTCTCTTTGGCTATCAACGAAGATCACGAGGTAGCCCAAACTGTTTAATTATGGAAGAAATCAAAAATACAATTGCAGAAGTAGCTTTAGATTTGAACGCACCTGTTTACGATTTGCATGTTACTGGTAAAGCCGGACATGAAACTTTTAAACTAAACTTAGAAGGAGCCGTTGAACGTATCTTTAGTCATTTCCAGACCAACAAGCTTTGGGCTGTGATTAACGATGGAATCTTTAAGACATCTGCTAAGTTTAATGGTACGGATGACGATAACAAGATTATTGAAAGCGATAAGTTACGGTTACGTGATTTGCTGTCTTCTCTGACAAAAGTAGATATTGCCTTTCCAGGTAAATTCATTACTCCTCCTGTACAAATCGTTGGACGAGTCATCGGTGGTTAATTAATCAATAAACGGAGATGCCCGTTGGATTAAACACCAACGGGCTTTTTTATGGCATTTTATCACTCGCAGTTAAATAAACAATATTTGGTAAAATTAAAAAATCTATTATTAAAGTTAAAGAAGGTTAAAATAGATTTTGAATTGGCTTGGGAAGAACAGAACAAGGATATTAATTTCTATTTTAAAGTACAGGATTTTTATATAGAAAATTTACCTACGCTACATTCGTTGTTTAAATTAAATTATCAAGCAATTCGCGGTACCTCAAATTGGCCTGACAATGATTTTGAGGATTCTTTTTGCAACGATAATTATGAGTTAGTAACTGATAGTAGTTATGGAGCAATTCGTGATAAGATCACAAATTCAAAATATTACACTCGACAATCTGTTGATGATAGTGATGGGCCATTGGTTATCATGCAGGCACCTATCGAAAAAATTGTAAATGGTACAACTTATCGTATTGTAAATGGTCGAAGGTTTATCAAGTTCATGGCCTCACACATGGACAAAGTATATGATTATCTCGATCAATATAATCTTTTTCAGGTATACCAGTATCATGAGAAAAATAAATTGATTAGTAAATACGCCGTTGCAAATGTTTTTACTTATGAAATTCTATTAGTTTTTCATCTTCTACGATTTAATTCAAGATTCGTAGATATGTTGGATCATGGATTCTTTATTAATCCTGAAAAGAGTGTATTGTATCGCTTAAAGATGGAGAAGGGACTGACAAAAGACCAGAAAACTATTTGGAAAACTCGGTTAGCTGTCCTTGAAGGAGAATACAATGCTAATACTACATTAGTCTATGCTAATAAACTAGCGTCTGGTGAAGTGGAATCTGGTGAGTTTAACAATATTAAGTTCACAGCTAATTCGGCTGTTTATCATACTGTTACTCTCGAATATCCTAAGCTATTTGAAATATTTATGGGTGTTTATGATATTCATAATCAATTTGATATCTATTCAGTTGTCCGTGAAATTGCGAAAGCCAAAGCGGCTGAACTTGAGAGTGCGGGATTAAAGAAAGAAGTACGGCAGATTAAGAAAATTCGTAAGTACGGATATGGATGGAGGAGAAGCGCGAGGGTCCAAGAAGAAGTGAATGTACCTAAGACTTTTGAAATTGCTGACGAATCCGCGTATACGGATGGTGTAATTACATTGGAGTCGTTCAAGATTAATGGAATTACATTAACGTTGACTAAGCACTTGGCAAGCGGTCATCGTAAGATCAATGGTATTCGTATCAATGCCAATGAGTTAGAAGAAGTTATTTATCGTTGTTCGTGTTTTCAAGACGAGTTGAATTACACAAATTTCCTTAAACAAACTTCAGTCTTGAATTTAAAGGCCACGGATGCAATTAGTGCAGGACTAGGTGTAAAAATTGACAAGGATTATGTTGGTAGTTGGGCAGATCCCTTACCTCATCCTGAATGCACTAAATTGTTCTTTAGAATTGTGGATAGAAAGCCACATCTTGTTATTAACTCTATTGATAATATCGAGAAGACAGTACCTGTTAGATTAAATTATTTAATCAAAAAAGTATATGCTTTAAATAAATCGGCAAATGCTAATTGGTGTAACGGAGAGACAAAAACAGATAAATGGGCAAGAAGCAAATTAAAGCCAATTCTAAAAGAAGCGTCTACCTTTAAGAAGATTGTTAAAGAAAAGAATGCTGATGGGGTTGAAATCGAAAAAGAAGTAGTTACCGAGCATTTGACAGATTTTGATCTTATTGCGGTTGTTGATTATTTAGACTTAAAGCACGCATTAGCGGTTGAGAAATCTAAAGAATTCTTAAAAATGGCTGTAGAAGCTACAGGCGCGGAGTTGATCAAAAAAGATGGTAAAGAGTTTTACCGTATCAAAGGCAAGCTGACAACCTATATTGTGAATAAAGAAAATTGCAAAGTATTTGACGAAGCTAGCCAGGGTTATATTTGCATTGTCAATTCAAGCCATGATACAGGTGTAGGTTATGATGATCTCGCGGCTAGATTGTATGCGTTGCATAATGACTCGGTATTGGTTGACGAAATTTATACCCTAAAGCATTATGTCAAAGAAACTCCTATTGACCAGGATTTTGAAACTGTTGATGTAGAAGATACAAATGAACCGGTTATCAATGATAATCTTGATCAAGAATTAAAAGATATCGCACAAGAAGTTGCTAATATTCCAGAAATTCAAGAGGTAGCCGTTGCATGAGTATAAATAACGAAACATATATTTATCTGGTGCTGCAAGAAGATAGTGAGGGTGAAATTATAGTCAAAGAAGCGTGGCGAAATGAAGATGATGCATTAGATGTGGCAGACCAATTATATGAGGATCAGACTGTCAGATTTTACGATTATTATGTACAGACTGCAATTCTTCGAGGATACGAAAAAACAACTGAATTAGATTAATTATGAGTATAGCTGCTATAAAATTAGAGTTTACTCCCCTTCAAGGGGAAGAATTGTTAAAATGGATACCTGACTTTAAAGCCGATGGTAGGCTTACTGATCCAATTAAAAAAGAAAAAGACATCAAAGACAAAGAAGAAAAATGGTTGGCCGACGTGGGCAACCATACATTTACAACCAAGTTGAAGGGTGTAAAAGGCTTTGTAAAAATTATTGATCAAAGAACCGGACTACTTACATGGTCTCGCATTTCAATCACTGATGATAATGAGGAACGTGTTTATGTAGAATTGTTGAGTAAAATAAATGAGCACAATATTACTAAACTGATTTGGCATAATGTTGATAAATACAATCTTCGACTACAGTTGTTATCGATAAAATATCAGTTGAAAAGAATAATTCAGTTTGAAGAAGTATTATTCAACGATAAGACCAGCTTTAATAATTTGGGTAAAAATATTCTATTAGAAAATTTGGAAAAATACTTCGACATCAAAGTACCAAACAATATTGAATCTGATTTTATTGATGCTAACATCGTTGCAATAATACATGATCTCACAATTTAACAAATTACCTCATGTTATGGACGTGTGGGACAGCCCTGACACAACAATTATTAATTTAACGGACTTTAATGATTTGGAATACGAAGCAGGTGGACTACTCGTTAAAGGTAAAGTTGACGATGACGACGTGTTTGCCTTTGTGAGAATTCCTAATAAGTTTCATAACCAAAGTATTGGACACGCTTTATATGAGCCAAATGATAATGAATTCGCCAAATTAGTAGGACCATTTCTTAGTAGAGGTTGGCAATTATTCGGTTCATTCCATACACACCCATCATTCTCTGCTAGGTATTCTGGAATTGACTATGCAAATTTATTTCAGAATTTTAAATACAATTATATTAAGAGTATTAAGTACGGAGAAATAATTAAATATACTTGGTTAGACAACGATACAATTCAAAGTGAAGTAATCTGGAGAAAAAATGAGCATTGAAAAATTGAATTATAAAAGAATCGGTATTATTGGGGCGGGTGGTGTTTCAGGATGGGTCATTCATTTTCTTTATGACTTTGGTTATAATCGCAAGCAATTCGATTATTTGAATACTGAAATCACAGTTTTCGATGAAGCGTCAGTTACGGACAAGAATTTATTGCACCAAAATTATAAATTCGAAGATCTCGGTAAAAAGAAAGTCAAAGTGATGGAAGACAAGTACGCCATTACTGCAATTGACAGGTTCATGGAAAAGAAAGATTTCAAGAATTATGATGTAATCCTTAGTGGTCCCGATGGTATGGAAATTCGTAAAAAACTTTATGAATATGGTGATAGTCATCCTGAGTTATTTTGGATTGATGGACGAAGTAGTTCCAATCTAGGATTGATTTTCAACTCCAAGGTACCAGCAGACATTCGAAATTCTTATTTGGATGATTCAACAGAACGAGGAAGTTGTCTGCTTGATTATGAAAAACAAAATAATATTTCGCATGCTATGCCTGTCATTGTGGGTGCTGCAATGGTTCAAGTGTTTTTACAGGCCGTAAGAGGAAATCTTGTTACGAAGGAAAAGGTCTTTCATTTGTGAACATAAAAAATCTATCAAAGCATAATGTAAGAGCCGTAGAAGCTTTGTTGGATAAAACTTTAAAAAAGATTTTCTCAAAGGTTGACTTACACTATGAAGAATGGGATATTAACCGTGTTTCATTCGAAAAAGTTAAAAAATCACCAAAATTAAAAACACTAAAAAAATTAAGTATTGAATACGATAATTATTTTAAAGTAGCTGAGTCATTAAACATACGTAAAAAAATAAACCCAAAATATATATGGTTTCAGAATCTTTTTGAAGCCAATCAATAAATAAAATATGCCAATTATACAAGGAAGCCGAAAATTTGAAGGATCGAATATCGATCAAGCATCGTTATTCAATTATATTCGCACAGATGTTAAACAACTAGTATTTGATAAGGACAATAACCGTGAAGGACTGTACGTGTTATTTTTACCTGCTTACAAAGCCGATAGCAATGGAGAAGGAGTATGGTTCAAGTCATTTTCTGTTCGTAAGGCGTTTGGTCTGGACAAGGCGAAGAAAAATTATTATGTACATAATTTAAATGACGATCCTGCTAGTTATTTTGAACGAGCGTTTCGTGCAAGGTATCCAGAGCAAGCAAAACCTGTCAAACCTGGAGAAGGAAATAATTCAACAAAGTTTACTATTTATCCAAATTACGGACATGTAACACAACGAGTTGCTTTTAATGTAGCTCCTTTAAAGTTGTTGCAGGCCGCTGCACCTTTAAAAGAGGTAATCCATGTATTGGACTTACCTGCTTACAAAGGTGCAGATCAATTAACGAAATGGATGGACCAACCCCAACCTGATGGGTCACAAAGTCCGTTGCTTAATGATGTAAACGCAGCGATTGGAACATTTCTAAAGTTAAATTCAGATGTAGGTAAGGATGGGGGATGGCAGATTTCTCCAAATATTGCTTATAAATATGTAATTCCCGAACAATACGCATTGTCGGAAAATCTTTATAATCTCGACGAAATATTTGTGATAAAGATGAAAGAAGAAATTATTGGAGACTTACGCCAGATGTTTCCAGCTAATGTTTTCGATATTTGTATGGAGGGTTATGCAGGATTTAAAACAGTGGCAGCTTTTCCAACTAATCCATTGCCTACACCTCCTGCGCCTACTGTAAGTGTACCCCTGCCTTTACCTGCCTCCACACCAACAAATACAGGAGCCTATACTATTCCTGCACCTCCTGCGGCTTCTCCAACAGTAGCCCCAGCAATAGCATTCAATCCTCCTGTCCCGCCCGCGCCTGTAGCATCGGTGATTTCAGTAACACCAGCAGCAACCAATGAGGTTATTGTCGGTGGAAAGGTCGTCAATAAGGATGATCTTCGTGCTTTTCTAGAAGCTAAGAAATAATTAGGATTGTCGAACGTCCAACCCGTTCGACAGATTTATTATGACATTACAGGAACAATTCGAAATTGAAGAAAATGCCATTCGAAATTGAGGAAAAAGCCATAATGCCTTTCCGGCAACATAAAGGCAAGCATTCAAGATATGGTAATCGAGAGATGAAAAAAGAAACAATTATTATTATCAAAGATAAACCAAATAAAAATGATATATATTTAAAAGACGAAAGGGCGTTGGAAATATAATATGAGCGACGATAAGAAAAAAGAACAGATTGATAAGCTATTAACATTAGTACAAAAGGATTTTAAAAAAGCTTTTAAGGACTCAGAGACTGAGTTTATTGACGGAAAAGATGAATTAGACCCAACTGGATTGCTACTGGATTGTCCATTGTTGGAAAAGCTATTATCTAGTCGATTTTTGATTTATGGTCGTTGCTATCTTATTTATGGAAATAAAGCTGATGGTAAAACTAGCTTCTTCTATGACATGGCAAAGCGGTTCCAAAAAGCTGGAGGACTTGTTTTTTGGTTAGAGACAGAGAATGCAGCAAGCAAGGTTTATGCTTTTCAGCAGGGCTTAAATATCGATGAAGTAAAATTAAGTCATCCTCAAACTTTGGAAGAAGCTTTAACATCGATTGAAGGTATCATTCTTAATTTGCCAAAGGCTTTTCCGGAGGGTGAAACACCTGTTTTAATTTGTCTGGATTCCATTGCAGGAACGATGACGGAGTATGAGTCTGATCAAAATATTATTGGTGAAACAAAGCCTGGTAATCACGCAAAACTATTATCAGAGTTTTATCGGAAAATTACTAATCCTTTATCGCATGAAAAGTGTATTGTATTAACTATTAATCAGTTAAGAGAGCAGATTGGTTCGTTTGGAGGATTTGGTGAAGAAAAACCTGAAGCCATGATTGGTGGCAGGGCACCTAGATTCCACTCTACTTACCAATTAAAGTTTGCGCGAACAGGAGATATTCTCGAAGTAGACCCAGAGCATGATAAGGTTAAGATAAAAGTAGGATCAAGCCATAAGATTACTTGTAAACGAAATAAGTTAGGTATTGAGGGGAATAATCAATTTATTCAAGTAGACTCTAGAGTACAGGGAGGGTATACATGGTTTGAATCTTGTGTAGAAGATTTGGGGAAAAACTACGAAAAGTTAATGACCAAAGCAGGCGGTTATTATCGTTGGAATATTCCGAATACTAAGTTCCTTAATCCTAACTCCCAACAAGAAGAAGTGATTAATATAGAACAATCTT